>ENA-UOWE01000781-UOWE01000781.1-activated-sludge-metagenome-genome-assembly--contig:-NODE-781-length-42883-cov-9.093934_pt1 | contig 42883 bp, 42 predicted proteins | sample MGYA00249841_ERZ761562 | MGnify/ENA primary metagenome ERZ761562 (study PRJEB28883, sample SAMN05720200) | activated sludge metagenome | isolation source: Anaerobic digester | place: Japan...
GTCAATTGAGAGATAACTTTGCGTTATTTTGAGTTTGATTCTGTAAGGGGGCTATCTGATCCATTATCCGGCCAGACTGCCCCGTCTTTCTGCCTGCCGGACTCGCAGGGAGATGAGGTATGCCTTGCACAGTACCGCGGAAGATGGGTGGTCCTGTACTTCTATCCCCGGGACAACACTCCCGGATGCACACTCGAGGCGCTCTTCTTCAACAATGCACTCGAGTCATTCGTGGAGATGGGAGCACAGGTCCTTGGCGTGAGCACCGATACCCCGGAGAGCCACCAGCGGTTTGCTGACCGGCACAACCTCTCGATCATTCTCCTCTCTGACCCCAGTCACCGTGTCATTGAAGCCTACCACTCATGGAAACCGAAGAGGATATTTGGAAAGGAAGTCCTTGGAACCCAGAGAGATACCTTCCTGATCGACCCAGAGGGAAGAGTGGTTGAGGTGTGGAGGAAAGTCTCGCCTAGGGGACATGCGGATGAAGTCAGGACTGCGCTCTCTGCAAGGCTGGCCGGAACCTGAACAGGACGTTTCCCATGTCTGAAGGATTGTTTTTCCAAAAGCACAAAAAGCCTCGTAGTCCTGTTCATAGGGTGTTGTATTCTATGAACATATGCGGCATTCACGGGATTCCCCGGGGCATCCACCGCCGCACAAGGAGGTTGGTCTCGTCGGTGCTCGGAGGAGCCGGACAGTAGGACCCGAAAGATGAACTGATAGATCTTACAAACCTCAGAATTTTTGCACTCAATGGGGAGGAGAACCGCAATTGTCTCCCCCTTGAATCCAATGAATGGGTCTTCATGGGTTGGACCCAGTAACCTCTTCCTTCACTCTCTCTTCCCCACGAAGACGCAAAAAATTCTGTTTTTATACACGATGTCCACCCCCGAGAACCCCGCTTCAATGAGCCAGGAGATCTGGTCCAGGAGTTTCGCATTCTTGTCCAGGGTATCCCTCCGGGCCATCGCGGCCTCCAGTTCTTCTCTTAAAATGGGGCTGGCGGCAACGAACGAGTCCCAGTATTCCCTGTTCATCCGGTTGAGCCACCCAGACTGGGCTTCTGCCTGGTCCGCATTCACAAAGAGCCCGCCGGGATTCAGGGCATGGTATATCCGCCGGAACAGCCGCCGCTTGTCGTCATGCTCAAGGTGGTGAATGGAGAGTGCGGAACAGATGAGGTCATACCTGCCAGGTATATCCTCCCTGCTGTAATCTGCGACCAGAAAGCTCACCCGCGGGTTCCCGGTAAAACGTTCCCGGGCCACCTCCAGCATATTCCTGGAGATATCCAGCAGGGAGAGGGTTGCAAGGGGATATTTCTGCAGGAGGAGCGCCGACAGGAGACCGGTCCCGGCACCGATATCAAGTATGGCAGGGCTTGACCCAGGCCAGGCTGCCGCCCAGACCGCTGCTTCGTAAAAATCCTCCATCCGCGGGATCACGTATTTTCGCTGGGAATCGTACCGGTCAGCAATGGCATCAAATGCCTTCCTCACATTCTCCATGAAAAGAAATTGGAATGGGCATACTATATCCCGCTTCCCTTTCTCAAGAGGGGCGGATGGGGTTATCCAGGTTCAGAAGAATGGTCTCTTCCGGAATGTGTCGCGCATGGATTGTGTACCGAAACACCCATTCCGCTTCCCTTCCAAATGAGAGAGAGAATAACCATGAGTGATCCATCCGGCTATGTCCACGGCCACTCGGAGCGCGAGGCTGTCCGGCTCTCTGACCAGGCTGAAACGCTTGCGGAGATCCTGCACCACGACACTGCCTATCCTGCGGGTTCAACAGTCCTCGAAGCAGGGTGCGGCGTGGGGGCGCAGACCGGGATACTCCTCTCCAGGAGCGGGGGGGCTCGTATCGTCTCCCTCGATCTCTCGCTCACCTCTCTCTCGTGCGCAAGGGACAGCGCAGCCAGCGGGAGGTGGGAAGATGTCACGTTTGCAAGGGGAGACATCCACTGTCTCCCGTTCAGGGAGGGTGCATTCGACCATCTCTTCGTCTGCTTTGTCCTCGAGCACCTCCAGGCCCCCTTGAATGCCCTCATTTCCCTGCGGAGGGTACTGAAACCAGGAGGCACTCTGACCGTCATCGAGGGTGATCACGGGTCTGCATTCTTCCACCCCGACAGCCGGTATGCAACAGCAGCGATCCTTGCACTTGAGCGAGTCCAGAGAGCTGCAGGGGGAAATCCTCGTATCGGCCGCGAGCTCTACCCCCTCCTCTCCTCATCGGGATTCCGCAATGTCTGCGTCTCGCCGCGGCAGGTGTACGTCGACGACTCGAAACCAGGCCTCATCGAAGGCTTCACCAGACAGACGTTCACCGCAATGGTGGAAGGTGTCCGGGAGAGGGTGATTACCGCCGGAATGCTGGCAGAAGAGGACTTCGACCGCGGGATCCGCGACCTTTACCGTACGAGCGAAGGCGGCGGGACCTTCTGCTACACGTTCTTCAAGGCATTCGCGGTGAGGTGAGAGGGAACAGTCACCCTCACCTGGTATCCGACCCAGGTATGCATCGGTGGCCCCGCCAGAGGCATATTCAGAACCCATTACGGTCTTTGCGTCGGCACTGCCCTGATGGTTTTATTCCCCGTCTTTTCCCCCTGTCTTTATTCAGGAGGCATTTCGGTGACAAAGACGTGGGGGAAACGATGGATCCCCCCTGACATTATAATCCAACATTTTTCGCTATTCGGCCCTCCTGAAAACTGCCATAAGATAATTGCTCTCCCTTGATCCAAAACGTGCCCTGCTCCACTCTACCTCCCAGTCTCTCCCATCGCACCCCCTGACGCGGCAGGATATTGCATTTCCCCCGGCCTCCATCACCTCCACCATGCTCCGTTTCACCTCCTCCTCGTCACCGGGCGAGAGCAGCGACCAGAACGGTTTCCCGTGCACGCCATCCCTTCCTGTCGCAGGGGAGATTGCGCGGGCTGGCTTGTTTGCATACAGCATGGTGCCATCGGGAGTGGTCACCACCGTTGCATGGGGTGTGAGGTTCAGGACTGCGTCGAGCACCTGCTCTCGTTCCCTTCGGGCCATCTCCTCTCTCTTGAGATCCGTTACATCACGGAATATCGCGCGTGTATACTGCGGAACTCCGTTCAAGATGTGGCAGTTCACTCTCCCTTCAACGTACACCTTCCGCCCTGACTTGGACCGGAACGTGGCCTCGATACGCCCTGCATCATCCCCTGCCATCACCCTGCCAAACGTGGCCCTGCAGTGCTCCATCGATGAGGGGTCGATGATATCGAAGAGATTGAGCCCGGGGATTTCATCAGGGCCGTACTCCATTGTCTCCCGCCAGGCCCTGTTGACATAGAGGAACTTCCCGTCAGGACCGACGCTCTGGATAAGGTCGTTGGCATTCTCCAGGAGATCACGGAACCTGTCCTCGCTCTCGGCAAGCTCTTCCTTCGCCAAGGAGAGCTTCAGGAGGGTATCCAGCCAGTGCTGCAGTTCAAGGGATGGGAGGTTATACTTCATAGCATCGGTTGCCGGGATGTAGAAGAGGTTCTCAATCGCCCGTCCCCCGAGCAAAATGCAAGGGTGTGTCCGCATGACGTCCTGGAGCACCTGGGCCGAAAAGAGGTCCATCTGGTAGCAGCAGAGGAGGATGAGGCTTTTTTCGCCAAAGAGTGCATCGAGTCCTGCCATGTCACTCACGAGATGCTGGCTCGAGCGCCGTGGTGCAATAGGCGGAACCTCCCGCATGATGCACAGCGCAGAATAGCCGGCCGATCGTGCACTTTCCACCTGCCGCAGGATATAGGCGCGTGCACTCCTTGCACTGACAAAACTCCTGTGGAACTCGGTATCTTCGTGGGACAGCGCGATTACTCCTTCACCATAATCTTTGAGATTTTTCAACCGCTCGACAATTGGATTCTGCTGCGTTGATCTTGCGATGTAAAGGAGTCGCCATCTCTCCCGGCGGCACTGATCCAGGAGAGAGACGGTCACCTGCTCCATCTCTCCTTCATGTCGGCACAGAATTGCCGCGTGGTCTCCTGGCACCAGGCCGCATGGGTTTCCCTGTCCTGTGGCGTTCACCTCTCCTCCCCCTTTTCCTGCACCCATTCTCTTCAGAGGGTGCCGGTTTTTTGGTACGTTGAGAGAGGAGATACCGTGATAAAATACTTTCCTGCAGGCAAGGCGGGCCATATCCCCACCCGCTTTCAACCCGCGGTCAGGGAGTCACATGCCGGCTCCTTCCTGAAAACCAACGTTTTGACCTGCGCTATGTACTCACAGGGGCCAGAAATACAGGATTGACGGGACTGCCACGGCCACGATAATCATCTCGAGTGGAAGCCCCATTCGCCAGTAGTCGCCGAACCGAAGGCCTGCAGGCCCCATGACAAGCGCGTTGGACTGGTGTCCGATGGGAGTGAGAAATGCGCACGATGCCCCAATAGCGGCCGCCATGAGGAAGGGATCCGCCGAGACTCCCAGCCCGCTGGCGAGGCTGATGGCTATTGGCGCCATCAGGACTGCACACGCGGCATTGTTGATCAGGTCAGAGAGAAACATCGTCGCAACCAAAAGTATGATGAGCACGACCGTTGGGGAGAGGTGCGCCTGGAAAGAAAGGAGGGCGGAGGCGATCATCTGTGCGCCCCCCGTGCTCTCGAATGCCTGGCCTACCGGTATCATTGCTCCGAGAAGGACTATCACCGGCCAGTCAACACTCTCGTAGGTCTCCCTGAAAGGGATGAGCCTTACGACCACCATGGCAACTGCTGCGATGGGGAAGATGACCTGGATGGGGATGAGATTGAAGGCTGCGAGAGCAATCGCACATCCAAAGATGCCCAGGGCGAGGAATATGCGGCGCGGTTCTCCAATCCTCAATCCCCGTTCGGCAAGAGGCAGAAGGCCGAGGGCTTTCACTGCCTGCTGCAGTGTGCCTTCAGTCCCCTGAAGGAGGAGGACATCCCCCACCCCCAGCCGGATCCAGCGGAGCCTCTGTTTGAGACGTTCCCCCTGCCTGGCAACTGCGATCAGGTTGACTCCAAATGACCAGCGGGGATCGATGGCCTGGACTGTCCTCCCAATGACGGGTGAATCAGGCCTGACTGTCGCCTCCATGAAGATCACATCCCCGGATCCGAGTGATTCGCCTTTCACCACTGCATCCTTTACCAGTTCAAATTTCGATTCATCGAGGAAGCCCTGGAGATCATCCGAATCTGCACGGATTATCAGTATGTCCCCAGGCCTGATGACCTCGTAATAGTGCGGTGCGGGCCTGATCGACTCATCCCTCACAAGGTGCACGATCGTCACATCCGACTCGGTGGTCTCTTCGATGGCCCGGAGTGACTTTCCCACATATTTTGACTCTTCAGTGACACGCAGTTCCGTCAGGTAGTCCCTGACCTCAAAGCGGTCTTCGCGGGAGAGAGATCCCGTCCTTTCAGGAACGAGACGCCACCCGACGAGAGAGATGAAGAGAACGCCTGCAAGGGCGACACTGAGTCCAACCGGGGTGAAATCGAACATGGTAAACGGTTCGCTGCTGTGCGCGGCCCTGAATGTCGCGATGATGATATTAGGGGGGGTCCCGATGAGGGTAATGAGTCCCCCGAGACAGGACCCGAACGCGAGGGGGAGGAGAAGCCGGGACGAAGACACCCCGCTCTTTCGCGCCATCCTGATGCCCACCGGCAGGAGGAGAGCAAGGGCTCCTATGTTATTCATGAAAGCAGAGAGCGACGTGACAAGCCCTGTCAGGGCAGATACCTGCACGGTCGGCCTCTCACCCGCCTTTGTAAGCCATCGTGAGATCACGTCTACCACCCCCGCATTCTGGAGTCCGCGGCTGATAATCAAAACGGCCGCGACCGTGATCACTGCCGGGTTGGCAAATCCCAGGAATGCCTCTTCCCAGCCGATCACACCGGTGAGTGTGACAATGAAGAGTGCGAGAAGGGCGACTATGTCGTAGCGCCAGCGGCCATATACGAACAATATGAGCGCAATGGCAAGGGTACAAAAGACAATTCCCTGGTCAAGGGTCAGCGGGATCATCGGGATCGGTCACCTTCATCCATCACGCCCTCTGTGCATGTGACCGCCGGGACAAAGAGACTGTCCGGGAAGGGGGCTGGATGTAGGGAGAGTCACTCCCTCTTTACATAATAATACCGCGGGAGTATTTACGGTGAGATGAGGAGTGTCATTCTGCGGTGCAGGGAGAAGCAGTCCACCACGGAGTCACGGGAATTCCCCTACGCCTGCTGTCTTTCCAATGCGTTTCCTCTGTGCAACCCGGTATCCGGATACCACGGATATGTAATCGCCAAAACTTTCATCAAGCTCCCTGTCCCCGGAATCCAGGAAGACAAGGGGGGTCTCAGCGAGCTTGTGCGGCGTGGCAACGACGATAATGTTCTCTCTCCCTATGATCCGAAGGACTGCCGGACTCACCTGCTGGGTGCCCCTGCCAAGAACAGAGCCCTGTGCACCGATGATACTGATGACCAGGCGGGCACGGGTACCTCCACCGAGGAGGGAGAGCAGCCCCTCCTCGTTCAGGTCGGTTGCCACCAGGGTCCCTCCCTTCGCGGCATCGAACCCAAGCAGTGTCTTGCGAATCCCTATCTCATCAGCGATCGCAGCCGTGGTGCTCCCTGGACCAAGGATGTAAAGGATATCCGGCGTCCCCTCCATCACTTCCTTTATAAACCTGGCGATGTCCTTTTTCGCCCGTTCTTCGTCATGATCTTCAAATACCTGCTTCGTCCCCTGCACGAGGCCCGGCCGGTATGGACTCTTTGCAATACCGAAGAGGCGGGTCCGAAGCGATCCTTCCCTGTACGCCTCCTCGTCCACGTCCATCACTTCCGCGTCACGGAAGAGGAACTTTCCTCCCGGAGTGCATCCATCGCGCAGTATCCCTGCTGCTGCGCCGGGGGTGATGGCAAAGACCGCCGAGTACATCTTCACCCCTGCAGGGATTCCAAGCATCGGGAGTGAATCCCCTATCACGGAGTAAATATCCCTTGCAGTGCCGTCCCCGCCGCAGAAGAGGATGAGATCTGCCTTCCTCTCAAGAAATGCCCTGCATGCGGCCATGGTGTCCGGTGCACCCGTCTGCACTGTTTCAGGGTGATACACCACCTCGTATCCGGATATTCCCTCTTCTGAAAGGATATCCTCGCCCATGACCCCCGAACAGGTGAGAAAATGAATGTCAAGGCCTTTGAGAAGGGAGATCGTCTCTTTCGCTCTCCCGGGTGCACGGGGGACTGCACCCCGTGACAGGGCAGCCTCGACCATCCCGTCTGTTCCTTTCAGGCCGACAGCTCCGCCCATTCCCGCAACGGGATTGATGAGGAAACCAAGCGTGCACATGCGTGAGAATAGGTGATGAAGGGGGGCTAATATGTGTTGGGTATGAGAGAGGGGGGCAAAAATAGGGGGTTGATCCCCTAAATGCGCCCTATGCGCCCGGGATCTTGGGGAGGCGGGAGAGTGACTCGCGTATCAGCTGCTCGGGATACTCGTAATCCACGAGCTGTTTTGCATAGAACGCATCATAGGCGGACATGTCGAAGTTGCCGTGCCCTGAACAGTTGAAGAGGATGGTCTTTTTCTCGCCGCTCTTTCGGCATTTGAGCGCCTCATCGATTGCGGCCCTGACCGCATGAGAGGTCTCGGGGGCAACGATGATCCCCTCGGTCCTGGCAAAGGTCTGCGCGGCATCGAAGACCTCGCTCTGGTGGTATGAGACGGCTTTCATCACCCCATCATATACGAGCCTGGAGATGGTCGGGTTGTCGCCGTGGTAGCGCAGTCCGCCGGCATGGATGGAAGGCGGTACAAAATCGTGGCCAAGGGTAAACATCTTCAAGAGGGGTGTCAGTCCGGCCACGTCGCCATAGTCGTACGTGAAGAGCCCCTTCGTGAGAGTCGGGCAGGATGCAGGTTCAACTGCGATGATCTCAGTCTCCTTGTGCGTCCCTTTCAGTTTCTCACCGGCAAAGGGAAACGAGATCCCGGCGAAATTGGAACCCCCGCCCACGCAGCCGATTACCACGTCCGGGTATTCGTCCACGGATGCGAGTTGCTCCCGGCACTCGAGCCCGATAACGGTCTGGTGCAGGCAGACATGATTCAGCACAGACCCAAGGGAGTAGTTGGTATTCCCGTGAGTGGCGGCATCCTCAACCGCCTCCGATATCGCGATTCCAAGGCTTCCAGTGGTCTCCGGGTCTTTCTGCAGCACAGCGCTTCCTGCCTTTGTCCTGGTGCTCGGGCTCGGGATGCACTCTGCTCCCCACACCTGCATCATCGACTTGCGGTAGGGCTTCTGTGCGTAACTTGACCTGACCATGTAGATGGTGCATTCAAGGCCGAAGATCTGTGTCGCGAACGCAAGGGCCGAGCCCCACTGGCCCGCGCCGGTCTCGGTCGCAATCCGCTCTATGCCAGCTTTCATGTTGTAATAGGCCTGCGGAACAGCGGTGTTGGGCTTATGGCTCCCTGGAGGGCTCACCCCTTCATACTTGTAATAGATGTGCGCCGGAGTCTTCAGATGCTTCTCCAGGCGATGGGCGCGGTAGAGCGGGCTCGGCCTCCAGAGCCGCAGGACATCCTGGACCTCTGCGGGAATGTCAATCGTGCGCTTCGAACTCATCTCCTGGAGGATCAGCTCCATTGGGAAGATAGGAGTCAGGTCATCGGGGACCAGGGGCTTTCCTGTCCCAGGGTGGAGCGGCGGGTCCAGGGGACTCGGAAGGTCTGGCAGGATGTTATACCAGCTCTTCGGCATCTGGTCCTCATCGAGAGGGATCTTGGTATGCATGCATATCGTTTACTTTGTATAAATATATACATTGTTGTACAACTATGCTTATTGGCGGGGGAATACCGCACGCTCCTATCCATGGGATGTCCAAATAACGGGTGATTCAGGGGCCGAGGAGACGGGTTGCCTCTTCCTCGGACTCGCAGATGGTGAAGATCCGGGAGAACCCGGTCAGGTCAAAGACTTCCTGTACAAAGGGCTTCATGGCGCAGAGGACCAGGTTCCCGTTTTCCTTCTTCAACCGTTTCATTGCTGCGAGAAGGACCCTCAGGCCTGCGCTGCTCATGTAATCGACAGACGAGAGGTTCATCACGATCCTCCTGTTTCCTTGATCGATCGCCCTTGAGATATCCCCTTCGAGCACCGGCGCCGAGGCCCCGTCGATCCTGCCAGAAGGGACGATGAGAAGGTGCCCTTTGGATATTGCGGCTTCTGTCCCGGATGTGACTTCGCCCATTGCCGCATCCTGGCCCTGTCCGGCTACCGGATATTCTATGAGAACAGTGGTATTCTCCCGCGTCGAAGATACGCTGCAGGCCCCGTTGGAGAGGCTGCAGCTTCTGATTGCGAAACGCCGCACGTTCTCTTCCATCAATGCAGAGGATACCGGGAACTGGAGTTTCACCCAGACACGATCTTTTACCCCTCCGGTCGCTATGTGCAGGCTTCGTGCTCCCCCGACCGAGACCTTCTCCAGGAGGTACAACAACATGTCTCCGAAGCGTTCCCTGTCCATCATCGCAGGTGGCAGGTTCCCTCCAGGGGAAAATTCGATGTCAAGATGTTCGAAGGGGTTGACGTAGGCGATCCTGACCGCGAGTGCCCGGGCAAACTCCTCCTCTGTCCGGGCCTCGGTGATGCCATCCTCCTCGTATGGGGGGCAGGAGACCGCCGCGACCACACCCCCGACAGCAGCAGAGAGGTCGGTTGCGGCGAGATCGATCCGCGGCCGGAAACCACGGAACGTGACAGTATAGTCTTCAAGAAGCCTGCCCACTCGGCTGACAAGCGAGAGATCGAGAACTGACCCGAGCACCTCTCCCCGGAACACTCTCTCAAGTTTCTGGGAGATCTGGTTCGCCTTGAGCGCCAGGTGTATATCGAGTAACTGCCCGGAGTGGAAATCAAGAGAGAACCGGTTGAAATCAGAGAGCAGCTCGTCGACGAGGTCACTGTCGATCATACCCCGGAACCTCTCCGCCTCCCCTGCCTCCTCAAGCTCGTCGAGGACATGGGCGACGTACACAAGCCTCCCGGCAATGACCGTGAAGAGGCGGTCCACTTCTCCCATGAGTTCCCCTGCATATGCCGCGGTGTCCTTCGCCCACTCAGGGTTCACGCTCTCGATCCCCTCCAGGCGGGAGGCTTCCTTCTTCATTGCCTGGAGCGTGCGCACGGTGGTTGCGGCATCGAGCGGCCGCCCATGTCCTGGAAGGCAGAGCGTGATGCAGCCTTTCTGCAGGAGCGCGATCACCCGGTCAAGGGTGGAGAGGAGTGCTTTCTGGTCCCATCCCTTCAGCCCTGCAACACCCGGGGCAGTGGAGAAGAGGAGGTCTCCTAAAAAGAGCGTCTCCCCTATCCGGATGCAGATACTGTCGGGGCTGTGGCCGGGGGCAGGGAGGAACTCGATCGCCGCATCTCCTTCAAGCGGCAGGGTCTGCCTTGGCATGGTGAGTCCCCCTCCCAGCGGGAGGGAGTCAAGGCAGGTGATCACAGAGGTCCCGGCAAAGTTGAGCAATTCGTCCCTGTGTTCTCCCCCCATGCCGGGTGGAAGGAGCCTGATGTCAATTCTTGTCGTCCCCACCTCCTGGCGGATCAGGTCCGCGATGGTTGCCGCGCGGTCATGGGCCTCGAGAGCCCTCGCCCCTGACTCCTGGACCGCGACCAGCATGCGGGGAATCGCCCGGAACCCCGGGTGGTGGAGGAGCTGGTGGCAGTGATCGAGGTGGACGTGCGTGAGGCAGACAAGCACAGGGCGCGGCTTCTCTGTGATGAGCGTTCCTATCTCACGGAGGAGAGCGTCTGCCTGCCCGGGAAGGCCACCCGGGTCTACCAGGACAATGAGTCCAGGAGCCGCGACCAGGTACGAGTTCGAGGATATGATATCCACCTTGCGGAGGAATGGATAGATCGACACCCCCTCCACTCCGGGAAGGGGCTGCCATACCTGGTTCTCCATTTCAGCCAATTATCATCACCTGCCTCATATGGTGCACACGGAAATCATGCGTGCGATCATATTCTCTTCCCCAGGAGCTGATATCTGATCTCCTCACAACAGGAGCGTAACCATGCAGGACCCCGACCTCCGCCAGCAGTGCCGGTTCCCCGCGCCGGTCAATGACCAGTGGAACTACCTGCTCTCCACGATATGGAACCAGACGATGCATCTCGTCGTCAAACTTGATGGCAGGCTTGATGAGGGGAGGCTCCGCCATGCCGCAGAGCGTGTAATGGAGGCCGAGCCCCTCCTCGCCTGCAGGTTTGTCGAGGCCGCAGAGCCGTACTGGGAAGCAATTCCCTCTTTTAGGCCGGAATCGGTCTTCTCTGTCGCAGGGCAGGGCGGGGACAGCGAGCCGGCGTTGCGGGAAGTCCTTACCGGAAGGATCGACCCCGGAGCGGGGCCGCAGGCACATTTCGACCTCGTTCAAGGAGATACAGACCTTCTGATAATCTCCGTCAACCATTCCGTCTGCGATGCCCGTGGCATCCAGCATGTGTCCAGCCTGTGTGCTCGCGCTTACCGGGCACTTGGGAAAAATTCCGTATTCTCCCCTTCCCGAAGGTTTCCCTGCGACAGGTCCTTTCAGCCGCTCATTTCCGCGCTTTCCGCCGAAGAGCGCGCGGTGGCACGGGACTGCTGCGACGACCAGAGTGCGGAGTGGGGCCTACCCTGGGAGCCAGGTGTCCCGGGCACCCCGGCATACTCTGTCAGGACGATCGAACCCCCGCTCTTTGTTGCGGTAAAGGCATATTCCCGGACACACGGGGTTTCTGTGAACGATATCCTCCTCGCCGCCTTCTTTGCATCGGTGAAAAGAGAGATCCCTCACCAGGAAGACCGCGATTATCCTGTCCTCACCTCCACCGACCTTCGCCGCGTTCATCCTGGCATCGAGAGCCCTGCCGTCGCGAACCTTTCTGTTGCGTTCGAGGTATGGCTCCCTGCAGGAATTCCCGGCCGGCCAGATGATCTGGTCCTGGAGGCACATCGCGCAATGGATGAGAAGAAACGCCTCCGCGCGGGTATTGGATCTGCGATACGGCTCGAAGAGATGTTTTCTTCGGGCTTTGGCCCGGTGCGGGAGCATCTCCTTGAGACAAAACGCCGCAGCCGGATCGAAGGCTATCCGAAAAACCCGTTCATCAGCAATATCGGGATACTTCCCCACCCCTGCGTTGACTTTGGGGATCCCCAAACGATGGCAGCCTGTGTCATCCCTCCAGTTGAGTACCCCCCGGGTTTTGGGATCGCTGCGAGCACATTCGACCGCACCCTTACGCTCTCGTGCAGCTACTGCGATGGCCCGATCACGGGCCGGGCGGTGGAGAGGGTATTGACCTCGATGAAAGAGTTCCTCTCGACGCTCACCAGCAAATGAGAACCACCCTCTCAGGGATATCAGGCGAGATCTAAGGGACCACAGCAACGATACTCGAGATCCGCAGGGTAAGCCGCAACATGACTGGCCGCATATCAAGGGCAATTCCTGCATGTGTCAGATCCCTTGTCGGTATATCCCCTGTCCCGTAAGAGGTCACATTCTGTGGCAGTGCCTGCGGGTGGCATGAACCCGGGAGATGATGATACACGGGCGACGATAACGATGATGAACATGGGGTTGATGCCCATGGAAACGATCGCCATTGCGACCAGGGGGAAGTGAAGCAGGGGCTCCAGCGCAGTTGCAACGGATGGGACCGCGTCGGTAATACACTCCTCCGCATGGGGGTTACGGCGGCGGCCGCATGTCCTTCCTTAAGGGACACCCGGTCGCGGGATGAGGAACACGAAGAGAAATTCCCCAAATACTGCCATCAACCCGATCTTCCGGCTCATTTAACAGGGATATGCGGAACTGTCTCTCTTCTCACCTGTGATCAGAGGGGAATTATCCTGGCAACCCTCTCCCCTGTATCGTATATGGCGTATGTGGGATTGCCGGTAAGATAGCCGCATATCTCCCCGGGGTTGATCCCAAGCATGCTTCCTTCCTGATATACCGAGGGCTGGTGAGTGTGGCCGGATACGACGATGTCGTACAGTCCGCTCCCGACGCACCCGGCAAGGAGCGCCCGGTCATGGCCGTGCATCAGCGCAACCCGCTCGCCATCAAACCGAAGGTCGGCAAAATACCCCGCAATCTCAAAGTTCTGCTGCTCGCGGGAACGTGTCGAGAGCAGTTCCCGGTCCCCGTCGTTGTTTCCGAACACCCCGACCACCCGTACCGGGATACTTCCAAGGATAGGAATGACGAATGGCGCGATGTAATCCCCAGTGTGGAGCACCACGTCAACCTCATGCCGAATGAGCGCCTCCACCGCGCGCGTGATATTGGGAAGGTGGTCATGAGTATCACCAATAATGCCAATCTTCATGTCGGATACTCCACATCCTCACTGCAGGTATGACCACATAAAGGAAGCCTTATTGTCGCATGGATGCCATGTGGAGAGGATGACCGAACGGGAGGAGGCGAGGGATATTGTCTGCGGCCTTGAGCGGGCGATCACCGGCAACGACCGGGTTTCCAGGCGGAGGCTCCTCGACCGCCTGGTGGTGCTCCTTTTCACCACCGACACTGCAGCACCCGCGCTCGTGTCCCATGGAGGGATACGGCTCCTCCTCGCCGCTGCAAGAGACAGGGACGAGAAGATACGCCTCCACGCCGTCCATGCACTCTCACGGCTGGCAGATTCCGGGTATTCAGAGGACCTGAAAAATACAGGGGCCAGGAATGCCATCGCACACCTCAGGGAAGACCCCTATCTCCCGGTGAGGGCAATGGCCGAAAAGTTCCTGGACAAGCTGGGCTGATCCCCTCCTATTTTTTTGGATGTCAAAACCGTCTCAGGGATTCAGGTACAGCCTTTTATTGGGTGGTGGGGATAAAAATTCCCGGGAATGTGAGGTAAAAACCCGCTGGCGCAGCGTGAACCATAATACGGATCGGCCATAACTCTTCGTCCATGAAGATGCGGATTGGCGGCGAGGAGATCGCAGGAGCCGACGAGCGCTGGATTCCCGTCGTAAACCCTGCGACTGGAGAAGAGATAGACCGGGTGCCGGAAGGGACTCTCTACGAGGTGGACGATGCCGTGAAGGCCGCGGAGGCCGCGTTTCCTTCCTGGGCGAAGCGGAGCGCGAGAGAGCGGGGCATCCTGCTCTTCCGCGGTGCCGCACTCGTGAGGGAGCGGCATGAAGACCTTGCGAGGCTCCTCACCATGGAGCAGGGCAAGCCCTTGAAGGAGGCAGTGGACGAAGTGAGGGGTTTTGCGAATGTCCTTGAATATTACGCGGCGATCTCAGGCAGCCTGACTGGTAAGTATGTCCCTCTCGGAAAATCGGGGGATGCAGTGGTTGCGGCCGAGCCACTCGGCGTCTGCGGGGCGATCGCCCCCTGGAACATGCCCGCGCTCCTGATGTCATGGAAACTTGCACCCGCACTTGTTGCGGGAAACACGATGGTATTCAAGCCGGCAACCCAGACACCCCTGACGAGTCTTCACCTCGCCCATATCCTTGAAGAGGCGGGTCTACCGCCGGGTGTGCTGAACGTCGTCACCGGTAAGGGGGAGGTGGTGGGCGAGGCGCTGGTCCGGCATCCCGGTATCGAGAAGATCTCTTTTACCGGCGATGCAGAGACGGGTCTCCGTGTACGGGAGCTCGCATCCGCGTCCCTCAAGCAAGTTACGCTCGAGCTCGGGGGATCAGACCCCATGATCGTCTGGAAGGATGCGGATATCGGAAAGGCCGTCGCGGGAGCAGTGAGGGGAAGGTTTTACAATGCCGGCCAGACCTGCACTGCGGTAAAACGCCTCTTCGTGCACCAGGCCATCTGCGATGAGTTCGTCCGCCGTCTCGTCGCACGGGTAGAGGCGTTGAAGGTGGGAAATGGACTCTCTCCCGGTATCGAGATGGGGCCTTTAGGGGGTGCACTCCAGCGCGACCGGATCCATGCGATGGTCGAAACCATGCGGAACCGCGGCCAGGGAGTAATTCTGACGGGCGGAATGCCGCTGAAAGGCCCTCTGTATGATGCCGGATACTTTTACGCCCCGACCATCGTCACCGGTGTCCACCCGGAATCATCTCTCCTCTCCCGGGAAGTATTTGGCCCGGTTCTCCCTGTGATGTGCGTACCAGACGTGGAGACTGCAATACGGAACGCGAACAACACCAGGTTCGGCCTTGGTGCCTCTGTGTGGACCAATGATCTCTCTGTCGCAAGGGAGGTCTTCTCGCGAGTGCGCGCAGGGATGGTCTGGGTGAACTATCACCTCTCCCTGCCACCCGAGATTCCTTTCGGCGGGGTGAAGGCCTCAGGGATCGGTCGTGAGAATGGGACGCAGGCGCTTGCCTCCTACACCCGGACGAGGACTCTCTTCATCGGGGGGTGAAAGAGCCATCGAAAGGCCCATTGATATTGTGCGTCTCACCACCCCATGCAGGAAACCAGTGTGCGGGTCTGACCCCCGCACCCTCGCCGCATGGCACCGAGTCGTTCCTTCCGGGAAGGAGATTCGCCAGTCCCTTCACCCCGCCTGCATTACAGGAGTATTGATATAGACTTCCGCCGAATGACTCCTCCGGTGAGGACCTCTCATGACAGGAGAAGAGATGCTCAAAATAACCGCTGATGAACTGGACCGGCTTCTCTCGCCAGCCCACGTCGTTGGCCAGGCAGTCGACCTCGGTGACAAGGCAGTTATCCCTATTGCGGAATTCGGATTCGGCATGGGAGCAGGAGGGGGGAAAGGAAAGGAGGGAGAGGGTGAAGGTGCCGGTTGCGGGGGGAAGATTGCTCCCGTGGCCCTTGTGCTGGTACACAAGGATGTGAAAGGCCCTGACGGAATCCAGGTGCTCTCCCTTCACCGGGACAACCCTGTTGCCCAGATTATCAATGCCCTCTCCGAGTCCCTTGCTCCCCAGGTAATAAAAGCAATCAAGGCGATGTCGGATTCAAAAGGCGCGAAAATGGAAGAGTGACGCGGGTTCCGCCCCATGGATCTCTTCCCGGTGATCTTCGTCGCTGCCATAGTCCTTGCGCTCGCATCCCTCGAACTCTGCGTATATGCGGTCCCCATCCGGATCAGGCTCCACGTGGACTGTGCGCATGACAGGAGAGCCGCGTTCATCTCCGCCTGCTGGCTGTGCCTGGGTGTCCGGTGCACGCTCTCCCGCGAAGAACTGAGCTATCATCTCCTCCTTGGAGATCTCTTGTTCCCTCTTCCCGCATTCCCCTGGAAAGCCACTCCAGGCATAGAGGTGATGGAGGATAAATCTTTAGAGGACCGCCGGGCGCACATGATACCGTCATTCATTCAATCTGCTATCAAATATTTCCCTGACCTGGTCTCTATTGCCAGGGCCACCATCAGGTCTCTCTCTTTCAGGAGGTTGGACTGCAGGGCAGTGGTCGGCCTTTCTGGCCCTGCGGAGACAGGGATGCTCTATGGGTATTTCTGGGCCATGAAACCCCTCCTCTTCAGTAATGGGCGAACCAACATTGAGTTGGTGCCGGATTTCACAAAAGAGCGTCTTGAGGGCCGCCTCGAACTGGACGCCAGGATCTCCCGTCCATTCAACCTTGTTGCGAGGCTTGCGCGCCTCTTCATCCTCTTCCAGCAGAATAAAAGACGCCATACGACGAGCGTGACCACTTCATGATGCATAACAGTCAGGAGTTACGGATTGGGCCTGTTTTGAAGACAGGTGACAGGACCGTACTCGCGATCTTTCGGCGGACCGCGATAAAGTGGCCGGGGGGTTATATAGGGAACTGCACTCCGGTTGCACTGGTCATCGTGGAAGCTGAAGAGTGCACTGTGTGGCAACTGGATAACAGCGCCACCCTGCAGGAGATCGAGGGGGCACTCGTCACAATCTCCGAAACTCTGACCCAGGATGCCAAAATCTCCCAGTCGTGTGCCTGATCCTCTAGGCACTCTCTTATGCCTTCAGGATAGGAAGGGGGTGTTTGTCGCCGACCCGCTATTAAAAGAAGTATTATTCGTGCCGCAATGCCTCAATCGGGTTCAGGTTCGAGGCTTTCCACGCTGGATACAACCCCGAGAGCAGGCTCGTCCCCACCCCGAACGCCATACCGTAAAAGATATAAACGAGGCTTGACGGCACGAAGAGGTACTCCGTAGTCTGAAGCATGACAAGACTCACTGCAAACCCTCCGAAAATGCTCAGCACCCCCCCGATGATGCTGCCTATAAGCCCGAGGATCAATGCCTCGAAGAGGAACATGCTCCGGACCTCCTTTCGCAACGTGCCGATGCTCCGCAACACCCCGATCTCTTTGATCCGCTCGGTGACCGACATCATCATGATGTTGAGGATGCTCACCCCTGCAACGATGAGGGATATCCCGCCAATTGCAGTTGTAAAGGTGGATATCTGCCCGAATGTCGTGAGAATGGTCTCGAGGATCGCCTTCGTGTCGATCACGTCCACCTCGGTCTCCCTGCGGTTCAGCTGCTTCTCGATGGCCTCCTTTGTCTGCTCGATCCGGGTGAGATCCTTTACCTTCACGATGACCATGTCGTAGTCTTTCTGGTCGTACGCCTGCTGGTACCACCTGTCTTCTACGACAATCCCATAATCGGGATTGATATCAAAGCCCATCCCCCGTTCCTTGAGGATCCCTACCACCCGGAGCGAGCCCTTGTCACGTATGGTGATGCGAGACCCGACCTTCAGGTTGTTGTCGGCGGCAAACTTCGCCCCTGCCATGGCCCCCGAGCTCCCCCGGAGAAATGTTCCCTCCTCGACTTCGAGGAGGATGGGGATGTCATCCGGTTTTAAGGCATATACCACACCCACCGCATCCTCCGTCCCGATCCTCATCCTGGCGGTTCCGGAATAGACCGGGATCGTGATATCGGGCGCCACCGCCCGCCTGATCTGCTCAACCTTCCGTTCCGTGATGAGTTCGCTGCTCCCACCCATCGAAGGGCCCATGCGGGTGCCAGCGTGTGGAGTGACGATGATGCTGTCTCCCACCGTCGAGAGGCTGTCGGAGATTGCGAGCACGAGGCTGTTGCCGAGAATCCCCATGGATGCGATGGCAACCACCCCGATGATGATCCCGATCACCGCAAGAAGTGAACGGAACCAGTGGAGCCGCACGTTTCTGACTGCAAAATCAAAAAATAATCCTCTTTGCACCTTGTATCACCGGTCCAGCTTTCCGCCTAATCTCCTTTCCTTATGAGTAGTATGTCTCCTGTGCTATATCATACTCATTCATGGCGCAGTACTTAGATCGGCTTTATGCGGACCGCCCTTATCGCGGGGTAAAGGCAGGATATGCAGCTTACCAGGACACCAAAGACAATACCGAGCATGATATACCCCCTCCCCGCAGGTCAAAAACCGTCACATCAGGAACGGCGCTGAATGATGAATAGAGCGTTGCAGCCTCCACAGTGCTCATGTAGTACCCGCCCGCGATGGAGATGACGCTTCCTGTGATGCTTCCAAGAGATCCAATCACCAGCGCTTCGTAAAGGAACATACGCATCACCTGACCCCTCCTTGTGCCAATGCTCCTGAGAATTCCAATCTCCTTTGTCCTCTCGGTGACAGAGATTATCATCACGTTCAGGATGCTCACCGAGGAGACAATGAGAGAGATCGCCCCTATACCCAGGAGGAAGAGTAAGATCTGGTCGTAAATCCTGTCATACTGTCTCAGCAGCTTACGCGAACCGAAAATATCCACCACCTTCTCTCTCCGGTTGAGGCTCTGGTCGATATCCCTCTTCACCTGGTCGATCTGGGATATGTCGGCAACTTTCATGACCACCTGGTCGTATTCCTTCCTTTCTCAATATGTCTGGAAGAATCAGCGCTCCGTGACGATGATTGCGTAATCCGCATTGATATCGGCTGCATACCCCCTCTCCTCGAGCACGCCGGATACCCTCTGGCTCTGGTTCCCGATACCGATCCGGCTCCCGGGACTGATGCCAAATTCCCGAGCCAGTTACAATCCTGCGAGGCATCTGGGGGCATTTTCCCTGAAATACATGCCTTTCTCTAGCCGCAGGAGGCCGGTTACCTCCCCTGCAGGGAGCCCAAGAAGGGTCACGTAGCCGGATTCGTTGCCAAATGTCATCTCCTCTGCACGCATGAGGACGGGAATGCCCCTGCTCGAGCCTGCGACTTTCCTGATCGCCTCCACGTCCGACAAGGGAAGCCTGGCCATGACTGCCACCCGGGGGTTTCCGAAAAATCCCTGTCCGGCTGCGGCGTGCGGGGTGACGATGAGAGTATCCCCCACGTCGCTGATGAGGTTTGCCACAAGAAGGCTGATGCTGTGGCCGAGGATCCCCATGGAGGCGATTGCCAGCACACCGATGATTATTCCAAGAATTGCAGGAAATGAACGAACCCAGTGAATCTTCAGTTTTCTTTTTGCCAGGTCAAAAAAGATCACGTGATCTTTCCATCAACAATCCGGATGGTACGGTGGGCAAAATTGGCGATGTTGGGATCATGGGTCACCATGATGATAGTCTTGCCCCTCTTCTCGTTCAATTCCTTCAGGAGCTCCATGATCGCAGAGCCCGTCCGGGTGTCAAGGTTTCCGGTCGGCTCATCCGCAAGGAGTATCTCGGGGTCGTTTACAAGTGCCCGTGCGATTGCCACCCGCTGCTGCTGTCCGCCGGAGAGCTCACTCGGCTTGTGGGAATAGAACTGCTCGTCGAGGTCCATTGACTTAAGGACGTCAATGCAACGGGCCGTGCAGGTGCGATCCCCGGTCTTCAGGATAAGGGGGTACTGGACGTTCTCGAGCGCGGTGAGGAGAGGGATGAGGTTGAACTGCTGGAATATGAACCCGATGTGGTCCCTCCGGAGGCCCGTCAGCTCGTCGTCGCTCATGGTGCTGACATCCCTCCCCCTGATGAAGAGGGTGCCGGAAGTAGGGGTGTCAAGGCACCCCATCAGGTTCAGGAGCGTGGACTTGCCGGAGCCCGAGGGTCCCATTATCGCAATGAAATCGCCCTGCATGATCTCGAGGGTCACGTGATCCAGGGCTACGACGTCCCCCCCGGGAAGGGGATACACCTTGGATACTTCCAGGAATTGTATAATCGCCTCTCCATCCGGCGACGTGATCATCTCTTTCTCCAGGAATACCAGACGATGCCCCCTATCACCGCTGCACACACCAGGATCACGGCAATAATTACGATTGGAAACTCACCAGTCCCCTGTGCCCCGGGCTTTGTCAGCGGGATATCGATTGTCGTCGTCGTGGTATAGAGGTTGCCGTCATTGTCCTTGTAACTGACCTCCACCGGGACCCTGTCTGTCCCTTCTGCCGTAAATGTGACCTCAAAGGCAGAGAAGTCATCGGGCTGCAGAGTTCCCACGACGTATTTACGATAGGGGTCAACCGGGACCACCGAATCGCCGGTGGTGATGACTACCGCGTTTGCCACTTCGAGGCCGGCATTGTTCACGTCACCCGTGAGGGAGTAGGTGTTCCCCGACCTCTCGATCTGGATGTTGGAGAGGATGGGTTCGGCCCTTATCTTGCTCTTCCCGAGATCGATGGGGAGACGGATCACCTCGGCATGAGAATTGATCCCGTTCATGTAGTCGACGTGGATCTCGAGGGTGGTGGACTGGCGGGGGGTGATCGAGAAGTTGACTTTTTGTGACTGGTCGGGGGCAATCATTCCAATAAATATGCTCGACGGGCTTGCGTCGATCCCCTCGCCAGTGGGATACACGATGACCCCCGAGACTCCGTTATCCCTTGGATTCCCTACAAGCACTTCCACCTGCTCCTTCTTTCCTCCGGTGAAGACATCGGGCTTTGAAAGGATTGAGACCTTCAATGGCTTGTCCTGGACCTGTAGTTTCACGGGATACCGGAGATACCCGGCATCGCGGAAGTCCATTGAGAAGACAGGATAATATATGCCGTCCGGAACGGGGGCGCTGACAGTGAACGTAAAGGTCATGCGGTTCCCCGCACCCAGGTACATCGTCGTATCATAGGCCCTGGACTGTACCCTGATCTTCTCGTCGTACATCGTGACCCTGCTGATGGCTACGCTCTGTGCTCCGTTGTTGATCACTTCCACGGTGACAGTCCCGGTATCGTCGGTCATGAAGACCAGGGGGTCGAGTGTCACGTTTGTCACCATGACCTGTGCAGCCGCTGTCTGCTGCTCCACCGCTGATACGGGGATGATGGCCACCATCGCGGCAATAATGACGAAAAGCACGCACCGGTGATTCATCTTTATGCACCTCCCAGCATCGAAAAACCGCTGAAAGTGACATACATCATATAGAGGATGAAGATGGTCACAGGGACGATGACGGTGATGCATGCCTGCTTCAGTGTAAGGCCCCGGGCCTGCCTGACCCCGAAGATCCAGATGTTCGCGCTCCAGACCAGGAATAGGATGGAGATTGCCATCGATACCTGGGTGAACTCCTTCATTGCCGGATCGAGCATCATCTCCTGCATGGCTTTCTGGACCGCTGCAGCGTCCTGGAGGTTTCTGATGACAGGGACTGCGATACGTGGCAGGTAGGTGTAGAGTATCAGTGTAGTGATGACACTCCCGATCAATGTCGGGAGCAACCCGTACCCCGTGTTGGCCAGCGTCCGTGTAAAGTTCCCGCTCCCTTTGAACATCATGGATATCACATGGAAGACTCCCGCCATCAAAACCCACCAAATCACGAGAAATCCAAAAAATGCCCCGACTGCAGCCATGATGCCAATGAATGCCCCCACTCCTGCACCCCCTCCCATTCCCGAAAACATCTCCGAGAAGAGAGACGATTGCGCATAACCTGCAACCGCCGCGACGACAGCCCCCGCGAGGGCTATTGCCGCCGGTATCTTCAGATCCGGTTCCTTCCCTTCAAGGGCAGAAAAAAAACGTTCCGGGTGGACCAGGAGGTCCAGCAGATTGATCATGGTATATAATCTTCGTCAATTGATATATGGCCTTTCTCTGCGCCGTTACCGTGTTCAGAAGAACTCCTTCCTCCAGAATATGATGATACCGACAGCTGAAAGGGCGAGGGAGATGATGACGGTGACGAGGAACGCGTAGGGCGTATGCTGGTAGGGCAGTTCGACGTTCATTCCATAGATGCTTGCCACAAGGGTTGGAATCATCAGGATAATGGTCACCGTTGTCAGGAGTTTCATCACCACGTTCAAATTGTTGGAGATGACCGAAGCGAAAGCGTCCATCATATCGGAGAGGATGCTGCTATAGATGTTTGCCATCTCGATTGCCTGCTTGTTCTCGATGGTAAGTTCCTCAAAGAGATCCCTGTCATCCTCACTCATCTTCATACATGACGACGTGTTGAACTTCTCCATCATCAGGGCATTCGACCTCAGTGAGGTTACAAAGAAGACAAGACTCTTTTCAAGCATCAGCAGGCGTATCAGCTGTTCGTTCTTCAATGCCTTGTAGAGTGCCCGCTCCACGCTTGTGGTCATCCTGTTGATCTCCTTTAAGTAGCGTATGAATGCCAGCGTGCTTCGCATGAAGAGGAGCAGGACGAACCGGGACTGCTGGTCAGTCGAGAAGTGCTTCACCTTGCCGGTTACAAATTCCCTGATGACGTCCGATTCGTTGAGTGAAACGGTGATGAGCAGGTTCTGGGTGAAGATGATGCCGATGGGGAGAGTGGTGAAGGGGATGTCTGCCTCGGGAGGCTCACGCTTCGGGCTTCGGAGCAGTATGAGGACACACCCCTCCTCACGTTCGATGCGGGCCCGCTCGTCGACATCGAGCGGATCGGTGAGGAAGTCCGAGGGGATATTGAACCACGATACCAGTTCCTCGATCTCCTTTGGGGTCGGGTTCACGACGTTGATCCAAGCCCCGCTCTCGTAGTTGTCGATCCGCTCCAGCCCGTCAGTTCCGCCTTTATAAATAGTTATCATGGCTGCCCACTATCCCCGGGCCGCTGGAAGGATCGTGGCGGTCTGAAAGAGGGGAGTACATTTCCCGCGCATTTCCCCCGATCACACGGTCCGACTGTCCGGATTTACTCCATCCTGGTCGTTTTCCCGGATCTGCAAAATAACTTTCGATCTTTCGCCCGAAAAAAGCCAGAGAGAGGGCTTTTTCCTCCGGATCTAGGTGCTTCCCTTTTCCACCACATCCAGCTCGTGGCTCAGGTCGCCCGAGAGATCTGCACTTGTATAACTTCCACTTTCCGGGAGTGCCATTGCGAACCGGGGAGTAATATCCACCTCTACGGTTGCGTTCTCGACGATGAAATCCAGGATATGGCCTCCACCAGTCCGATCTTCGGTGAGGAAGTGGAGGTGGAACCCGGGAACGTTGAGTCCGCGCACGAGGTCCGGGGTCCAGAAACCAACGATTGTCCCCCTTGTCTGCCGGAATTCGAATATGGACTGGTTGGCAGCCGCATCCACGAGCCGGGCGTTTGGCGTCTCCTGCCGAGGGATGCTCCGGGTCATGACGTAAGGGAACTCCCCGCGAATCTGAATCGCATACAGGTGGTTTTTTGAAGGCAGGACCTCTTCTACCTGTCTGGAGAAATCACTGAAATTTGCCGCATGCCTGACAGGGAAGGAATAGTCCTGCGAGAAGAACGTGACGGTGCCAAAGGGCGTTGTCATGTCATCGGTGACCGCAACGACCTTCCCGTCCGCTTTGATCTGGTAGAAATCACCGCCGAACGCGATCATCTCTCCGTCCAGCCGGTCGAACGTGGCAATGCCGAAATCGCCATGTTTTTTCATCTCGCCATATGTCATGGTGCCTTCTAATGACCCCTGAAGGAGGGCATCAATAGTGGATACCTGGTAGATGACGTCCTGGTCCACCTCATGCAGGGGCATGCGAGCGAACCAGAATCCCGCTGCACACCCGGACACCAGGCAGAGAACACAGAGTGCGGTGGCCATCCGTCCATTCATTCAGCGTATACCCCCTTGTGCGACGCGTTTTCCGGGACTCCTCCCCTGCTCCATTCCCCTGCTTTTTGCTCCTGACAGTGTTCGCCTCGATACATCTCAATACGCTCCCTTCATTGTGTGAGTCAGAGTTCTACGATATCTTCGTTCCAGGGCGCCGGGTGTCGGGGGATGAACTCCTTCATCATGGATATGCAGTCCTCCCTGCGGAGGTCGATCACCCGGACCCCTTTCGACTCCAGGAATTCCCGTGCCCCGGCAAAGTTCTCTGATTCGCCTGCCACCACCATGGGAATGCCACACTTGACTTTGGCCCCTGCACAGAAATAACAGGGCATCAGGGTTGAGTACAGCACACTGTTGCGGAAATTCCCTGTCCTTCCGGCATCCTGAAGGCAGTCGATCTCTGCGTGGAGCACTGGGTTGCCTTTCTGCACCCTCTGGTGGTGCCCGCGGCCGAGGATGCGGCCGTTTTCAACCAGGACCGCCCCGATAGGTATGCCCCCTTCAGAGAGACCGGTCCTCGCTTCAGCGACCGCACAGTCCATCCACTGGTGGTGCCTGGTTTCTATTCTTCCTCCCCGGATCTCCCCGCCATCTCTATCCATCCACTCACTCTCCTTCAAACCCCTTGAGAGCGGGTGAAAGGCATTCAAGCACCGCTGCAAGTCCTGAAAGGTGGAGGTTCATCACGACCGCCCCTACCACCTCCTCGCGGCGGGCCCCGTTATCCCTGGCCATGCCGGCATGGAAGTAGACACCGCGGGGGTTGCGGTTCGCTGTCTGGATGGAGATATTGATGAGTTGTGCAGTCTTTTTATCAAGCCATTCCTCCTTCCGGATGGCATCAACGAGGTTATCAAAGGCGCGGGCCACTCCGGGTGCTTCAGCGAAGAAAAGTTCCATTGGATTCTGGTCCATGGAATGATTTTGGACCCATGACCTGACTATCATTTCCCCTGGGCCTTCCATGTGGAACAGCTCTTCCTGTTCCTACTCAGCGATTCCTTCCCAGAGGAGATCGCGGTTAACCCAAAACCCTTCGAGGACATCCCTTCGGCTTTCTGTGAACGACCAGGATTCCGGGAACAGTCAAAGAGTATCTTCGTGGTCATGCGAGACACGATGAGAAAAGAGAAGAGAGGCTCTCACCGAAAACGCCGGATGCGAAGGACCGCTTCACGCAGGTTTTCCATAGAGGTGGCGTAGGAGATGCGCTCCCAACCCGGGGTATGGAACGCTGATCCGGGTGTGACTGCAACGTGCGCCTCCTCGAGCCAGCGGCGGGCTATCTCCATGTCATCCCCTTCCACCTTCACGTAGGCATAAAATGCTCCGTCGGCCGGGGCGATATCGAACCCCATAAGGAGGAGCTCCTGAACGAGGTAGTCCCTCCTCCGGTTGAACTCTTTTCGCATCACCTCAACGCAGGACTGATCGCAGGAGAGCGCAGCCACCCCGCCGTACATGGCAAAGGTGGTCGGGTGGCTGATGGAGTGCTGCTGGATCTTCGACATCAGGCGGATAACGGGGAGGGGAGCGATCGCGTAGCCGAGTCGCCATCCCGTCATGGCATACGCCTTAGAGAAACCGTTTACTGTGATCGTCCGTTCGGCCATGTCCCCAATCGACGCAAGTGACCTGGGGGTCTTCCCATAGACAAGCTTCTCATAGATCTCGTCAGAAAGCGCGAAGAGATCATAGTCCACGCACATGTCGGAGATGAGCTTCATCGATGCATCGTCAAGAATTGCACCGGATGGATTCGAGGGGGAGTTGACCACCACCATCTTGGTGCGGGGAGTGATGCGGTCAAGGATGGTATCCTTTACCTGGAAAGTCCTGGTATCAAGGGGGTGGTGGACGGGCTTTCCGCCTGCAACCTGGACACAGGGTTCGTATGAGACCCATGCCGGGTCAAGGATGATCACCTCGTCGCCAGGATTGAGGACCGCTTCCATGGCATCGTAGATGGCATCCTTGGCGCCACAGGTGACCAGCACCTGGTCGGGCGTGCAGGAAAAGCCGTTCTCCCGGTTGGTCTTTTGAGAGACGGCGTTCAGGAGTTCCGGGATCCCGTTGCTCGGTGCATAATGGGTCTGCCCGGCGTTGAGCGCCTCGATGCAGGCGTCCTTGATGTGCTGGGGGGTGTCAAAATCAGGTTCGCCGATGGAGAGGCTGATCACAGGTATCCCCTGCTTCTCCATCTGCCTCGCACGGTTCGAGATCTCGATGGTGGCTGAGGTCGCGATACCGGCGACCTTGCGGGAGAGCTCCCTCATTGGGATCGCTGGACCATCTTGACTGCCGACTCGACTGCACGGCGGGCATAATCAATCCGCTCGTTGGCCTCGAGCCTCGTCATGCCGGGACCCGAGATACCGAGGCTCACGGGCTTGTCGAACTCAAGCGAGAGGTCGATTATCTTCCGCGCCGCGTGCTGTACCACGATCTCATCGTGCTGAGTGGCGCCTTCGATGACGCACCCGATGGTGACCACTGCATCAACCTTTCCTCTCTTCAGCATCCTTTTTATTGCAAGGGGCATGTCGTATGCCCCGGGCACATACGTGCATTCCGTGACTTCTGCGCCGAGAAATGCAGCGTGCTCCCGTCCTTCCACTTCCATCATGTAAGTGATGTCCCGGTTGAACTCCGAGACCACGAACCCAAGCTTGATTGCCATCATGTCCTCCTGTAATCTTTCTCCTTCCTATAGGCTCATAACCGTATCCTGAGGCGGTTCACCGGGCGGGGCCGGCATCAGGGAACCCCTGCCGCTGACCGGTCCCTGCCTGCCTGGTGAGATCTTTTGGGTGGAGCACCATTTTTATTGCGTTCTCCGCGTGCTCCCTTGTGCGTGACTCGGCAAGCCAGGCGAGCTCGCGGTCATCCTTTGCCTCGTCCTCGTGGACAAAGACTTCGACAATGTGCGTATTGGTCATCAGCTGGCAGGTGATCAGGCCCATCGACGCCTCGTGGGCACACATGCGGTCCTTCTCCTTTCCGCCTGGCATCCCGAGCGCCATCACAATGTCGCACTTCCTCTCCTCTATCAGCTTCTTGCATGCAACAGGGAGATCTTTGATCCCCGGGACCGTGACCCTCTCAATTCCGACGCTCGCGTGCTTCTTTAATTCGTCGACCGCAATGCTTCCCATGTTCACCCTCGCAAACGTGGTGTCGACGATGCCTATCTTCATCCCAGCACCCCGGCGGCCTCCATCACGCCATCGCCCTTTACCTGATACCCATGTACCTTGAGAGAGTACTGGACTGCGGCGATAGTCGCCAGGATCTCGGGGGCGCTCACGGCGCCCATGCTCCCGATGCGGAAGATCTTTCCCTTCAGGTGGTCCTGGCCCCCTGCAATCTCAATTCCCATCTTCTTCACAGTCCCCCGGAACCCGGCATCCTCCACTCCAGGCGGCAGCATGATTGCGGTGGCAGTGTTGGAATACGCGTGATCTGCGTCGATCTTCGGAAAGAGGGGGAGCCCCCACGCGCCGGCGGCTGCGCGGACCGCGTCGGCCATGCGGCGGTGCCGTGCGATGCGTTCCGATAGGCCCTCCTCCTCCATGATCAGGCACGCCTCCCGGAGGGCCATGAAGAGGGGGACCGCGGGGGTGTAGGGGGTCTCCATGAGTTTCGCGGTTGCACTCTTCCTGTACGCGGCAAGATCGAGGTAGAACGGGCGCGGTTCAGTCATCCTCTCCCACGCCCTGGTGCTGACAGAGATCGCGGAGAGCCCTGCGGGAGCAGCGAGGCACTTCTGCGAGCCGACGACGACAACGTCTGCACCCCATGCGTCAGCCCTGACCTCGTCTCCCCCGACAGACGTAATCGCATCCATCACCAGCAGGGCATCATGCCTGCGGGCAATCTTTCCTATCTTCTCGGCCGGATTTTTGATCCCCGCCGAAGTCTCGTTGTGGACCAGTGTGACCATCTCGGCGCCTGAAGAGAGCGCTTCCTCGAGCCGTCCAAGGTCAAGAGGAGTGCCCCATTCCGATGCGATCTCCTGTGCATCTCCATAGCGCTGCGATATCTTATAGAGCCGTTCCCCGAACTTCCCGTTCACGAGACATGCAATCTTCCTTCCCCGGCCGAAGTTCCCCACTGCTGCTTCCATGGCCGCAGTGCCTGACCCGCTGATCACAAAGAGATCGTTCCCTGTCCCAAACGCAGCCTTGAGGATACGCACGCAGTCCGCATAGACGCCTGAGAACTCCTTCCCGCGGTGGTTAATCGCCTGCCGCATCATCGCTGCCCGGACCCGCTCTGGCATAGGGACTGGGCCCGGCAGCATCAGGAGAGGTTCATTTTCCATTCTTACCAGCCCATAGTATTTTTATAACCCGGGCATATAAGTGTGGATGGCGAATCCAATGGTCGACGTAGCGATTCTCAGCGGATCGGCCTCAGATGCGGCCATTGTGGAGAAGGCCGCGGCAGTCCTCGACGCACACGGTCTCACCTATGACGCGAGGGTGATATCCGCCCACCGCGAGCCCGACAGGCTGGACGAATACATCAGGGCAAGTGACTGTAAAGTCTATATCGCCATTGCGGGTCTCTCCGCAGCTCTGCCGGGTGTGATCGCATCGAAGACAGAAAGACCGGTCATCGGTGTTCCGGTGAGCGGGAAAGTGATGGGGGGGCTGGATGCAATCCTCTCCATCGTGCAGATGCCAAAGGGTGTGCCTGTTGCCTGCGTCGGCGTTGACAACGGAGAGAATGCAGCCCTGCTTGCGGTAAGAATCCTCCATCTCCATTAAGAACACTCCCTTTTTCCAGGTATTCCGCATTCCTGCGCGGAAACGGTCTCCGACCCCGATCGGTCCCCCGATGCCACTATCCTCATCTCCTCCGAACGCAACTTCTCTTCTGATGGCAGGATCCGAAGAGAAGAGGATACTCTTGATAGTTTCCTCCCTCGCCTCGTTCCTTGTCCCTTATACTGTCTCATCCCTGAACGTGGCGCTCCCCGCAATATCGGGCGCGTTCGGGCTTGACGCCATCACCCTCGGGTGGGTCACCTCGGTATACATGCTCACGGCAGCTGTCTGTATCGTCCCGTTCGGGAAAATCGCCGATATTTACGGGAGGAAAAGGGTCTTCCTTGCAGGAAACCTGCTTTTCGTGGCGGGATCTCTCTTTGCAGCGGTCTCCTGGGCTGGGTATGCCCTCATCGCCGCCCGCATCGTCCAGGGCCTCGGTGGGGCAATGGTCTTCTCTACCTCGATCGCCATCATCACGGCAGTCTTCTCACCTGGTGAGCGCGGGCGTGCGATAGGTATCGTGACTGCCACAGTCTACGCGGGGCTCTCGCTCGGACCGTTCCTTGGCGGAATCCTGACGCAGCATGCCGGGTGGCCGAGCATCTTCCTGGTGAACGTCCCGCTCGGTCTCGCCGTCATCACCCTTACCCTCCTCCATGTTCCGGGGGAGTGGGCGGAATCCGAAGAGCGGGCGTTCGACTTCCCCGGGTCTGTCCTGTATGGGCTGATGCTGATCGGGTGCATCTACGGGCTCACGCTTCTGCCTTCCCTCTCTGGCCTCCTCTGGATGGCTGCAGGACTCCTTCTTCTCTCTGTCTTCTGGTGGTGGGAACGTCGATCATCGCACCCGGTCCTCGACCCTTCCCTCTTCTCGAAGAATCCCATCTTCCTGTACTCGAACCTCGCTGCCCTTATCAACTATGCCGTGGTCTTCGCGGTCGGCTTTCTCCTCTCGCTCTACCTCCAGTTCATCCGGGGCATGGACCCCCAGACTGCGGGGATCGTCCTTGTGGCTCAACCGGTGGTCCAGACTCTCGTATCCCCGGCGGCAGGTCACCTCTCGGACTCGATCGACCCCCGGATCCTCGCAACGGTAGGAATGGGTCTCTCTACCGCTGGTCTCGGTATCCTGGCACTCCTCTCCCCGGATACCCCGGTCCTCGTGATTGTCGGAGGCCTCGTCATTCTTGGCCTCGGGTACGGACTCTTTTCCTCCCCGAACACCAACGCAATCATGAGCTCGGTGAGCGTCCGCCACCTGGGTATCGCTTCAGGAATGGTCTCGACAATGCGGGCAATTGGCCAGATGGTCAGCCTTGCAATTGCAATGATGGTCTTCTCCCTTGTGATCGGAAATGTTCAGATCTCGCCGGAGGTTTACCCGCAGCTCCAGGAGAGTGTGAACCTCGCATTCTCGGTCTTCTTTGTCCTTGGCCTCATTGGCATCTGGGCCTCTTTCTCCCGCGGCAGGACACGCACCCCGAAATAATACTATCCTGGAGAGGTGGACTGCGTCCCTTCGCTTCGGAAAGGACACTATTGTAAATAGCGAATCCCTCTCTTTCACATCGTATACGCAATAGTTCTTATCCACTTACCACCATATCCCGCACTCGTGACCAGCACCAGGAGGCAGACGACGCGTGATTCCGCCAGTAATAATCGTGATTGTCGCCGGAACGATTCCAATGGTTGCACAGGAATAATCCCCCAGAAAAACATTCAGGACTCTGTGGAAGGCATCGAGGTGTGCCCGGTATACGATTGCTGTGTGAATGATCGAATGCTGCCCCATTGTGGGGAGTGTCCCGAATTGATATGCGAGCGTTTCACCCGCTACCGGGATCCTGGCATGAGCGAAGAAGAAGCGCAGGCTGTGTTGCACAAGATGGAAGCTGAACTACGGCAAAGGAGTGTACGGAAATCCCGTCCCCCGGTTCGTCCCAGGAAAACAAGCAGATAACGGCCCGGATCGATAACAAAGGGGAGTTTTGGCGCTTAATCTCTCTTCTTCTCTTTCTCAAATACCTCACGCACCATCTTTACCGCGCAGAGGTCCCCGCACATGGAGCACGTATCAATGTCGCCATCCCTCGTGTGGATAATCCTCGCATGTTCGCCAAAGAGCGCCAGTGAGAACTGGGTCTCCCAGTCGAGGTCCCGGCGGGCATGCGCCATCTGGAATTCCCGCGGGTGCCTGAAGCCCTCCCTCGTCCTCGATATGTCCCCGATGTGCGCGGCGATCTTTGCCGTCCGGGTCCCCTCCACGACGTCGTTTACATCCGGGAGGGCCAGGTGCTCGCTCGGGGAGACCATGCAGAGGAAGTCGGCGCCGTGCATCGCGGCGACCGCGCCACCAATCGCAGAGACCAGGTGATCGTAGCCTGGTGCGATGTCGGTGACAAGGGGGCCGAGGAGATAGAGCGGGGCGTCATTCGAGAGTTCCTTGATTACCTGGACATTGTACCCCACCTGACCCAGGGGGATATGTCCCGGCCCCTCGATCATCCGCTGGACTCCTGCGTCCAGCGCCCTGCCCGCCAGCCGGCCAAGGGTCAGGTACTCAACCGTCTTCGCGTGCCTGTCAGCGTCCTGTATGCAGCCGGGGCGCATGCCGTCCCCCAGGCTCGCCACGACGTCGTATTCGGAAAGGATCTCCAGGAGATAGTCATACTCTGCGTAAAGTGGGTTCTCCTCCCCGCGCTGGACCATCATTGCCACGTGGAACGCGCCTCCCCGCGAGACCACCGGCATCACCCGGGGATCGGCGTGAAGCGCTGCGAGCGCGTCATGGTTCACTCCGCAGTGGAGGGTGAGGAAGTCTACTCCGGCACGGCAGTGATCCCTAATCACGGAGAAGAGGAGATCGGCATCAACATCAGCCGCGCTCCCTGCCCTGCGGACCGCCTCGTAGACCGGGACGGTCCCGACCGGCGCGTCCATCGAGAGGACCATCCGCCGCACGGCCGGAAGGTCCCCTCCCGTTGAGAGATCCATCAGAGTGTCGGCTCCGTTCTGAAGGGCAGCCCTGGCCTTGGCCTCCTCCAGCGCCAGGTCGCATCGCTGTGCAGAGGTGCCGACGTTCACGTTGACTTTCACCCTGCATCCCTCCCCGATGCCGCACGGCTGGTGACTCCTTCTCGGGTTGGCAGGGATTACCAGCCTTCCCCTCGCAACGGATCGGGCTGCCGTCCGGGGCTTGATTCCCTCCATCCTGGCCACCGCCTCCACGTGGGGTGGGAGCCCGGTAAGGCATTCACGGATGATGCTAGGCATGACAGACATTTTGGTCTGCAAACCTAAATTATTCTACCATGCCAGTCCGGTGGATACCAGGTGGGGGATTTCTGGGCAACTCCTACCTCGTGGGAGGAGTTCTCGTGGACGCAGGAGTCCTCCCCACTTCAATTGAGCGGTACAGGGAGCAGGTCAGGGAGATCGTGCTTACCCACTGCCACTTCGACCACATCGCGTATGTGCGTGAGATCGCAAGGATATGCAACGCTCCGGTAAACATTCACCGGCTCGACGCTCCCGGCCTCTCAAGCGATGCCATATCCCTCTCGATGCACTTTGGGTCCAGCGCTCCCCGGCATCCCCCCGGCCGGCTCCTCGAGGAGGGAGACAGGGTCGGGGACCTCCTGGTCCTGCACACGCCCGGCCACACCCCGGGGAGCATCTGCCTTCTCCACGAGGAAGAGCGGGCCCTTCTTTCAGGAGATACTGTCTTTTGCGATGGCGGATTCGGACGTTTCGATTTCCCTGGCGGGAGCAGGGACGACCTGGCAAGGTCACTTGACCGCCTCTCATCGCTCGAGATTGAGGGGCTCTATCCCGGCCACGGGTCGCCAGTGGAACAGGGGGGGAGGCGGCATATCCTCGCCGCGAAAAAACTCCTGGATATCACGTATGCATAGGGGCATCTACTGCCTTGTCTTTCAAAACGGCGCCTGCACAGAGAAGGTGGGTGCGCTTGGTTTTATCAAGTTCCCGGGAGGATTCCATGTCTACATCGGCTCCGCGCTCGGTCCCGCCGGGCTTGCGAGGGTTTCACGGCATATCCGGTGCGCAAGAGAGGGTATCGAAAGGCCGCGGTGGCATGTTGATTACCTTCTTGCTTCCGACGCATTCACTCTCGAGAGCGTGTACTGTATCCCGACAGGGGACCGGCTCGAGTGCAGGCTTGCATCACTGATACAGGGGCGGCCGGTCCCAGGGTTCGGGTGCAGCGACTGCAACTGCACTTCACACCTCTTCTCCTTTTTGAGCCATCCGCGAGAGCATATCGACAGGGCTGCATCAATACTCGGCCTTTCTGCTCATAGCAAAACAATCAAAACGTAAGAGGTGAACTGTTAGTCCATGAGCGTGCTGGGTATTTCGGGGAGCATGCGCAAGGATGGCAACACCTCACTGCTGGTCAAGGCCGTGCTGGAGCGCTGCGAGCGTGCGGGCATTAAGACAGAGTTCATCTCGCTTGCCGGCAAGGAGATCAAGCCATGCCTCGGCTGCGAGAAGTGCAAGGAGAAGGACTGGTGTGTTGTCAAGAACGACGACTGGGGGGAGATCATGGAGATGGTCCTCGACTGCGAAGTCCTTGTAATCGGGTCCCCCACTTATTACTTCGATGTCTGCGGACACCTGAAGAACTTCATCGACCGCAGTTACTCGCTCTACCACAGGAGGAAACTTGCCGGGAGAAAAGCGGTCGCGGTGGCTGTCTGCGCCAACAAGGGTGGCGCGAGGACCATCGAAACACTCGAGGGCTTCCTCAACTCCCATGAGTTCTCCTATCTTGGGTGGGTGCGCGGTAAGGGCTACCTTGAGGGAGAGGTTACACAAGACGCACGAGGCCTGAAGAGGGCTCAGGAAATCGGGGACAAGATTGTGCAGCTCCTGAGCCCTCACGATTAACCTTGTTTTCATTCGTAGGGGCGTTCTGACGCCCATGAGGACGATGGCAAGGAGCACATCCCCTGTCTCTTAAAGAGAGGAGGGGTTGGATGCGAACTGTACGCGGGGTTTGAGACCTTCTGCGCAGAAATGGATGGAGGACCCCTGATCAGGTCTCCCCTGGAGGGGTATAGAGAGTGGTCCTCTGCCGGAGCGTCCTGCCGATGTCCTCGGCCATGCGGCGCATCTCCGCGGGGTCCAGGTAGTCGGTGTCCGTTGCCCCGGCACCTTTTGATATGCTCTCCTCGAACATCGTTCCCCCGAGGTCGTCTCCCCCTGCGATAAGGCACATCTGCGCCATTTTAAGCCCGAGCTTCACCCAGGAGACCTGAATGTGCGGGATATTGTCCAGGAAAAGGCGGGAGACGGCGGTCATCAGGATGTCTTCTCTTCCCGTCGCCCCGGCACGGGCCAGCCCCCTGCGAAAGAGCGGTGTCTCGCGGTGGATGAAACTGAGCGGGACGAACTCGGTGAACCCTTCGGTCTCGTCCTGGATATCCCTGATGATCTCAAGGTGCCGTGCCCGGTCCTCCGCGGTCTCGCAGTGGCCGTACATGATGGTCGCCGTTGATGGGATGCCGAGAGAATGGGCCTCCCTGATAATTCGCACCCATTCCGCAGTCGAGACCTTTCCCGGACAGATAATATCCCGGACCTCGTCAACCAGGATCTCTGCCGCAGTCCCGCAGAGGGATCCAAGCCCCACCTCCTTCATCATCCCAAGCATCTCGACCGTGGTGATGCCACTCTTCCTCGCCCCGTATGCGACTTCCATCGGGTTGCTCGCGTGGATGTGGACGCCGGGCGCAGCCTCGCGGATAGAGGAGATGATCTCAAGATACGATCCTGCATCAAAATCCGGGTGAAGCCCGGAGACGGTGCAGATCTCGGTCACACCTCTCGCGTGGGCGAGCGCTGCCTTCTCTCTGACTACCTGGGCAGGAAAGTGGTACGCATCCTCGTCGCCGGGTTTCCGGGAGAACCCGCAGAACCCGCAGGAATTGATACAGAGATTTGTGACATTGATGTTCTGGTTGCGCACGTACGTGACCTCATCTCCGACAAGGCGCTCCCTCTGTTCGTCCGCTGCGCCCGCCACCCGCCAGACATCTCTTCCCTTCACCTTGAACAGTCCTGCCGCTTCCTCCTGGGTGAGCCTGTGGCCCTCCCGCACATCGCCAAGCAACACCTCAAGGCTCCTTCCCCGGAACGGGGGTGATGCGACCGTGCTCCCAATTGACATGGGTCCTCTGACAGAGTAGTGCGGTCATGACTATAAAACCCCACTCCATGGCATTCATAACCAATCCGTGACAGATCTCTCTTACATGCAGGAAGAACAGGTCTTGCTCAGGAATTCGGTGGGGAAGGGATTCGTGGTCCCGCTCGGGCCGGTGAGCCTTGTCGGGGTCGTCGCAGCGGGAGGACTTGTGGGATGCGGTGCGATCGACGTCGCAGCCCTTGAGAAGTTCGGCTATCCGGCCGCTCGTGTCAGGCCTTCTCGCGGTTCATCTGTGTCAACCATTGCCGATCTGCTGGCGGGCGTGGTGAAGGAGGCAAACGAAGGGGCGCAAAGACTGGGTGTCTCCGTAGGGATGACAGGAAAGGATGCACTTGACCTCCTCTCCTGATCATCTTTTTTCTCCTGCATCCTGGAATCCCTCTCCCGCCATACCATTGCCCCTCGTCCTGCACCATCCTTTCGAATTCCCGGAATGTATGTCCAGGGGTATCTTCTTGTCGTAGATCAATACATCCGCACATTTTCTCCTGGAATCCTGCAGGTCTCTCTAAAGAGTCCTCCTGGGAGTCTTTTAGTCCCCTGGCACTTGAAAAGGGCTCTTCTCTGTATGGAATAGGCAGGATTGCCGACCCAGGTATATTCTGCGGGAACTATCCACCCATACTCACCGTATGCGGTGACACGCTGCTGCCACAGTAAGGGGTCTCCCGCAGCGGTTTCAAGACTGGGCAGGTATGCAGAGGACACACTCAGATCAGTCTGCCACATAAAACAGCATGGAGACTTGGAATGGCGCCCTGATTCAGCGTTGCCTGCGTATTTTTTCACACAGATGTGACCAACCAACAATTAAAGAAACACCCGGCATGAAGTAGTACACCAATGGGATATTCCCACCTCTTCGGACCTGTCTTGTCCCGTCGCCTGGGACGATCTCTTGGCGTAGACCTTGTTCCCTACAAGGTGTGCACCTTCGACTGCGTGTATTGTGAAGTCGGGCATACCACTGCAAAGAACCTCCAAAGGCAGGAGTTTTTCCCTCCATCCGAGATCGAAGAGGAACTGAGACAGTTCTTTTCCGGCAACCCGGTGCTCGATTACGTCACCCTCTCCGGTTCAGGAGAACCGACTCTTTCGCTCTCCCTCGGCAGGGTGATCGGATTCATCAAGACCAACTTTCCCGCCTATCCACTCGCAGTCCTCACCAATGGAACCCTCCTCTGGGACCGGCAGGTACAGCATGAGCTTCTCTTCGCAGACGTGGTCATTCCCACGCTCTCTACCGTGGACGAAGAGATATTCCAGCGGATGCACAGGCCTTCCCCTGGCCTTACGATCAGGAGACTGCGAGAAGGGCTCCGGGAGTTCCGCACGGTCTATCACGGGGAGATCTGGCTCGAGGTCTTCCTCATCCCGGGCGTGAACATGAGCCGGGATCACCTTGCAGCGCTTGGAGCCGAGATCGGGAGAATCCACCCAGACAGGGTCCAGTTGAACACTCTGGATCGCCCGGGAACGGAACAATGGGTCCGCCCGGCGAGCCCGCAGGAGCTACAGGACGCTGCCCGGATGCTCGGTCTTCCCTATGTGGAATCCATCCCTCCCGCTGCCACTCATGGTCACAGGGGGGACTCATCCCCTGATCCTGCATCGGTGATCGTGGAGATGATCATTCGCCGTCCCTGCACCATAGGGGAGATTTCCGAGTCAACGGGGCTACACCGCGAGGAGGTGGGAAAACTGTTGAGGATGCTCTCCGTCGACCCCCGCCTGAAGATGAAGAGAGGGGAGCGCGGAATCTTCTACTCGTGGGCAGGGGACTGATCATCTGCCAGGGTATAGTCCGTCAGCCTGCGCCGCAGCACCCTGCCGATATCCGCAACTATGCGTTCCATCTCAGCAGGGTCAAGATACTCCGCTCCAGAGGCCCCTGCCTCGCCTGAGACATCGTCTGAGAACATTGTCCCCGCAAGATCATTTCCTCCAGAGAGGAGGGCCATCTGGGCAAGTTTCACCCCCAGTTTTCCCCAGGAGACCTGGATATTCCTGAAATTGTCAAGAAAGAGACGTGAGACCGCCGTGAAGAGAAGATCCTCCCTTCCTGTCGCACCTGCTGGAGCACGTCCCTCGACAAAGAGACGCGTATTCTGGTGGAGATAAGAGAGGGGCACAAGCTCGGTAAATCCCCCAGTATCATCCTGGATTTCCCTCAGGATTGAGAGGTGGGCGACCCTGTCTGCTGGGGTCTCGCAGGATCCGTACATGATGGTGGCGGTGGTGGGAATGCCGAGGCCATGGGCCTCTCTGATGATCCTCACCCATTCCGCTGTTGGTACCTTTGACGGGCAGATTACCGCCCGCACGCTGTCTACCAGGATCTCTGCGGCAGTCCCCTGAAGAGAACCAAGCCCTGCCCGCTTCATCGCCTCCATGACCTCGCGGGTAGTGAGGCCCGAACGGGCGGCAGCATGGCTCACCTCGTCGGGAGAGAAGGCATGGATATGCACTCCGGGTGCATCCTCCTTCACCCAGGATAGGATCTCAAGGTAGCGCGCAGCATCGAACTCGGGGTTCACTCCCGAGAGGAGGCATATCTCGCTGACATTGCGCCCGAGCGCGAGCCTCACCTTCCTCCTGACGGTGTCCCGATCATCGCAGAATGCGCCCGGGTCTGTGGCTTTTCTCCCAAACGCACAGAAGCCGCAGAGGTTCTTGCAGATGTTGGAGAGGTGCAGGTTCTGGTTGCGGACGTAGGTGACCACCGGCCCTGCCCTCTCCTCTCTCACCTGGTCTGCGGCACTGCATACCTCAAAGACCGCCCTGCCCCTGGTGGAGAGGAGAAATTCTGCTTCCTTTTCAGAGAGCCGGTGCCCTGCGACCGCATCGGAGAGAATAGAGCGAAGGTTCATCGTCTTGCCATATCATTTCTCTTTCTTCCCTTTCAGGCGAACCGTTCGCTCCTTGGGTTCCCTCTCCTTTTTCCCTGCATAGTATTCCCAGACGAGCATGAGTGCGATGAGGATGATTGCGACCGGCACGATGTTCAGTGGGAGGTACCCGAGGAATGGGATGGAGAAGAGCGCCTTCCCGACGATCCATTCGTCTTTTACAGGCATGATGATCTGGCCAGGTACCGAGGAGAGATATCCTCCCTGATCACTGACAAGGTTGTTGTCCCCTTTCGTGATATAGCCGGGATGTGTGGTAATAAGGGAGGTCTCCACAAGGTATCCGTTTTCAGGATCGGCATTTTCCGGGGTAACGATGGTCCCATCCTCAAGGACAAGGCTGTTGTTCTGGATCGTGGCCGGAACGTACCGGACGGGGGTCACCTGACCGCGGTAGAGGTTGTAATACTTGGGGATCTTCTCCCCGGCACTGATGCGGTCCATCGCCCTGTGGATGATGGGATGGACTCCTGTCGTGAGAAACGGGATGTAGACCGGGGGATTCGGGGCATCGTTCGGCCGATAGATGAGGACATCCCCGTAATCACCATATTTTTGGTACCCCACTTCCTTCCCGCTGGCCCAGCTCTGCAGGTCACCAAACCTGTCGGCGCTGACGACGAAAACCAGGTCCCCGACCTGCATGTGCGGGACCATACTCTCTGACTCGATTGTCACAACCGCGGGCCATGTCCCGGAGACAAGGAAGAGGGCAAGAGCGATTCCACCCACGACCGCGGCGACCCACACAAGCTCCCTTGCGAGCGATACCCAGGGATTCCCGCTTGTTTTGAACTGTTCCCATAGCCCGGGTTTACTCTCTTCGGGCTTTGTGCGCGACATTGTTGGAGTTTGAATATTTCCTCCGGGGCCTAATAAGGGATTGCACGGGTGCACACCCCCAGGATGGGATGTATCCGACCTGGACCAAAATACCTGACCCCTGCAGATCAGGCACCGGAAGAGAAGAGTGAAAATCCTATATCCGGGCCCGTCGATATAGATGCAATGCTCGATGCGGCCACCATTGTGCAGCGGTTCCTCGCAACCAAGATGCAGGTGCACCCAGAGGTGGTCCGCTATCTCTCCGAGAAGGATGACCCTGGCCTCATCGACCAGATCATCGCAAGCGTTCCCGGTGACACCATCGTCGTGTCCGTGCAGCACATACCCGGCCTTCACCAGGACCGTGACGGTGCCAGGTTCCTTACGGACCCTTCATGCGAGGTGATACGGGGGGCGGCGGGTAACACAAAGAGTATTTCGCAAATCACGGACTATTGCCATTATTTCCGTGACAGGTACCAGCGGCTTGGTGAATGTATCCGGCCAAGGGCTGCACCCATGCCCATAGAGGCACTCAAGAAAGGCTCCCGGTACCGCCAGGAGGCATGCTCCATCATGGGGCTCGTCATGGAGTCCAAGACGACCACAAACGGCCACCGCATCGTGGAGATCGAGGATTCATCCGGCTCAATCTCCGTTCTGTTCCACAAAGAGCGCCCGCAGTTCCAGGAAGCAGAGACCCTGGTCCCCGACGAAGTCGTGGGGGTGAAAGGGACGCTCTCGGGCGACGGCCGACTCTTTTTTGCCGAACAGCTCTTCAGGCCGGATATCCCGCTCACCCATGCTCCATTCAGGAGTGAGACCCCGGGGTCTGCGGTGCTTATATCCGACGTCCATGTCGGAAGTGATACATTCCTCGAAGATGCCTGGAGCCGCTTCGCAGACTGGCTCTCCGACTCGGATGCCTCCTACCTCCTCATCGCAGGGGACCTCGTGGACGGTATCGGTGTCTACCCCAACCAGGAGCAGGAGCTGACTATCACCAATATCTACGAGCAGTACGAGGTCTTCGGGTCGATGCTCCGGGACCTCCCCTCCCGCATGAAGATTGTCATCTCCCCGGGCAACCACGACGTGGTCAGGGCCGCTGAGCCCCAGCCCGCCATACCCCCCGATTTTACCGCGAATTTTCCTACAAACTGCATCATGGTGGAGAACCCTGCGCTCGTCAGCCTCCAGGGGGTGAGGGTGCAGATGTACCATGGCCGATCAATCGACGACTTCATCAGCCTCATCCCCGGCGCCTCATATGAGAATGCCGCACCCATGATGATAGGGATGCTGCAGAGGCGGCACCTTGCCCCCACGTACGGAAAAAGGACGCCGATCGCGGCGGGAAAAGAGGACACCCTGATCATTGACCCCATTCCCGAGGTGTTGCACACCGGCCACGTGCATATCATGGGGATTACCGATTACCGCGGAGTACTATGCGTGAACTCAGGCACGTGGCAGGGCCAGACTGCATTCCAGAAGCAGATGAATATCACACCCACGCCGGGACGGGCAGTTGTTCTTGACCTCCAGACCCTCTCCACGCGGGTACTTGACTTTACCTGAAGCATGCTCCGATGCTCCCTGTTGCGTATCCTGGAGCCCCTCGACCTCCACTGTCCTTTATCGTCTCACGGGATTTCAGTCATCGAAGAGGCTGGTCTTCTCCCCTTACTGCAGAATCCACCCTCAACTGCTTTCATGTAGTTTTTTATGTGCCAGGGTCGATTCATCTGAGATAATCATCTGGTATGCATGGAGAATCGGATATTCTCCGGAGGTTTTGTAAGTATGGATATGTTCTTCATTGTTCCCGTCTGTGCCCTGCTGGGCCTGGTCTTTGCCGGGTACTCCTTCATGCTCATGAAGCGGGAGGGCACAGGGACTGAACTGATGCAGAAGATTGCGAGTGCTATCCGTTTGGGGTCAATGGTGTATCTCAAAAGCCAGTACAAGGCAATCGCAGTCGTTGTTGTAATAATCGCCGTCGTGCTCTACCTTGCACCAGGGATCCACCCCCTCACATCGGTTGCATTCCTGGTAGGTGCGGTCCTCTCCGCACTCGCCGGCTATGTTGGTATGACCGCCGCCACCATGGCTAACGTCCGGACCACAAATGCGGCCCGGGAAGGAATGGCGAGGGCGTTTAAAGTCTCATTCTCTTCGGGAATGGTCATGGGGCTGCTCGTTGTCGGCCTTGGCCTGCTCGGACTCTCGACACTCTTCCTGGCGCTGAACTCGCTTACCAATCTCGGGCTTCCGGAGATAATCAGCATCCTCTCCGGGTTCTCTCTCGGTGCAAGTTCGATTGCCCTCTTTGCCCGTGTCGGCGGCGGCATCTTTACCAAGGCTGCCGATGTGGGAGCCGACCTGGTCGGGAAAGTTGAGGCGGGAATCCCCGAAGACGACCCCCGGAACCCGGCAGTCATCGCTGACAACGTGGGTGACAACGTGGGTGACATCGCAGGCATGGGTGCCGACCTCTACGAGTCGTACGTGGGCTCTATCGTCGCCACCATGCTGATGGGAGTCTCTCTTGTCGCAACTACCCAGTTCATGGGAATCGCGCCCCTTAACCTGGTCCTTCTGCCCATGTTCATTGCGGGCCTTGGGATCGTCGCCTCCATCATCGGGAGCTTCTTTGTACGGACCTCAAAGAACGAGAGCAGTGCAATTCACAAGGCCTTCAATACAGGGACATTCGTGAGTCTTATCCTCACCGTGATCGCCGCCTATGCGATGGTTACCATGATCCTTGGTCCCCAGTATATCGGGGTATTTGTGGCGACCATAGCCGGTCTCGTCGCAGGGTTCCTCATCGGGCTTATTACTGAGTATTATACGTCCTACGAGCGCCCGCCGACTCAGAGGATCGCAAATTCATCGGAGACCGGAGCGGCAACCAACATCATCACCGGGCTTGCTATCGGGTTCGAGAGCACGGTCTTTCCCGTCATCATCATCGTCGCAGCAATCCTCATCGCCGCCCAGCAGGCAGGCCTCTATGGCGTGGCAATTGCGGGTGTGGGGATGCTCGCAACGCTTGGCATCACCCTCTCTGTCGATGCCTATGGCCCGGTCGCAGACAACGCCGGCGGCATCGCCGAGATGTCCCACCAGCCAAAAGAAGTCCGCGGCATCACCGACACCCTTGACGCGGTGGGGAACACCACTGCCGCCATCGGCAAGGGCTTTGCCATCGGCGGCGCTGCGCTGACGGCCCTCGGCCTCTTCGTCGCGTATACCCAGGCAGTGAACATGGAGATCGTGAACATGCTTGAGCCGGTCGTCTTCGTTGGTGTCCTCATCGGCGCAATGCTGCCGTTCCTCTTCTGCTCCTTCACGATGACAGCGGTGGGAAAGGCGGCAGGTTATATCGTCCAGGAGGTCCGGCGTCAGTTCAAGGAGATCCCGGGCCTTATGGAGGGCAAGACTGACCCCGATTACGGGGCATGCATCACCATCTCCACGAATGCGGCGCTCAAGCAGATGATCGCCCCTGGTGTGCTCGCCATCGCGGCGCCCCTCGCAGTCGGCCTTATCCTCGGTACCCATGCCCTGGCCGGCCTCCTGATGGGTTCAATCTCATCAGGGTTCATCGTTGCCGTGATGATGGCAAACACCGGTGGAGCGTGGGATAATGCAAAGAAGTACATCGAGCAGGGACACCTGGGCGGAAAGGGCTCTGCTGCACACAAGGCAGCAGTCACCGGTGACACGGTCGGTGACCCCTTCAAGGACACCGCTGGGCCGGCGCTCAACATCCTCCTGAAACTGATGGCCATTGTCTCAGTCGTCTTTGCGCCGATGTTCCTCGTCTAATCACCTTTTTTTATTTGATTCTCGGATCTCCAAACATCGCAGGATTTGCTTCTCCTGAAAGAGCAGGCATGTGGAGGAGAATGCGAGCCAACGATTGTGTCGGAGGGCCTCGTGTAAGCGACTCCACCAAACCCAGGCTCTTCGCTGTCTGGTGCCGCTATCGATGATCCCCTGGATATTTCAGAGTTTTACTCGTTGTTCGCCCCTCCAACCTCTAATATAATACCTCCTACATTTCGCAGGTCTCCCTCAAAAAATAATATTTTTCAAAAGACGGTCCGA
>ENA-UOWE01000791-UOWE01000791.1-activated-sludge-metagenome-genome-assembly--contig:-NODE-791-length-42502-cov-47.507880_pt1 | contig 42502 bp, 30 predicted proteins | sample MGYA00249841_ERZ761562 | MGnify/ENA primary metagenome ERZ761562 (study PRJEB28883, sample SAMN05720200) | activated sludge metagenome | isolation source: Anaerobic digester | place: Japan...
AAAATGCTGCGATTACCTTTGACCGATTTCATGTCATGAAGCTTATGAATGAAGCGGTAGATCAAGTCAGGAAAGAAGAACAAGCTCACAACGCAAGTCTGAAGCGAACCCGGTATATCTGGCTGAAAAATCCTGAAAATCTGACATCCAGGCAAGTGAAAGAGCTGGGATCACTAAAAGATATGCACCTAAAGACTTCAAGGGCATATGATCTTAAACTGAGCCTAAGGGATTTCTGGAACATCAGAGATCCGGACTTGGCAGAATCATATCTCAAAAAGTGGTATTTCTGGGCTACCCATAGCCGGTTGGCTTCTGTTATCGATAAGGCGAAAACCTTCAAGCATCATTGGAACGGTATATTAAATTATATAAATACTAGAATCGATAATGGCGTCTTAGAGGGAATAAATAGTCTCATTCAAGCAGCCAAGAATAGCTCAAGAGGATTCAGATCAACAAAAAATTTCATTATTACTATTTATCTTAGGCTTGGAAAACTCCATTTCAATTTACCCACATAAATCAGCGAAGAGCCATAATACGAAACCAACAAGCATATCTCTCTTAAGCACTAAATCGGAACTTATGAGATTAATGCATTTCGTTTTCATCTTACTTATGGCATCGATGATACCAGCACAATCGCAAGAGACCGCAGAATATTGGAGAAGCGATGTTTCTATGAATACTAATGCGGACTGCTGGATGAAATATTTAGAAAAAGGCTTTATCACTAATAATGAGCCAAAATTTCGACTTTCTGCCAGTCCAAGGTAGTTTTATCCATCAGGCTAAATTTAGGGCTATAAGGTACCCTTGCTTCAAAGTTCTATGGCATTATTTAAAATATCTCTAAAAATGACATAGAACTAAATAGTTTTCAAATGGTCAGAGTGGCCACTTGATTCTGTGCATTCCGCTCCCATATGGAGAGATCCTCCAGCCTGGCCTCCAGCCTCTGAGCCTGGGGCTGGGAGAGCCTCTTAACTGGGCCAGGAGGTTTTGTACTGTCACCTGGCCACTCTCATAGTTGCCGCCGCTTCCTTCTGGGTCTTTGCTTTCCTGGCCAGCTCCTGAGCCTCCTTCTTCAGAATCTTTGCCTTCTCCCAGCCTCTGTTCCGAGAAGGTTGCCTTTTCAAAGGTCGCTAGAGCAATCCCATTCTATGTGGGTAACATTCATTTTAACTAATAGTCTTGTTTTCCCGTACCAACCTCTTCATATAAGCTAATATAGTATCTTATGACGTTGTCTTTCCAGATCGCGTTTACGATATCTACGGTTTTATTTTGGGTGTCGTTCACTAAAGTGACCCAGGAAGTTCCTGCCTCGGTGTGTAGATATTTTTCTTCTTCGCCTGTTCTGTGAACCCAATAGTCTTGCTCCTCGTAGCTTGGGTATGCAACGGGATTATTCCATCCAGCTATTCTGAATGCAGCGCCCAGTTTTTTAGAGTTAACTGGTGGGTAGTTTATTAGATATTCCCAAGCAACATTTCCGATCTCTCGAAGCTCATTAAAGCTCTGTAAGTTCTCTGTGCTTTGCATACAACTATTTGTGTTGTTTTCTATAGGTCCTTGCTGGTATACTATACCAACGAGGTCGTAAAAGGAATGGCAGAAGGCTGTTCCTGTTATCATACTAGACATAACAAGCATTAGCGCGATTTTCCTCAAATAAGACATAAATTAATCCTCTGCATGTCTTTTACTTCAAGGGGACTATACCCTGATATCTCCGTCATTCAGTTGCATTGAATCTTTTTGCCCAGTTGATAACGACTCTACAGATAGACTCTATTTTACCAGTTTGCGGGTTGTAATAAGCATTGTATTCGATAGGCTTAAGTCCACTGCTAGGTAGATTCACGTTATTTGATTCCCACATTCCATAACGGTTTGTTGATGCGGTAAATATTGTCTCTCCTGCATCTATTTGATTCCCACCAGTTAAAGGAACCTGCTTGTCATACTTGGCTAGAATCATCGGTTCTTTTTTCCATCCGTTTTTCCACAAAGATGCAGCAAAGACTTCAAGCGAGATATCCATTTCTCCTTCAAATTCTCTATATGCTGCTTTTTGTGCCGCTTCCAGTGTGGTATAGTCTTCCGGTTTTACTAATTCGCAATCATTCTGGATTGATTGGAAGTACGATGTATTGTTGAAGACATAAGACTCATTTATCAACCAGATGGAACTACACAGCTCGGCGTTCGCGAATGCAACACAAAAAATCAGTATAACCATAGCTGATCCCAGTTTCAATTCTTCCACCTCCAGACCTTTAAGAGCCACTCTTGGGAAGTTGTCCACTTAGTAACTGTCCAGCTATTGACTGCCGGACTTGCCACCAGTTTTATGTCGAAATCGTTCTTAAAGCTTCAAGCTGTCGCTGGAAAGCTTTCCTAATGATCAAAATGTTCAATAAAGAGCCGATCTCTGCAAGTTACACACACTAAGCTTTTTCCCAGGAGAAGTGTCTGGAGAGCCCTATGGAAAGGAACCCGTGCAGATCATACGCCTCCTTCACCAGCGCCGGCGCGACAGTGGCATAGATCTCCGTGGTGGAGAGCCTCTTATGGCCTACATGCTTCTGAATCATGGGCACCGGAACGCCGGCCATCAGAGCATTAACTACATGGCTGTGCCTGAGGACTTAATGAGTAGTTAGTATCTAGTAATTACCAACTATTACTAACTGGTAATTACTTATTAGTAGTAATTAGTTATGGAGCACTCTGCTATCGATCATCCATCCCGATCACAATATCACCCAAACCCTTATTACTCTACACTAATTACTAATTACTCATGAGGGTGGTTACCGTCTGCAATCATAAAGGAGGGTGCGGCAAGACGACCACAGCCATTAACCTCGCCGCATACCTCGCTCTCAAGGACAAGAAGGTCCTTCTGATCGACCTCGACCCCCAGGGGGCGGCCAGCACTGGTCTCGGCATAGACAAATGGCACCTGAAGAGCCAGATGTACGACGTAATGGTAAGGGATGCGCCCCTCCAGGATGCCATCCTGCCCACGGAGATCCCCGGCCTCTTCATCGCTCCCTGCAACATCGACCTCTCAGGCGCAGAGCCGGAGCTGGCCAACCAGATCGCCCGGGAGCTAATACTGAAAGAGAAGATTGCGCCTCTGCAGGATTATGACTATGTGATCATAGATACGCCCCCTAGCTTGGGTCTGCTCACCATCAACAGCCTCACCCCCTGCGACCTGCTTTTGATACCACTTCAGGCTGAGTTCTACGCCCTGGAGGGCATGAGCCAGCTCATCAAGATCGTAAAGATGGTGGAGACCAGGCTGGGGAGCAAGCCTACCCGCCGGGTGGTGCTCACCATGTACGACGCTAGGACCAACCTCAGCAAGCAGGTGGAAGAACAGGTGAGGAGCTTCTTCAAGGACGAGGTCTTCCAGACCATAATACCCAGGAGCGTCAAGCTGGCCGAAGCCCCCAGCCACGGCCAGCCCATATGCCTGTATGACCCGGAGTCTGCCGGCGCTCTGGCCTATGAACAACTATCCGAGGAGGTGTTAGCTCTTGGCCCGTAGAGAAGCCCTGGGCAAGGGGATCGGTGCCCTGTTCTCTGAACCAGAGGAGAAAGAGGGAGAAGCAGAAAAGGCTCCTGAGTTAGAAGTAATTACTAAGGAGTTAGGAGTAATTAGCGAAGAGCCAAGTCTAACTTCTGAGGCAGAAGTAGATAGTATTAAGTCAGAAGTAACTACTCCAGAGTCAGAAGTAATTAGTGATGAGTCAAGAGTAGTTAGTAAGGATAAGGAAGTAATTACTGAAAAGTCAGAGTTAGATAGTAAAAAGTTAGGAGTAATTACTTCTGACAGGAGAGAGGGAGAGGAAAAGATATCAGAGGGCAGAGTGGCCAAGGGCCGACAACGCCCTCCTGCCGTCAGGATCGGTCAAACTGCTGGGCAGGTCGATGAAGAGATCCTGGAGCAGGCCATCTCTGAAGCATTGAAGAGCCCCAGGATATCCACCTGGTCGCCTCTGGTGATGTCAGCTCTTCGCTACCTGCAGCTTACGACGGCCAGATTCTCCATGAGCCGAGAGGTGAGTGAAACCCTCGAGGCTGCCTTCAAAGAGAAATACCCGGATCTGTTTGAGAGGATAGAAAAAGAGATCGAGAAAAGTTAGAGTTCCACATGGCTGCATGAGGAGTTGGGCATTTGCTCTAGATAAAAGCTCTCCGGCCATAGCCCGTCTTTTGCACCATATAACTGGGCCTTTGCCTTGCCTCTCTCCAGGAGCATCTCCTCTGCCTCAGAGATCCTTAATCCAAAGACCTCAGAAAGGATCTCCATGGCCACCTGGAGCTCCAGGGCCTTGGAGTTCGCTTGAGACATTCTCCCCGAAGGGATACTCAACTGCCTTTTGCGGCCAATCAGCCCTATCAGCTCAAGAACTCCTGCCATGGAAGACCAATTGGCCTGCGAGAATAAGTAGTTTGGCCGGAAAAAGATATCATCAAGCCATTTTTACAGAAAGGGAAGGGCGGATTAACATATATATCAGACTGGTCTGCAAGCATATCAGAAGCCCAGATATCTTCATTGATCGAAGATGGAGATGCTGAAGTCCCAATTCTTTGATTCCTGGGATTAGCCTTACATGAATTCTCCTTTCATTCTTCGTTGCCCTTGGCAACGGTCCAAAGAAAATATTTAGCTTCTTAATCTTATAATATTTAATTGCTATTATAAATGATTCTGCTCCGATTCGTTGCTATACCGTATACTAGAGCTAGCGTCCAGCTACTGTCTTTCTGTCAGACAGGATAAAGTCAGTATCTATTTTAGCCCATCATCAATATAAAATCAGGCATAGCTCCCACCATCTTTAAAGAATACAACCTTAAGCTCATCCAATCTAGACCGTTGCCTTGAGTCACAGTCACGTTCTATTTTTATAATATCAGAATTCTTTAAATCATCAGCTTTTACTGTCAATCGCACTGTCTGGCGGCCATCATTGGGAGTATGATCGCAGTCAATGGCAGGACAGATTTTCTCTGCTCTCCTCAGAGCTCGAATGGTGTCGCGCCGGCTGGGCGGAATTCCCTCCCGACCGGAAAGAAAATCTCTGGCCTGGCTGGAGTTAAAGGAGATCTCCCTCTTCCCCTGAGCAATGGTCTTTATGTGCTCTACAATGGCCGAGGCCCTCAGCTGGATCTTTGTAACCGCCTGTCTGATCCTTCCCTCTTCGGCTGAAGCCAAATTCGGCCTAGCCTTCAAGGCATCATGGATATGCCTGATCTCCTGCTTGATATAGGCATTAAGAAGAACTAACTTTCCTATTGGCGACCTTTCCCGCTTTACCGCCTTGCTTGCCTTAACGTTCATCTCGGCCAGCTCCCGGCCTCTCAGGATTCCGGACTCTTTGAGGACTTCGTTCAGGGTATCATAAACCTGAATCATGTCCTCGAAGAATGCCTGAAGCTCGGAGACAGGGATCTCGATAGTCTCTTCGCTCTGGAGATTATCCATTCAGATCGCCTCCCCAAGCGTTGAGGTGCATTCTTTTGGCCGCTCTTTTCTGCCTGGCGGGGTGCCTGTGCCAGGTCCGGATGCAAAGCTATTTATTATAGCCAAAGCTAAATCTACCATACACGATCGCTCCTGCTCGGAGTATCCCAGTCCAGGTGTTGCGAGCACCTGGATCGGAACCAATTTTTACGAACTATTATTTGCTAATATTAAATTTTTAATTATAATGTCTTCTCTGGGAGAGGTCAGCTCTCTGAAAAGCAATGCTGGGATAGCCTGGAATTTTTGGAAAATATCCTCTGAGGTTGCCTGCATCTGCTCTATCGATGCAAAACTATATATGCTTGCCAGAGCTATCTTGGTCATAAGTAAGTCCTTAAGTTCTTTTATCCCTTGTTCGGCCCAGGGTGCCAGCCCTGGACTGAGCAGTTATTCTTTATTCTCTAGTAGATCCCATCCTTCATTTTTATGAGGTTGCACCTGCGCTTTCGGCTTGCTTGAGCACATACAAAGCATAGTTTAGGGCGTGGGATCTATTGCTAAATCTCTTCTTCTCGACTTGCTGATCGACCCAGCCGATCAACTCATCATCCACCCTCAGGCTAATCCTGGTTTTTCCCTCGCCCATAAAAGGACCCCTCGTATGACATTGTGTTTTAAAGTCATATATAAGCATACTTCTGGATTGTTCATGAGCTAAGTGAGTGCAAAGATCTATTATTATAATAAATCCCCTGAATAGGGCTCCTGAAAAGAGTATCAGAGGGCTGGATCGGCTATATAAAATATTTAAAAATTCTAACTAATATCTTTTTAGTGATTTATATTAATCTGCCTAATATGCCAAAGACAAGGACTTTCAGCCGGTTTTATTCGCGACATATCCTCCTATCTGCCAAAGGTCGGTGGAAGGTTTAGAATTATATATCCCCGGAGCATCTGGCTGGGCATTTCAGGGCCGGAGGGGTGCTTATCCATTGCTCTTCAAGCCTGATACTTTCGGGCTGCAAGACTCAAGACCCGGCGGGTCTGGAAGAAGTCCAGGGTCAAGGTGGGTGCCGTTCATAAAGCGAGACTGCGTTCTTCTCCCCAGATCATTTTGCCTCGATACGGGATAACCGGCTCAGAAGAGAGCGGCTGGGTGACATCTCCCTGGAGGATGTGAGGCTGGAAGGGTACGATACGCTGGAGGAATTCAAGGGAGGTGTGGATCAGGATAAATTGGACCTGGGATCCAGAGCTCGAGATCTGTGTAGTGAGCTTCGAGCTGGCCGGGGTTTATGTCTCATAAGAGGATCGTCAGCGCCATTCCTGCTAACGAGGATATGTCTGTGATAATTCCCAAAACATCCCTCTTCTTTAATCGATCCTGATTATCGATTTCTTTAAGGATAGCTTCAATGTCCCTCTTGCTAGCATTGAGCCTGGCAGTATCGCGGACCGCCTGGATCAGATCCTCTCTCAATTTATTGAGCCTATCGATCATGGTCCTATCTCTTTCTTCCAGGGATTTGGAAAGCTCCATTTTGTCCAGGCCTTGGGATTCGATCTCTCTTTGCAGTCCATCGATTAGATTCTTGAGAGAATAAAGCTCCTTCCTGGCGTTTCCGGAGTTCTCTTTCATATTTATGATGGCAAATTCTATGCCCTGGAGACGGAGGTTAAGGAGCCCCTTCAGTTCTATTACTCTTCTATCATCATTTTCCCCTTGTACCAGTGAGGCCAGGAGGACCGATTCCAAGGTATTGAGGCGCAGCTCAAGGCTGGCGGTATCTTGGGAATCAACGAGGGTTTTGAGATGTTCTTGAGCTTCTTTGGGGAGACGGCTGCAATGACGCTTGAGCAATGGGACGATTCTTTCAAGGTATTGATCTGCTGCTATCCACGATTCTACCTTATTCAATCCCTTTGTGCTCTCATAAGCGGCTTTGCCAAAGGCTTCTAGATCAGTTCCTTTGGTGCTCTTGCAGAGTTTTCCTGTGGCAGCTTCTACATTCCGGAATAAAGCTTTGATTTTTTGGTCTACGATGGGAATGCTCTTCTCGATCAAGGTGTAATCTATTATTTTGAACGCCAGCGGTGCTTTATCTCTTGCTTCTCTCAGGCATTCCGCTGTCTGAAGGCAATATTTTGTATAGGACCTTAGATCTCGTTTTCTGAGTGTAATATCATCTATTGAATAGGATCTGATCTCTTGCAAGGCCTTTGATAGGTTATTAACCGCCTCTAAGAGGACTTCTCTACTTTCGGATGCCTCTATTGCTTCTTTTGCCTCAGCAAGATACCTTTGTACCTCATCTTCTCTTGGTATTTCTGTGAAGAGAAGACTATGCAGGGATAGATAGAAGGGCAGACAAAAGGCAGCAGGATTGAAGTATTTTTCAGCTTCCTCTGAAGATCTCCTGAAGAATTCTATTGCTTCTTCCAAATAAGTTCTGAATTCGTCATCTGATTCAGTTGCTCTTAAGATTGAAATTCTTCCAAGGGAATGATTGGAAGTACTTCGCACGTTGCTGTTTTCGTCCTGAGTCAGGCTATGCAGAACCTGCCAGGCTTGCTCTTTGTCAGGGACATGGCTGAAGGCCGACCCCAGGGCCCCTGCCGCCCTCTCTCGCACGAAGCGATCTTCATCCTGAGTCAGGCTGATAAGATCCTGCCAGGCTTGCTCTTTGTCAGGGACATGGCTGAAGGCCGACCCCAGGGCCCCTGCCGCACTCTCTCGTACGAAGCGGTCTTCATCCTGAGTCAGGCTGCGCAGAACCTGCCAGGCTTGCTCTTTGTCCGGAGCTTGACTAAAAGCCGTTCCCAGGGCTTCTATAGCACTTCTTCGCACGTCGATATCTGTATCCTGAGTCAGGCTGATAAGATCCTGCCAGGCTTGATCCCTGTCCGGAACTTGTGGGAAAACTGCTTCCAGGGCCCCTGCCGCACTCCATCGCACGTCGATATCTGTATCCTGAGTCAGGCTGCGCAGAACCTGCCAGGCTTGCTCTTTGTCCGGAGCTTGACTAAAAGCCGTTCCCAGGGCTTCTATAGCACTTCTTCGCACGTCGATATCTGTATCCTGAGTCAGGCTGATAAGATCCTGCCAGGCTTGATCCCTGTCCGGAACTTGTGGGAAAACTGCTTTCAGGGCCCCTGCCGCCCTCTCTCGCACGAAGCGATCTTCATCCTGAGTCAGGCTGATAAGATCCTGCCAGGCTTGATCCCTATCCGGAACTTGTGGGAAAACTGCTTTCAGGGCCCCTGCCGCCCTCTCTCGCACGAAGCGATCTTCATCCTGAGTCAGGCTGATAAGATCCTGCCAGGCTTGATCCCTATCCGGAACTTGTGGGAAAACTGCTTTCAGGGCCCCTGCCGCCCTCTCTCGCACGAAGCGGTCTTCATCCTGAGTCAGACTGATGAGATCCTGCCAGGCTTGAGATTTGTTAGGAATTTGACTAAAAACCGTTATCAGGGCTTCTGTAGCACTTCTTCGCACGTCGATATATGTATCTTGAGTCAGGCTGTGTAGATCCATCCAGACTTGATCTTTATCTTCCTGGTGGTCAAATTTCTCTTTTAGAAGCTTTACGGCTCTTCTCCTCTGATTGACATCCAAATCACGGATTTCATCCTGGGAAGTCACGGATTAGCCTCAGAGGGAATAAGTAAAAGAGCTTATAAATACATGGCTGGGTCCAGGTCTTCCATCTCAGTTCCTTCTGTGCTTTCATCAAAGCTTGTTACACCCTTTTCATCTCTTCTCCTCCCTCATACTCCCCGACCTAACCTCAAAACAAGTCAAACAGCGCACCCCGCAGCAAGCTGCGGGGGTATTCATTTGAAAATAAACCGTAAACTAACCTCACATCCTGTTATCTATTATCTCACTTTTTCTATTTATCTCAAAGGCAATGATCTCCCTGAAGATTCCCACAAAAGTACTGATTACCTCTCCCGGCTGCTTGCCGAAGGATTGTAACAAGTTGTGACAATAGCAATGGATGTAACAAATTGTTATTATGCATCGGAGGGCCGCATTCTGCCCAGCTCCTCACCGCCCTGATCAGCTGGGCCCCCGGCCCTTCTTCTCAAACCTGAACCTATCCGGAAAGAGCGAAGCGGCCCGGCGCATGGCTCTCAGGGCCTCCTCCCGGTAGATCCTCCTCTCCTCCTTAGCCGAGATGCTCCTCATGGACTCATTGGTGGAGAGGCTCTTCAGCCTGCGGTCCGTCTCGAAGGCTTCCAAGAGGATCCCGGCCCGGAAGGTCTCCACGGTGGTCAGGGTCGGCTTGGGCCGCCCCAAAATGAATGTAACAACCCCTCTCTCCAGGTCGGCCATCTGGTGCAGGGGCGTTTGCGGGAGCAATGGTGTTTCTTTCTTGGCCGCTTCTATGGCCTTCCACTGCCTCTTCACTCGGATGTAGAGGATCCTGGTTTCTGTCGTGGCCCGGAGCCCCTCCAGGGCCACCAAGCACTCCTCCAGCCCCCTGGCACTGCTCCGAGAAGAGAGTCCAGAAGCCCTCCCGGAAGTCCTCGATGCTCAGAGAGGCCCTGTCTGCCCATTATAAATTGAATCAATGAAAATAACATAGAACTTTCTAATAAGATGTCTCCTAATCGCCGCTAGATACTCCATTTGCCGGGCCGAACCCGTGCAGATCATATGCCTCTTTCACCAGCGCCGGCGCGACAGTGGCATAGATCTCCGTGGTGGATAGCCTCTTGTGCCCCACCTGCTTCTGGATCATGGGTACAGGAACGCCGGCCATGAGCGCATTGACCACATGGCTGTGTCTGAGGATATGGGGCGTGACCTTCTTCCTGGATAGCTTCTGCCTGGGCGAGACCTCCTGGATCCCGGCTTCTTCAGCCAGCCGGTCTATGGTCCGGAGAACTGTCTTTGTGCTCAGGTGCCCGGAGCTCCGACCTGGGAAGAGCCACTCCTGGCCCGGCTGCAGGCTCTCCCGGATGGCTTTTAGAGTACCCTGGCTCACCCGGGCGGCCCGGAAATGGCGGGTCTTGGTCCGACTGCTCTGAATCCTGATGAACCCGTTATGAAAATCAATGTCCGAAATGCGAGTGGTGACCAGCTCCCCCACCCGACAACCCAGGTCATAGAGGCAGAGAAGTATCAGTCTGTCTCTGCCTTTTGCGACAGATAATAAGGCATCTATTCCCATAGAGTCCAGGTACTTAATGGAGTCCATCTGGACTCCAATTTGTCAAAGGTCCTATATATCGATGTCCTTTTTTCAGTAGAAAAGAGACATTAGATTGAGGATCTTCTGGGAGGTAGTAAACATCATGGAAGAGGCAGATCGTCGATTATAGGGCATTTTACGAGGTTGCTATTCGATAAAATTTTAATAGCTAATTCGTCATTGCGTGTATCAAAGCTTCTAGGGCGATCTGGGTCACGTTCATCGATAGTCAATTAGAGATGTCTGCGTGATCTTTACATTCATCCCGATAGTCGTTTTCGTCTGCATCAATGTGTCTTCAGATTTCTTTTCTTCTTTCACAGCCTTTATATTCTCATCTAAATAAATGTCGGGGATAGCACGAGGCTCGACTGGAAAAAATCTGTCGCATCTTTTGTCGATCAAAGATACCTGCATGATTTTCGTATTCATCTCGATTGTCGATTTTTTCTGAACCAATATGGGTTCATTTTTTTCGACATTTCTTATATCTGTTGCAGCAACTGCTAATATCGGTCGGCCCATAAGGATGAGATTGGGGATAGGAAGCGGCTCGACATGGGAAAACGAATTTCTGTCGCTTCTCTTGATTGAATCCCTAAGCTCCATCAATAAGTTACCTAAAACATTCTTTCCAGCGAGAGTCTGGCCATCGATCATCTTGGCACCCCAGAAATCGTCCCTGCGTGATTTCTCGACGATCTGATGTTCACCAGTTTCCAACAGCAATGCGCTAAACTTCTCCCAGTTTTGAGCAAGCTTGACGCGCAGACACCAACGCATGATATCGATTCGTACCTGATCCCAATCAGGCCGAGAATTGCGTCGATGTGGCTTGCTCGCCATTTTGGCTGTCATCGGGCTTTTTTCTTCGATAATCCGCTTTTGAATATCCGGCAAATGCGGGAACCTGCAAGCTTGATACAATGCCTCTGAGGTACGAATATATATGCCGTTAACCTTGAGCGGGAAGCCTGCCGCCATATTCGATAGCCCGCCAAATGGCTCATGGGTTTTGCAAAAGACGACACTTTTTAGTTTGTCGTACTTTTGCGGCTCGTACTTTTGAAATGTTGAAACCATGAATCTATTTTCGCCATCCTAGGTTGAATACATGATTCTAGTTTTAACGTCTTATTTCATTATATGTCTTACGCGGGAAGAGAGGATACCATTTGCTCAAAGGACTGGACGCCATCAAATGGATTAATAGGTCAGCGGGATCAATTTCTTCTTGCTCCAGTAGGCGCGATTTGGATATGGTTTGTTGGCGAGACTCACGAAAAGATGTTGAATCGCCCCACCAAAATGCGAGTGGACAGGTGTTCGGGCAGTTGCGGAAGGTGACAACTATCGAACCAAAGCCGAGACCGAAAGAACTGAAGCCGAGGGGGCGCAGATCATCGTTTGGGTTATTACACGCAACTCGGATCTTGATACCCGCATTAAGTAGTTCACGCTCTAGTAGCTGTCGACCCAGTTCTGAGGAAAATGGTCCGAGGTTACCGCCCTCTGGCCTGGCCTCAAATGGAAACTTATGATACGATTCCAGATAAGTCTTCAGGTCTGAATTATCGGGCAGAGTTGCCGGCCACAGCACATCTGAGTCTTTCCTGTCTCTATAGCGGTTTTCATAGAGTCTGTCGTAGTGGTATTTTATCTCAATATCCTTACCTGACGCCTCAATTAATTTTTTCAACTTTTCGCAGGTTTGATACCTACTAAGCGTGTGCATGACAAAGACCACAATATGAATAACTGCTTGTTCGGGGGCGTCTACAGCTATCCAATCTTCAAGGTCGTTGCTCATACGCTTTCCACTGAATATCGCATCATCGAGATAAACGAAGTCTCCCCCGGGTGCTCCACATTCTGACGTTGTTAAATCGCATCTCGCCTTAAGAATATCATCAAAGAGCGTCAACAACTCCTTTTGCGAGTGTCCGTTCTTTTGTATGTCAAGGAAGTGCGCATTCTTCCAGAAGTCACATGGATTTGAGTCAATCAACTTATCTGATGTAATCAATTCTTCCAGCCAAGAAATCATGTGCTCCTTGGAAATATAGGTCCGCTTGAGTACATAATCCAGCTCTTGTAGCATAGGTAATTGCACATCGCTTGGAAATTGGCTAATCCATGTATTCACGTGCTCCGGTGACATTGCTTCAATTTCGCCAAGCCGGTAATCACTAGTTGTTAATGCAATCGACTCAATTAGCTCCTGACGTTCGCTAATTATATCCCCTCCAAGGATTTCATTGATGGCGTCTACTATGTTATTTTCTCTCCCTTTAAGGATTTTTACTCAAATCGAAATCCTTTCTTGCGCCAGTTATTTATACTAATTTACAATATTTATTGTCTAAGGAGATACTAAAATGAAGCATTATTTGGGTAATCATTTACCCAATAAAATTGCATTGAAGATGGTCCGGCTGGGGGACCTCACGAGAACCGTGAAGCGTGGCCTCTCATCCTATTATCTCCAGGGCGAGGACGCCACAGTCTCGATGATCAACATCAAAGATATAACCAGCGGCCGGATCATCGCCGATACAGTAGACAGCGTATCCGTTCGAGAAACCCCCCTCCTAGCACGTTCCAGAATCGAGCCTGGCGATGTCATATTAGCCTCCCGAGGATTGAATTTCAAGGTCGCTGTGGCCGATGAATCCGCGAGGGACTTCACAATCAGCTCAAACCTAGTCGCATTAACCCTCTCAGAAGAGGTCAAGCCAGAGCTGATCGCAGCCTACTTCAACAGCCCCCTGGGCCAAAACATGATCCGAGCCAGAGCCAGCGGCGCTACAATCAAAGGACTCAACGCAAAAGACCTTCTTGATATCCTCATCCCCCTGCCACCGCTCTCCATGCAGGAGTCACTGAGCCGCTATCTCGCCCTGGTCCGGGAATATAACGACCTTCTCCGAAAGGAGCTGGAACTAAGGCAGAAGCTTACCGACGCTGTAGTCTTACGCATTATGAGGTAATATACATGGAAAAGTGGACCAAGGAAGCCCTGAATAATAAAATCTGGCAGGCCGCAGACATCCTCCGCGGCTCAATTGATTCCGCAGATTACAAGAACTACATCTTGGGCTTGATGTTCCTCAAGCGCCTCTCTGACGTTTTCGAGGAAGAGGCCAGAAAGATCGAGCAGGAGACCGGCGACAAAGAGTTGGCCTGGAACGATCCGGATGAGCACCAGTTCTTCGTTCCCGAGCGTGCCAGATGGGAGAACATCAGAAAGGTCACGGCCCAGATAGGCAACAACCTGAACATTGCGTGTGCGGCTTTGGAGGACCAGAACCCCATGATGGACGGGGTCCTGAACTCCATAGACTTCAACTCTGACCGGCTGGGCGATGTCAAACAGCGAGATGGCACTCTCCTCCAGCTGGTTCAGCATTTCTCTGCAATTCCTTTGAAGAACAGCGATCTTGAGAACCCGGATGTCCTGGGCGATGTCTACGAGTTTCTGATCGAGAGGTTCGCAGACGATGCCGGCAAGAAGGGCGGCGAGTTCTATACTCCCCGGATGGTGGTGAAGCTTCTGGTGGCCATTCTCGACCCCAAGGAGGGCATGAGGGTCGCAGATCCCACGGCCGGATCGGGAGGCATGCTCATCGAGTCCGGGGCGCACGTGAAGAGGAACGGCGGAAACCCTAAGAACCTCTCTTTATTCGGCCAGGAGAAAAACATCGGCACCTGGGGCATCAGCAAGATGAACATGCTCCTGCATGGCTTGCCAGACGCCGATATCCGCAAGGGCGACGTGATCCGGGAGCCCAAGCTCCTCATTGACGGCCAGCTGATGCTCTTTGACCGGGTCATAGCCAATCCTCCGTTCTCTCTAGACAAGTGGGGCTATGAGGTAGCCGAGAGCGATGGCTACGGCCGGTTCCATTACGGGGTGCCTCCCAAGACCAAGGGCGACTTCGCTTTCGTGGAGCACATGATAGCCACTCTCAATCAAGAAGGCAAGATGGGCGTGGTGGTGCCTCATGGCGTGCTATTCCGGGGCGGTGCTGAGGGCCGGATCCGGGAAGGTATATGCAAGGAGGATATCGTCGAGGCCGTGATTGGCCTGCCTGCCCAGCTCTTTTATGGCACTGGCATACCTGCAGCCATACTGATAATCAATAAAAACAAGCCCCTGGAGAGGCGAGGCTCAATACTGTTCATAAACGGCTCCCAGGATTATCTAGAGGGCAAGAAGCAGAACAAGCTCCGGCCGGAGGACATCGAGAAGATCGTGGCGGCCTACAGCGGTTATAAGGATGTGCCCAAGTACTGCCGGGTGGTGCCTCTATCCGAGATCGAGGAGAATGATTACAACCTGAACATCTCCCGGTACGTGGACACTTCTCCAGAAGACGTGCAGATCGATGTGGCTGAGGCACTTCGGGAGCTAAAAGAGCTGGAGGCCAGACGCAGGGAGATCGAGGCGCAGATGGACGGGTATCTGAAGGAGCTGGGGTATGGTGCTTGATGAGTTAGTACAAGAGTCAGATCCAAGATCTTCGGAAAGCAGTTCTCATTTTTTAGATAAAACTGGGACCAACCGATGGGAGAATCAAAAGCTAGGCGACATCATCGATTTAGTTTATGGATCAGGTTTGTCCAAAGAAGTTAGGACGCCCGGAGGCTATCCTGTTTACGGCTCAAATGGTATTGTGGGTTATCATGAAAAGTCATTAGTCGAAGGACCTGGTATAATTGTCGGCCGTAAGGGATCAATCGGAAAAGTCATATGGTGCAACGAGGATTTTTGGCCAATTGATACCACATATTACATAGAGAGAAAAACTCATCTTGATCTGAAGTGGATTTATTATAAATTACTCTCTTTAAATCTTGAAAAATTAAATTCTGCAACGGGAATACCCGGCTTGAATAGATGTGATGTTTTCTCTTTAAACGTGAAGGTTCCGACTATCCTGGAGCAGCGCAAGATCGCCGCCATCCTATCCTCCGTGGATGCGGCCATCGAAGACACGGTGGCCATAATTTCTAAGCTTAAGGAAATAAAGTCAAATTTATTTAGTGATCTTATATCTCGCGGGATCGATGAAAACGGCATGCTCAGAGATCCAATAGTTCACCCAGAGCAGTTTAAGAAGGTTTTATCATTTGGTCTAATTCCTGTTGAGTGGAGTGCACCTTCTATAGGTTCAATTGCCGTCCATGTTGGTAGTGGAATTACTCCGAAAGGCGGAAGCAAGGTCTATAAAAATGAAGGTGTTGTATTCATCAGAAGCCAAAACGTTACTTTTGACGGATTGTTGTTGGATGGGGTAGCTCATATAGATTTTGAGATGCACAAGGAAATGAAGCGCAGCGAGGTTTTTGCATACGATGTTTTATTGAATATCACTGGAGCATCTATTGGGCGGTGTTGTCCATTACCAGAAGGTGTTGCACCTGCTAACGTTAACCAACATGTTTGTGCAATTAGGCTCCCTGATCCAAGTCGTGAAGATGCTATCTTATTATCATCTATACTAGCATCAAACATAGGGCAATCTCAGATTGACCGATTTAATGCTGGTGGGAATCGAGAGGGCTTAAACTACGAACAGCTTAGGTCGTTTATTATTCCGTGGCCCAGTCAAAAAGAAAGGCGTAGGATTGCTTTAGTCATTGACTCTCAAAATGCACGTATACGTGTAGAAGAAGAATATCTGGATAAACTCAAGCGACTTAAGAATGGCCTCATGCAAGACCTCCTCACCGGCCGGGTCCCGGTAAAGGTGGATGGCCATGCCTGACGCCAAAGAGCTTTTGGAGGTCGAAGACGCGGGCGTGGAGGTTCTCACCCGGCACCTGGGCTGGATGGAGATCGACTCCAGAAAAGCGGAGGCTATGCGTGAGTCTCTCAAGCACGTGACCCTTGCCGAGCCTTTGCTCAATGCCATCAAGCGTCTCAACCCCTGGATCAGCGAGGACAATGCCCAGCGGGTCGTCCGCTCCATTGCTAACATCCAGGCCACCTCTGTGATCGAGGCCAACGAGATAATACATGGCATGCTGGAGCGCGGCACCACCGTCCTGCAGGACCTGGGCGGCGGCCTGGGCAAGAAGAGCCAGGATGTGCTGCTCATAGACTACCAGCACCCTGAGAACAACGAGTTCAATGTCGTCCGCCAGTTCCGAGTCCTAAGCTACAAAGAAAACATCCCCGACCTGGCCCTTTTCGTCAACGGCCTGCCCGTAGTGGTGATAGAATGCAAGAGCCCCACCCTGCGTAACCCCCTCGAAGAAGGCTTGACTCAGGTCTTCCGCTACCAGGAGATGGGAAGCGAATTCCGTAACCTGGGCTGCCCTCAGCTCTTCAATACGGTGCAAATAATCGCCATAACTCACCGTGACAAAGCCATATACGCAACCAACTTCACACCGGCCCGCCATTGGTCAGAATGGAAGGATCCCTATCCCAAGACCCTCGATCAGATCAGGGATCAGATCGGCCATGCCCCCACATCCCAGGATATCTTCCTCTTCGGAGTCTGCTCCAAGGAGAACCTGCTCGACCTCATCCAGAACTTCGTGGTCTTTGAAAGAGAGCAAAATAAGGTGATCAAGAAGATCGCCAAGTACCAGCAGTTCCGGGCAGTCAACAAGACCATAGAGCGCGTCACCAGGAAGGACCGCCAGGGTGGCGTGATATGGCATTGGCAGGGCAGCGGCAAGAGCCTGACCATGCTCTGGACGGCGGTGAAACTGCGCCGGCTCAAGGAGCTGGCCAATCCTACTATGGTCATAGTCACAGATCGCACCGATCTGGACCGGCAGATCCATGGTACATTCGAAAGATGCGGCTTCCCGAATCCGACCGAGGCCAATTCATCCAAGCATCTGCAGGAGTTGCTCGGCAATCCCGTGGGCCAGACGGTCATGACCACCATCCAGAAGTTCCAGGACGCGGCCGCATTATATCCCATCCTGAGCCAAAACGCCAACATATTCGTCCTGGCCGATGAGGCCCACCGGAGCCAATACAAGTCCCTGGCAGCAAACATGAGGCGAGCCCTCCCCAATGCCTGCTTCCTGGGATTCACCGGCACTCCACTCTTCAAGAAAGACCGGGATACCCGTCAGACGTTCGGCGGCTATATCGACCGCTACGACCACAATCAGTCAGTGGCCGATGGCGTCACAGTGGAGATACTCTACGAGGCACGAATGCCTGATCTCAGCGTATTTGGGCCGTCTCTTGAGGAGCTCTTCAATCGCATATTTGCCAACTGTACCCCCGAGGAGCGGCGAGAGATAAAGAAGAGGTACGCCACCCGGGCTGCCTTGGCCATGGCCAAGCCCAGGTTGAAGGCTATTGCGCTTGATATCATAAAACATTACGAGGAAAGCATCCTGCCAAACAAATTCAAGGCCCAGATAGTGGCCGTGAACCGCAGAGCGGCAGTACGCTACAATGAGATCTTAAATGAGCTGCATGGTCCATCTCACGAGGTCCTCATCTCTGCCGTTCATAATGACAGCACATATTTCCAGCCCTATCAGCGTTCCAAGGCCGAGGAACAGGAGATCATCCGGAGGTTCAAGGAAGAGGATGATCCCAAGATTCTGATCGTCTGTGACAAGCTCATCACTGGCTTTGATGCACCTATTGAACAGGTGATGTACCTGGACAGCCCTCTGCGGGAGCATGCTCTGCTCCAGGCAATGGGCCGGGTCAATCGCCGAGAGGTCAACAAGAACTATGGACTGGTGGTCGACTACTGGGGCCTGGCCGGAGAACTGCAAAAAGCCCTCAAGATGTACAGCGAGAAGGATGTCGTAGGTATGGTGAATACCGACTACAAAAAGGAGTACCTACCAAGGCTGCAGGCTGCTCACAGTGCGGCCATGAACTTCTTCCGGGAGGTGCCACGTCAGGCCGATGAGCTCGCCTACAAAGACGCCTGCGTGCAGTATCTGGAGCCGGAAGACCGTAGGGTGGTCTTCGACCAGAGGTTTAAGACCTTTTCTAAGTATATGGATATGCTCCTGCCCGATCCTAAAGCCCTGGAATACAGGAAGGACCTCATCTTTTTGGACGATATCAGAACCAGAGCCATGAGACGCTACAGAGACGAGCTTCTGTCTCTACATGGCTGCAGCGAGAAGGTGCAAAAGCTCATCGATGAGCATATCCAGGTCGAGGGCATAGAGCAGCTCGTGGAGCCCACGTCCATCTTCTCCGCCAAGTTCGATGAGGAGGTAGCTAAGCTCACCTCACCCGAGGCCAAGGCCAGCGAGATGGAGCATGCCATAAAACATGTCCTCAATGTCAAGATGGGCGAGAACCCGATCCTATTCGAGACATTGATGGATCGCCTAAATCGCATCATCGAGGATTACACGCAGAAATTTATCACCGAGGCAGAGAGGCTGAAGCTCCTCCAAGTGTTGCTGGACGACGTCAGATCGCCGGAGAAGTTTGCCCTGGAGCAGGGTGTCGAGGTGGAAGTCTTTCCCTTTTACCAACTGGTCCAGACTAAAATCAGCGACGAAGAAGCCCTCTCTTCTCTGGCCCGGGAGATTTACGATGCTTTAAAGGAGCATTCTGTGGTCGATTGGCAGCAGAAAGAGGACGCCAAGAGGGAGATGAGGCGGGACATCAAGCGACTCCTGAGGTCTAAGCTCTCCGGCAACGACCTCCAAGATCTCACCACTCAGCTCGTGGATCTCGCCGCCCGGAGGTTTCCCGGGTGACGGCCACGGCCAGTATAGAGTTTGGCACTAGCCGGATAGATTACGATGTCAAGTTTAGCTCCCGGCGGAAGAACCTATCCATCGCCGTCCATCCCAACAAGAAGGTAGAGGTGCTCGCACCGGCCGCCTTGAGCTCAGAGGAGATCCAGGGTGCCTTGAAGAAGAAGGCGGGGTGGGTCAAGGAGAGGCTGGACTGGTTCGAGCAGATGAGCCAGCTTGCTGTGGACCGGGAGTACGTTAGCGGCGAGACTTTTCTTTATCTGGGCCGACAGTATCGTCTGAAGATACTTTACGGCACCAAGAGATCTCCCGTCAAGCTGCGGGGGAAGTTCTTCGAGGTCACTCTACTGCAGTCCATGCCGGAGCAGGACAGGCGGGAAGTTGTGCGGCGGGCCATGTGGAGATGGTATCGTGCCCATGCCCTGGAGAAGATAGGGAAGATCGTTGGTCACTACTCGGAGAGGTTACGCATCGATCCGCCGCAGTTCCGGGTGAAGTATCAGGCCAAACGATGGGGCAGCTGCTCCCAGGGCGGTATGCTGAACATCAATCTGCGGATCATCATGGCACCACTGAGCCAGATCGAGTACGTAGTGGCGCATGAGCTATGTCACTTGAAGCACAAGGATCATTCTGCGAGTTTCTGGGAGCTATTGGGTCTGGTCATGCCTAACTACGAGGTTCGAAAAGAGAACTTAAGGCGTGATGGGTGGAGATATTTGCTATAGCTTGTTTATTGTCTAATCAATTACTAAATGAAAATTGAAACAGCGCAAAATTCTAAGTTAATCTCTACTTAGAAACAAATTATAAATACGGTGAACTATATCCATATTTTCGGTTAGGAGGTTCTCAGCAAGAGAGGGACGAGTAAAATGATGTGGGAGGGTTTTGGTGGTAATGGTCAGGGAGCTGGAACCTCCCTGTCCAGGGCATCACCAGATCTCTTCAGAGTTGGGTTTGCATCCTAAAATCGACCCCTAGTGTAACCTCTGAGTCTAAGGTAATGTGGTGATCGAATAGTCGAAAATGAGTCATCAGCTAAAAGCGTTTCGCATAACGGAGAAAAGACTGCACCCATAATCCCTGAGCTTCTCAAGTACTCAGAGGCTAAGATATGGGAAGATGCCAAACAGGAATGGCGTTTGAACCATGTCTGGTATGCTGATCTTGAGGACGCCAGGACCTGTGAATGCGGTCACTATCCCATCTGCGAGATTTGTGTGGTCGAGAACGAAGTCAATGGCACTATTTTGGAGATAGGGAACTGCTGTATCAACCAGATATCTCCCGAATTTGACACTCTGAAAAGAATATTCCCCGCCCTGAGAGAAGGGCGCATCAATCCTGCAATTGTTGACTATGCTTTCAAGCAGAAGATCATCAATGGTTGGGAGAAGGATTTTTTACTAGATGTCTGGAGAAAATACAACTATTCACACAGACAGTGGGCCAAGTTCAAGCAGATACGCCATAGGATATACGAAAATATCCAAATCTCCCCGAAACAGCGCCAGGCGATCTACAGGAAATGGGGAATCGTAAGAGATCCTGCAACAGAGACCACAGACACAGAGGCGACAGCACAATGAAGGAAATCGATCCTGAATTGGTTGCTGCTGCCTCCGGGGTTCTGAGGGCCGGGAGCTGCAAGGTCTTCAAGACCACCCGGGCCGGGTTCACCACTTCGGCAGTTCTGGCGGCGATGGAGGCGGAAAGGCCGATATTAGTGCTAAGCCCCACCGGCAAGATCCTCTCCGAGACTGTGATGAGGGCCAGCATGGGACGAGCTATCATCGTCCCAGCTAACTCTTTTTGCCCCATTTTGCAGGAGCAGATAGAGGATGACCGATTCTTGGCCAAGATACCTCTCCCGCTGCCGGACTGCAAGGAATGTCCTTTAATGGGGCAGTGCGCTGTCACTAGGATCATTAAGGCCGATAAACCTCCTGTGGTCTCGTTAACCTACGCCAAATTGAATGCCCTGATCCTGAGCAAATCGGAGGTCGCCCGGCAGATAAAACATAAGCTGGCCCAGGCCGAGATAGTGCTGTTGGATGAAGCCCATGAAATCGCCCTCCCATCGGCCGCAAGAGTCCAGGCTTTTTACTCTGTGCCTATCCCGGAAGAATACAAGATGCTCACAGAGATCAGCCAACGCTGGGTGGATTTCTGCAACGAGAATTTGGAGTTGCTAGCTATACTGAAGGCAGAGGGCGATGCTGGATACGTGGGCAAGCACCTCTCCAAGACCATTCCCATCAAGGATGAACTGGGATTCAAGAGATTGTCTGCGGCCTGGAACGAACTGTTCTCCCTGGCGCAGAGAAGAGAAGAACTGGGCTTGAGAGATGACGAAATCCTGGCCATACGAGATATCGTGAGCATCATGGGCGGATATTGGGCGGCCGTATCCTACATCCGTGAGAATGAAGGAGCAGAAGGGAGGACATACATCTCAGGCAACGTGGGAGCTTTTCATCGCTGCCTTAGGGACTTCCTCACGGAGTACGTCCCTTATGCTGACCACATCTACAGTTCCGCTACCCTCATCGAGCCTTCTGCGGAGTTCTTCGAAGGTCTCTCGGGAAAGTTTGTCCAGGATGTGATATTCCCCGATTTGAGGAACACAAATGTCAGGATGAGCCTCTACCCGGACAGGTGGAGGCTGAGTTCTCGCAACTTCGCCCGCAGCCTCGACAGGATCGTAGATAGAATCGTGGAGATCTGCAAAGATGAATCAGCAGGAGTCTACATCCTGGCACCAAACTCGCGTAAGGCGAATGTAATACAGCGGAAACTCCACGAGGCCCTGGGTCCGGCCGCTCCAAAGGTCGACTTCTATCGCAGCGACATGACCATGGGCGTGGAGCGAGGTGATAGAGTCTGCATAGCCATCGGCATGGCCGAGGTCCCGAGCAATGCCTATGATCATCTAGCCCGGGGTAAAGATTCGGAGGCCAGATGGCTGCATTCCCAGTCCCTTCGAGCCCAGAGCGTCCAGGCGGCCAGCTGGCAGGCTTGGAGCAGAGTCAAAGATCCAGAAGGCGAAGTAGAGAGCAAGGTCTACTGCATAGGCATAAGGGCAGAACAAGTTGCTGACGTGGTCACCTGGGGAAGCGGACGGCGGCTTGAGCGGCAGGAGATCCGCGAGTATGAGCTGCCAGACGGCTATATAGCAAGGACGCCCAAGTTCAAGGTTCAGGTCGAGAATCCAATCGAGCCGCCAATAATCTTCTCAGAGGAGCGGACGGCAAGCCACAGAGAACGGCATTCTGTGAAAGAGTATATTGCCGGCATAGAGAGTTCCAAGGACATTATAGCCTTGAAGCGAGGTAAGGTCGACATTGAGAACATTCTCAACCGTGCTAATGAGTGTCAAATCATGGGAGAAAGTGCCCAAAATGCCTATACTAATAGTTATAGGCAAAATGGGCAGTTTCTCCCCAACTATGTCAATATATGGCACGGTGACCAGGAACAACTAGCTCTGTTTCTTGGTGTTTACTTTGTCAATCGATCGGACTGCTATGCCAAGCAGTATTTGGACAGCCGGCATGCAAAATGGGGCTACCATAAAGTCACCGAATCGCTTGACGATATTAATCTGAATGCCATCAAGCGGCATGTCCGAGCCCAGCTCATGCCGCAAGGTTACCGGTTCTGCATAGCCGTCTACCAAATCAGCAGAGATGATAGAGTTTCATGGATATGCTACGATCTCGATAACCACGATAACAGCAACCCTGAAGTTCAGGAGGATGTCAAGAGGCTTCTTGCTGTGCTGAATAGTTATTCCATTCCCTACCTATTAGAGGCATCAGGCTCTGAAGACTCCTATCATGTCTGGGTGTTCCTGGTCCCCACGAGGACCTATAATGCTTTCAAGTTCAGTCGCCAGATAGCAGCAGAAGCTGGCATCAAATGTGAGATCTGGCCGAAGCAACAGAGCATCAACTCAGACAAAGCGGAGTTTGGCAATCCAGTCAAGCTGCCGCTGTGCATCCACAACAAAACCGGCAGGAAATCAGGTTTCCTGGATCCTCAAACCTTCGAGCCCCTCGAGTACGTGCCTCTCCCGGGCCTAGTGCGCTTGTTTGAAGTTCCCGAGCCACAAAGAAAGCCAGTCCAAAATCAGATCCATGCATCTGTCTCGGATAACAGATCTGTGCCAAGATGTTCCAAATTACATCCTTGTTTGCAAAAGCTGATCGATTCCCATGTCCAGCTCAGTGGAGGTCCTGGACATGCGGCTAGGACGGCCATAGCAATTGATGCCTATAATGCCGGGTTGTCAAAGGAGGCCGCTGTTGACCTATTCAAGCATCAGGATGATTTCAAGCTCGATTACACCACGTACCAGATAGAATCAATTTACAGCAAGGGGCTCAAGCCATTCAATTGCTCGACTCTGCGGGATAAATGCGGAGATCTAGTTTGCGGTTACTGCAAGACGTGCCCACGTGGCAAGTATATTGGCTTTGGGAGTAAAGCAAATGCATGACCTATTAGGACAATTGTCTAACCAATTGCATAATTTATCCTTTTTGTACAAAGATTTAAATATCATTAGTGTCTTATTAGGACAATAATGGGTGATAGTTTGTACAAACAGAACATAGTATATAAAAGAAAGCTAGCTGAAGACGGAAGAGGCCATTACAGACTATCGATTCCCTCGGTATTGGCTGAGTTCCTGGGTCTTGGAGAAGGTGGTGACCTAGCCATTGTGCCGGATACGGAGAACGGAGGTCTGCTCATCCGGCCCTGGTCTGAAGTCAAGGAAGTCGGGGAATGAAGATGGACAGGGCGACAAAACCTGACAAAATCCGACAACTTTCCCAGGAGCAGATGAATGCCATAGAGCATCTCCTGCTGGGCAAGAGTGACAGAGCTGTAGCCGAGACCGTGGGCGTAGCCAGGCAGACGATATGGGAGTGGCGCAATAACGATGTCCTCTTTATTGCCACATTGAACCGGGAGCGTTCCAGGATGTGGTGGGAGGTCCGAGTACGACTGAAATCCCTGGCCAATCGGGCTCTGGATGCGGTGGAACTGCAGCTTGATAGCGGCGATCCCAAAACGTCCCTGGCCGCTGCCAAGTATGTACTACAAGGAGTTCGGCTCCTGGGTGATACCGACCTGCCCGAAAGTGGTCCCATAACGCCCGAGGACGTGATAATGGAGGATCTGCGATACGAAGCCCGGGTGGAGTTGACTGCCCAGGGCAAGGGCAGGGATCCTTTTAAAGTCGATCTATTCGGGATAGAAGATGAGGTCGAGGATCTAGCCAGGAGCAGGCTGGAGAAGGCGATGGAAGAGGCTGGACTCTCATGAACCCGGACGAGATGGACAAATCCAGGGCTTGCTCCTCCATTCAGCGTGAGGGCTTATCTGCTGAACATTTTATAGAGCTGATCGGAAAGCGAGTCAAAGAATGCGAAGCCTGGGAGATGACGCTCAGGGCCCAGGGTGATCTGAAAGAGGCCGAGAAGATCAGGAGAGCCAAAGATCGCATGCTTAGAAGCCTCAAGAGGTTAAATGACATTAAGTCAAGAGCAAATAACTAAGACCTTTGAGCTGATGCAGGATCGATCAGAGGCACCCAAGCTGACCCCTGAGCAGCTCAACGCCATAGACCTCCTTATCTTAGGCAAGACCGACCGAGAGGTGGCGGAGATCGTAGGTGTTCGTAGGGAGACTGTCACAAAATGGCACAAAAACCCGTTTTTCAGCGCCGAATTGAGCGCCAGAAGAGAGGAGCTGTGGGTGGAAGCCAAGCTCCGGCTCAAGGCCCTGGCTATTGAGGCAGTTAATGTGCTCAACAGGGGCCTATCTTCAGTAGATGAGAAGGTAGCGATAGCAGCAGCAGTGCATATCCTGAAAACCGTGGGCCTCTATGGAGAAGCGAAGCAGGACTTCGGGCCGGATACGCCGGAAGAGGTGGTCTGGAGACAGGCGGTAGAGCGGAAGACCCGCAATTACATGGCAGTCAGGCCGGATGCGTTCTCTAACTGGTCTGAGAGGAACCATATGAGTGACCTGGCCAAAGAAGATGCACCGGGAATGATGAGATACTGGTATGAGCGGGCCGTTGATGAGCAGAAGGCCGAAATTAGGCAGTATAAAAGGAGACAGAAGGTCCAAGAGGCTCAGGTAGATCTAGTACCGTTAACCATCGAAAAGGACCTCTCTCAAGATCAAGGCAATGTATCCTCGCTAATCGAAGCCCGGTAGGTTTTTTTGACTGCACCTAATGCTGTTGATCTCGTTTTCAATCGCTCCTAAGAATGCCATTATTCACAGCGTTTTAAAGACATTCCCTTTTTTGCTCCTATCCGAGACTCTTTCTATAATAAAATCAATAAGTCTATCTTTATTCCGCCATTTTCGAGCTAGACCTGCCGGATCAAAACTATTTTGGCTTATGATATACTTCAATGTTTTTAACTCAAGCAATGAGAGTTTCTCTCTTAGTGCCTGTTCTCCGTTGTCGGAAAAAATTTGATAGATGCTGAAATCGAGAGAAATAGCCTCTTTTTGCTTTCGCTTAGGCTTGACATGAGGAATAGCCTCAATTCCTTCCAGTATCTCTGGGTTTTCTTCAATTTTCTTGGCGACCAAATGTAGAATTTCGGCTATTTTTTTAGCGTTCTCGGATCCTCTCATATTACTTGACATAGCCTAATACCTCATTAGTTAAGTTTTGAAATGTGGTATAGTCTTCTCCATAACCGTATTTTTGTTTTAAAGTGTTTACTGATGCCTTGAAATCAGCTGCCTCTGCGACCTTAACCCTAGAAGGTATCATCGTATTAAATACTCTAGGAAGGTCTCCCTTTTGTGCATCATGTCTAAGATTTCCTATGATGGAACTATGAAGTTTGGTTTGACGATACATTGAAATAATAATACCTAGAGGCTCTATGGCGCTTTTGCTTACCTTTTTAAAGTTTTCTATTCTTGTGATAATTTGCGGTATTCCATATGTCGAAAGGATGTCTGGAATAGTGGGTATAATATAGTAATCAGATATTTTTATTCCATTTAATGTTATTATCCCAAGATTTGGCGGACAATCGATAAGAACAAAGTCATATTGACTAATTGTACCGGATATGGCCTCTTTTAGAATATCTACTGGACTTGTAACATAAAATTGACCTGCGGGAATCTGAGCCAAATTGTCTTGGATATCGATTAGACCCAGACTTGACGGAAGCAGACTTAGATTATCGATACCTCCATTCAGATTCGATACTTTATTTATGATAGCTTTGTTTATATCAAATTTAGATGTATTCTCCAATTTGTCCTTAAATAATTGTAGAAGTGTTTCACCCTTCTCGTTTTTATCTAGCCAAGCAGCTTCTTCCATGAGTGCAACTGTGGCGTTTGTTTGGGGATCCAAATCTATTACGAGTACGTTTTTGTCGTGTTCTGCAGCAAGGAATTCCGCTAGTGCTAATGTGATGGAGGTCTTACCTACCCCACCCTTTAAATTTATAGTGCTTAATATCTTTGTCATATACAATCCTCTTTGATTTATACTATTGTGTCTGTATTTTTAGTTATTGACGGCAAATGCATTATCTTGACTATATATACATATTACGGTTTTTTTAACGGGATGAATTGTCCAGGGCAAAAGATGAGTTAGAGTGCACCATCGAAGCCTAATAGGAACGACCCTATCATTGTTACTAGCACCCCTTCCACCTGCAGATCGCCCCATAATTGCAGCTCAAGCACTGCTTGCCGGGGAGCGGCCGGAAGTCCTTGGTCATTATACCTGAAATATGCCTCTCAACTGCCTCTTTTGCGCTGGCCAGGTGGCTCTCAGAGACGCCCACCTCCCGGAGAGAGGCATCATCCAGATAGGCCACAGATCCCTTGGTCACAGGCTCCCCGGTCATGCTCATTCCCAGGGCGTACATCTGCACCTGGATGGTCGAGTCGTCGTGGGTGGTACTGTCCTTGGAGGTCTTATAATCCCGGATCTCAAAGCAGTTGCCGTCGTGAAGCAGAACATCGATCCGGCCGGTCACAGAGGCTTTTTGGAGGGGGAACTCCACCCTTGCCTCCACCTCCTTGATCTGTTTCATGTCCTCTTCCCTCTCTTTGACAAACTGGACCAGCTTGTTTCTAGCAGCCTCCTGGATCCGCTCGCTTCGGTCGCTGACTATGAAAGGCAAGAAGAAGTGGTCGTCCAATGCAGCCTCGATGGCATTCACCGGATTGCATCCTCGTTTCTTTATCATATCCGATGCCAGGCGGAGGCAGAAATGCAGCGTTTTGCCATATCCAAGGTACTCCGAGAACCCTGGCCTGTACCCCCAGATGTGGTTCAATCTGTAGGCATAGGGGCATGTCTTGTAGGCAATTATCTGCCCGGCACTGAAGGTTTGGATATCCTCAGGGTCACCACCCTTGGTAATCGCATACTCCGGCAGCAAGTCATTCTCCGACAGATCAAGATACGATCCCCTGGGCAGATCCGAGACGAAGGAGCTCTCTGATACATCCTTCTTAGCCCCGTTAAACGAGCTGAAGACTAGCACATCCTTGGCCCGGGTGGCGGCCACGTAGAAGAGCCGGCGTTCATCCTCGATGGAGCCCTCGTATCGGGCTGCATCGAATAGATCCCGGCCGATCATGACCTTTTTCTGCTTTCCGGTGTTCTTTGAGGGAAACCGGTTCGACATCAGGGCTGGCATGAATACAATAGGCCACTCCAGGCCTTTGGCCTGGTGAATGGTAGTGATCTGAACGGCATTGATCCCCTGGAGGTCCTCGCCTATCTGCTCATCATAGGAGCCATTGGCATGGCCAGTGATATACTCGAACAGCCCAGCCGTGTCCCGGGACCAGTCACGCTCGTTCCCGCCCAGCATGGCGGCCGTCTCGTAGTCGGTGAGGATGGTATTGAACCTGCCCAGATTGGCCATGATGACTGCCTGGTTGGGGTCGTCGGGGTCGAGAGCCATATAGCCCAGGATGTTCAGCAGCTCCTGATAGGCTTCGGTGAAGTGCTTGAACTCTCCCGAGAGGACTGTGTTCTTCCAGGCTTTCAGCCTGTCTCCGATGTCTTCTGGTAGAGGATACGGGACAGCAGCTTTCCAAGCACGGATAGCAAAAGGAAGCATATCCTTTCCGTCGATGACTGGGTCAGCTCTGCGGGGGTCGAGCCTCCAGTGGGATTTCTCGAAGAGCCAGGAGAACAGCATGCCTACGGCCCGGGCCTCGTCTTTTCTTAACAGCCCCACGCCGCCGCCGATGATCAATGGGATGCCTCTGCCCCGGAAGACATCGATAAAAGGAGGCGCGGAGGTCGAGACGCTCCTCAAGAGTATGCCGATGTCGCTGTATTCGCAGAGCTCCTTTTTTATGTAGCTCTCGATCTGGCTGGCAATCCATATTGCCTCTCTCGTGTCGTTGCTAGCAACCATATGGGCCACTATACCGCGGTCTGTTCTCGTTGGTTCTATGTGGTCGTACTGGATGGTCTCAAAGCTGTCTGAAAAGGTGTTCGCCAGGTCGATGATGTCTCTTCCGCTTCGTCTGTTCTCCGTCAGGTAGATGGTCTCTGCGCCCGAGTAAATCTCCGCAAAGTCCTCGAAGCAAGTCTCATCTGATCCGCGCCACTTGTAGATCGTCTGCCTCGGATCGCCCACAATGAATATGCCGGTGTTCCTGCCTATGAGCTGGATCAGCCTCTCCTGGGCCCGGTTGATGTCCTGGTACTCGTCGACCAGAAGATACCTGATATTTCGGAGGGTGTCCGGCCTTTTCTCGAGGTTCTCTACGGCCAGGCTGACCATTCTATCGTAGGTCAGGCGCTTGTTCTCAGCCAGCTTGGATTTGTACAGGTTGAGCTTCTCGAGGAACCCAGGAGAACTCTCCCGGAGGGTTTCATCGGGGATTAGCTCTCCTTCCACCACTTTCACAGTCTCGAGGAAGTTTTTGCAGTTTCGGATATACTTACCTGAATCGGCAAGACCCAGGTCCTTGCCTACTATTGATAGGAAGGCTCGTTCCTGGTTTTCATCGAATACATCGTGGTTGCCGAAGTTGAAGTAATCTGTGAGAAGCCGGTAGCAATAGCCGTGAATTGTCCCCACATAGAGATCTCCGATGCGGGCACGAAGATCATCCCGGCCCATGTCTTTGAGCCGGTCGTAGATCCTGCTCTTCATGCCCTGGGCGGCCTTGTCGGTGAAGGTGAAGGCCACTATGGCGGCCGGATCGATCTCCTCGTGGATGAGGTGGTAGACTATTCTGCGGGTTAGGGTCTCGGTCTTGCCTGCACCTGCACCAGCGATGATCCTTATGTGTCGCTTGTCACTGAGCACGGCACGGCGCTGGTTTGGTGATAATGGCTTGGGGTGGCTTAGTATTCTCTCCCTCTGTTGCTCCTTCTCCATCGTGATTCCCGCAGGGATAGCTCTGAAGCGGCCGTAAATGCATCTTTCGGTATCTTCTTCGCAGATTATCTCTTCGGCAGACGCATAAGCCAGGCAACCAAACGAATTGATAGTTTTGCATTAGATGGCGAGACGAGAAAGGCGATAGCTTAATTACACTTCCACCATCCACAGGAGGATCTAGGAGGGACCGTTTTGTCTATCGCATGTGAAGGAAGCTTGTTCACGCCCAAGGCAGTACCACTTAACGAGCTGCTAGCTGATATTCATACCCACAAAATTGCTCTGCCCAACTTCCAGCGTCCCTGGAGCTGGGAGCCCGAAAGAGTTCATGCACTCATTATTTCGGTAGCCTATCGATATCCTGCAGGCAGTCTTCTCACTATGCCTGTGATCTCAACCAGCTTTGCCCTCCGGCCCTTCGAAGGATCGGGTCATGAACTTATAGCCAAGCCCAACCTTATGGTCTTGGATGGCCAACAGAGGCTCACTAGCCTATACCAGGCTCTTTACAGACTCGACGGCGTACTGTATAAAGGCAGACGGTTCCACTTCTATCTTGACGTACCTCACCTCATGTCCGACCCAGATGGAAGCATAGAAATTGGCGATCCCTTTTTAGATGGTGCTCTCTTTTATGTACTTCAAGAGAAAGATGGCCAGCGGATTCGTTATTCAGGCCTTACTCCTAGATATCGATTGACCACATCTGAGGATGAGATGGCCGCAGGTGCTCTACCTCTTGGCCTCCTTTTCGACGCTAATGGAAAGCTGGCGGATTGGAAGAAGATGTACCTTGTGAATCAATCGAATCGCGACATGGATCGCTACCTTGAACTGGATAATACTTGGAGCAACCTCGTCCAGCCCTGGTTGGACCGCATCAGGAACTATCCGTTTCCAGTAGTTGAGTTGCGACCAGACATGCCGCTGAGTGCCATCTGTCACATCTTCGAGAAAGTCAATAGCACCGGCATGCCTCTTGATGTCTTCGACCTCTGCACTGCTATATTATGGGCTCAGGGATTCTATCTTAATGAAAAGTGGGACGAGACTAAGAAGAAATTCTCCTCCAGGAAAATCATGTCCATGCAACCACTCTCTGGCACAGCATTTCTGCAAAGCATAGCCCTCTTGGATTCCATAGAAAGGAAGAGAGCAAATCCTGGGGCTCGTCTTGCCGTGGCCTGTCGTAAGCACGACCTAATGGAGCTTGGCCGGCATACCGTCGAGAAGTGGTGGGATATCCTGGTAGAAGGTTACAGAGAGGCTTCCAAGTTCATGGCTGAACAGGGCATACTCTCAGAGCGCATCCTTCCCTATACTACAATGATCATCCCCCTGACCGCCATATTCGCAGATATCAGGCACAGAAATGGCGAGGTGAGCGTTGGAGCCGCCTGGCCAAAGGTGCGGCAGTGGTACTGGTGCAGTGTCTTTTCCCAGAGATATAGCGGTCCGGTAGAATCCAATTCTGGCATTGATTTTGAGCAAGTGGTAGACTGGGTCGAGGGTGGACCCCAGCCCGAAGCGGTTCGAACCTTTACTTTCAGGTCTGATGCGCTACAAGAGATCTCTTCAATCCGCAATGCCATCTATAAAGGAGTGCTCTGCCTATTAGCACATACGGGGGCGAGGGACTTCAGTGGGGGAGGCCGTCTCAACACTTCTCTATTCTACGAGACACGCCAAGATCACCACCATATCTTTCCCACCGACGCCCTGAAGCAGCTCAGAATAGACGATCCTAGGACCAATACCATCGTGAACAAGACGCTGATCAGTGCCGCAGTCAACCGCAGCATCAGCGGACGGGCTCCATCAGAATATGTTGAGATCTGGAGAATGCGATTGGATGCCCCAATCTTCGATGAAATTCTGAGGACACACGGAATCGATCCTAACAACCTGAGCACCAACAATTGGGACGGCTTTGTAAAGGACCGCCGAGAACAGTTGCGTAAGATGATCGAGGAAGCCTGTGGTGGTGTCTTCCAACCGTTCTCAGATTCGATAGATAAGATCACCATGGAGACTGATGCGGATGACGAATAGCGGTCAATATATAAAGAGAATTTCTGTCACTCAAATCGCCCGTGAGGTGATGCGCATTGAGGGGGGAGATACTGTAACCGTTGACCGAAAGATATTCAGATCTTGATTCCCAGGGCCTCGGCCTTCATGGCTTTGGCCTTCTGCAGAGCAGCATCCGCATCCATCCTGACACAGCTCCCAAGGTGCACATTTCTGGTACGGCTCCCTTCCCGCCAGGTGGCCATCCAATAATAATAGTTCCGGCTGCCCTTCCTGGTGCTCTTGACCTTCCTCATGGTCCAGATAGAGAGGTCCTCCAGCCGGGCCCTGTCCTTGAGGGCCTCCGCCTCCGCCCAGAGCCGGTCCGCTCCCTCCTGCAGCTCTCGGGCCTTGTGGCCAGCCTGGGGCAGGACACTGGATGCCTTCATAGCCGCCCTGGATTGCATGGCCAGCTCCTGGACCTCCTTTCGCAGGGCCTTCCTTTTCTCGCCGGAGGTGGTTTTGTGCATGCTAAAATAGTTCTATGGCATTCTATTTATAACTTATTTAAATGACATAGAACTTTATTCCGTTTCTTTATCGAAAACTCAAAGGTAAAGATGGCATGAAGATTGACAAGTAGACTGACGGCTAATATCCTTTTATCGTACGTGTTTAGCTCCATCGGATCAATATCAATAAGCTCATTTTACATCATCTTGCGCCGCCAATTCTCATGAGCAAAATTGTATTAAGTTGGTCCATTGATATCGTTTTTCGATTTAGCAAAGATTCATTTCATAATCTCATTGTTGACTGAAACCAGCTTCTATCGAGCTATTCAGAGGAGCTAAACACGTACCTTTTATCAAATCTATAATACGGGCTCCTCGCTAAATTCTGTGGGTAAGGGGATAACCATTTATCATAACCCTCTCAAATAAATCTCTGTGTCAATCTCCCAGGAAGAACTCTTCAGGATAGCCCTTGGTCTGGAAAAGCCCTGGTATATCAAGACTATCGATTTTAAAGTTGAGGAAAAGCAGTTAGACCTTCACATTGATTTCGACAGCGGCAGCAAGTTCCCCTGCTCATCATGCGGCAGATCAGGCTGCAACGTTCATGATACAATCGAGAGAACATGGCGTCACTTGAACTTCTTCCAGTTCAAAACCTACTTGCATTGCCGTGTTCCACGCACAGAATGCGAGGATTGCGGAGTTAAACAAGTCAAAGTTCCCTGGGCAAGGAAAAGCAGCGGATTCACTCTGCTAATGGATTCCATGATAGTGATATTAGCCCAACACATGCCTGCCAAAACGGTGGCAGATATAATTGGGGAGCATGATACGCGAATATGGCGAGTCCTGGAGCATTATGTCCAGGAAGCTCGGTCAAATGAGGATTTCTCGAATGTTCATTCAGTAGGCGTCGATGAGACCTCAAGAGCAAAAGGTCATAATTATATATCTGTATTTGTTGATCTAGACGAATCTAGAGTCATACACGTATGCGAAGGGAGAGATTCAGGAACAGTCACTTCGTTCAAGCACGATTACGAAGCACATAAAGGCTTAGCAGGAGATATGGCCAATTTTTGCTGTGATATGTCTCCTGCATTCATATCAGGGATAGAATCTAATTTTGAAAATGCTGCGATTACCTTTGACCGATTTCATGTCATGAAGCTTATGAATGAAGCGGTAGATCAAGTCAGGAAAGAAGAACAAGCTCACAACGCAAGTCTGAAGCGAACCCGGTATATCTGGCTGAAAAATCCTGAAAATCTGACATCCAGGCAAGTGAAAGAGCTGGGATCACTAAAAGATATGCACCTAAAGACTTCAAGGGCATATGATCTTAAACTGAGCCTAAGGGATTTCTGGAACATCAGAGATCCGGACTTGGCAGAATCATATCTCAAAAAGTGGTATTTCTGGGCTACCCATAGCCGGTTGGCTTCTGTTATCGATAAGGCGAAAACCTTCAAGCATCATTGGAACGGTATATTAAATTATATAAATACTAGAATCGATAATGGCGTCTTAGAGGGAATAAATAGTCTCATTCAAGCAGCCAAGAATAGCTCAAGAGGATTCAGATCAACAAAAAATTTCATTATTACTATTTATCTTAGGCTTGGAAAACTCCATTTCAATTTACCCACATAAATCAGCGAAGAGCCATAATACGAAACCAACAAGCATATCTCTCTTAAGCACTAAATCGGAACTTATGAGATTAATGCATTTCGTTTTCATCTTACTTATGGCATCGATGATACCAGCACAATCGCAAGAGACCGCAGAATATTGGAGAAGCGATGTTTCTATGAATACTAATGCGGACTGCTGGATGAAATATTTAGAAAAAGGCTTTATCACTAATAATGAGCCAAAATTTCGACTTTCTGCCAGTCCAAGGTAGTTTTATCCATCAGGCTAAATTTAGGGCTATAAGGTACCCTTGCTTCAAAGTTCTATGGCATTATTTAAAATATCTCTAAAAATGACATAGAACTAAATAGTTTTCAAATGGTCAGAGTGGCCACTTGATTCTGTGCATTCCGCTCCCATATGGAGAGATCCTCCAGCCTGGCCTCCAGCCTCTGAGCCTGGGGCTGGGAGAGCCTCTTAACTGGGCCAGGAGGTTTTGTACTGTCACCTGGCCACTCTCATAGTTGCCGCCGCTTCCTTCTGGGTCTTTGCTTTCCTGGCCAGCTCCTGAGCCTCCTTCTTCAGAATCTTTGCCTTCTCCCAGCCTCTGTTCCGAGAAGGTTGCCTTTTCAAAGGTCGCTAGAGCAATCCCATTCTATGTGGGTAACATTCATTTTAACTAATAGTCTTGTTTTCCCGTACCAACCTCTTCATATAAGCTAATATAGTATCTTATGACGTTGTCTTTCCAGATCGCGTTTACGATATCTACGGTTTTATTTTGGGTGTCGTTCACTAAAGTGACCCAGGAAGTTCCTGCCTCGGTGTGTAGATATTTTTCTTCTTCGCCTGTTCTGTGAACCCAATAGTCTTGCTCCTCGTAGCTTGGGTATGCAACGGGATTATTCCATCCAGCTATTCTGAATGCAGCGCCCAGTTTTTTAGAGTTAACTGGTGGGTAGTTTATTAGATATTCCCAAGCAACATTTCCGATCTCTCGAAGCTCATTAAAGCTCTGTAAGTTCTCTGTGCTTTGCATACAACTATTTGTGTTGTTTTCTATAGGTCCTTGCTGGTATACTATACCAACGAGGTCGTAAAAGGAATGGCAGAAGGCTGTTCCTGTTATCATACTAGACATAACAAGCATTAGCGCGATTTTCCTCAAATAAGACATAAATTAATCCTCTGCATGTCTTTTACTTCAAGGGGACTATACCCTGATATCTCCGTCATTCAGTTGCATTGAATCTTTTTGCCCAGTTGATAACGACTCTACAGATAGACTCTATTTTACCAGTTTGCGGGTTGTAATAAGCATTGTATTCGATAGGCTTAAGTCCACTGCTAGGTAGATTCACGTTATTTGATTCCCACATTCCATAACGGTTTGTTGATGCGGTAAATATTGTCTCTCCTGCATCTATTTGATTCCCACCAGTTAAAGGAACCTGCTTGTCATACTTGGCTAGAATCATCGGTTCTTTTTTCCATCCGTTTTTCCACAAAGATGCAGCAAAGACTTCAAGCGAGATATCCATTTCTCCTTCAAATTCTCTATATGCTGCTTTTTGTGCCGCTTCCAGTGTGGTATAGTCTTCCGGTTTTACTAATTCGCAATCATTCTGGATTGATTGGAAGTACGATGTATTGTTGAAGACATAAGACTCATTTATCAACCAGATGGAACTACACAGCTCGGCGTTCGCGAATGCAACACAAAAAATCAGTATAACCATAGCTGATCCCAGTTTCAATTCTTCCACCTCCAGACCTTTAAGAGCCACTCTTGGGAAGTTGTCCACTTAGTAACTGTCCAGCTATTGACTGCCGGACTTGCCACCAGTTTTATGTCGAAATCGTTCTTAAAGCTTCAAGCTGTCGCTGGAAAGCTTTCCTAATGATCAAAATGTTCAATAAAGAGCCGATCTCTGCAAGTTACACACACTAAGCTTTTTCCCAGGAGAAGTGTCTGGAGAGCCCTATGGAAAGGAACCCGTGCAGATCATACGCCTCCTTCACCAGCGCCGGCGCGACAGTGGCATAGATCTCCGTGGTGGAGAGCCTCTTATGGCCTACATGCTTCTGAATCATGGGCACCGGAACGCCGGCCATCAGAGCATTAACTACATGGCTGTGCCTGAGGACTTAATGAGTAGTTAGTATCTAGTAATTACCAACTATTACTAACTGGTAATTACTTATTAGTAGTAATTAGTTATGGAGCACTCTGCTATCGATCATCCATCCCGATCACAATATCACCCAAACCCTTATTACTCTACACTAATTACTAATTACTCATGAGGGTGGTTACCGTCTGCAATCATAAAGGAGGGTGCGGCAAGACGACCACAGCCATTAACCTCGCCGCATACCTCGCTCTCAAGGACAAGAAGGTCCTTCTGATCGACCTCGACCCCCAGGGGGCGGCCAGCACTGGTCTCGGCATAGACAAATGGCACCTGAAGAGCCAGATGTACGACGTAATGGTAAGGGATGCGCCCCTCCAGGATGCCATCCTGCCCACGGAGATCCCCGGCCTCTTCATCGCTCCCTGCAACATCGACCTCTCAGGCGCAGAGCCGGAGCTGGCCAACCAGATCGCCCGGGAGCTAATACTGAAAGAGAAGATTGCGCCTCTGCAGGATTATGACTATGTGATCATAGATACGCCCCCTAGCTTGGGTCTGCTCACCATCAACAGCCTCACCCCCTGCGACCTGCTTTTGATACCACTTCAGGCTGAGTTCTACGCCCTGGAGGGCATGAGCCAGCTCATCAAGATCGTAAAGATGGTGGAGACCAGGCTGGGGAGCAAGCCTACCCGCCGGGTGGTGCTCACCATGTACGACGCTAGGACCAACCTCAGCAAGCAGGTGGAAGAACAGGTGAGGAGCTTCTTCAAGGACGAGGTCTTCCAGACCATAATACCCAGGAGCGTCAAGCTGGCCGAAGCCCCCAGCCACGGCCAGCCCATATGCCTGTATGACCCGGAGTCTGCCGGCGCTCTGGCCTATGAACAACTATCCGAGGAGGTGTTAGCTCTTGGCCCGTAGAGAAGCCCTGGGCAAGGGGATCGGTGCCCTGTTCTCTGAACCAGAGGAGAAAGAGGGAGAAGCAGAAAAGGCTCCTGAGTTAGAAGTAATTACTAAGGAGTTAGGAGTAATTAGCGAAGAGCCAAGTCTAACTTCTGAGGCAGAAGTAGATAGTATTAAGTCAGAAGTAACTACTCCAGAGTCAGAAGTAATTAGTGATGAGTCAAGAGTAGTTAGTAAGGATAAGGAAGTAATTACTGAAAAGTCAGAGTTAGATAGTAAAAAGTTAGGAGTAATTACTTCTGACAGGAGAGAGGGAGAGGAAAAGATATCAGAGGGCAGAGTGGCCAAGGGCCGACAACGCCCTCCTGCCGTCAGGATCGGTCAAACTGCTGGGCAGGTCGATGAAGAGATCCTGGAGCAGGCCATCTCTGAAGCATTGAAGAGCCCCAGGATATCCACCTGGTCGCCTCTGGTGATGTCAGCTCTTCGCTACCTGCAGCTTACGACGGCCAGATTCTCCATGAGCCGAGAGGTGAGTGAAACCCTCGAGGCTGCCTTCAAAGAGAAATACCCGGATCTGTTTGAGAGGATAGAAAAAGAGATCGAGAAAAGTTAGAGTTCCACATGGCTGCATGAGGAGTTGGGCATTTGCTCTAGATAAAAGCTCTCCGGCCATAGCCCGTCTTTTGCACCATATAACTGGGCCTTTGCCTTGCCTCTCTCCAGGAGCATCTCCTCTGCCTCAGAGATCCTTAATCCAAAGACCTCAGAAAGGATCTCCATGGCCACCTGGAGCTCCAGGGCCTTGGAGTTCGCTTGAGACATTCTCCCCGAAGGGATACTCAACTGCCTTTTGCGGCCAATCAGCCCTATCAGCTCAAGAACTCCTGCCATGGAAGACCAATTGGCCTGCGAGAATAAGTAGTTTGGCCGGAAAAAGATATCATCAAGCCATTTTTACAGAAAGGGAAGGGCGGATTAACATATATATCAGACTGGTCTGCAAGCATATCAGAAGCCCAGATATCTTCATTGATCGAAGATGGAGATGCTGAAGTCCCAATTCTTTGATTCCTGGGATTAGCCTTACATGAATTCTCCTTTCATTCTTCGTTGCCCTTGGCAACGGTCCAAAGAAAATATTTAGCTTCTTAATCTTATAATATTTAATTGCTATTATAAATGATTCTGCTCCGATTCGTTGCTATACCGTATACTAGAGCTAGCGTCCAGCTACTGTCTTTCTGTCAGACAGGATAAAGTCAGTATCTATTTTAGCCCATCATCAATATAAAATCAGGCATAGCTCCCACCATCTTTAAAGAATACAACCTTAAGCTCATCCAATCTAGACCGTTGCCTTGAGTCACAGTCACGTTCTATTTTTATAATATCAGAATTCTTTAAATCATCAGCTTTTACTGTCAATCGCACTGTCTGGCGGCCATCATTGGGAGTATGATCGCAGTCAATGGCAGGACAGATTTTCTCTGCTCTCCTCAGAGCTCGAATGGTGTCGCGCCGGCTGGGCGGAATTCCCTCCCGACCGGAAAGAAAATCTCTGGCCTGGCTGGAGTTAAAGGAGATCTCCCTCTTCCCCTGAGCAATGGTCTTTATGTGCTCTACAATGGCCGAGGCCCTCAGCTGGATCTTTGTAACCGCCTGTCTGATCCTTCCCTCTTCGGCTGAAGCCAAATTCGGCCTAGCCTTCAAGGCATCATGGATATGCCTGATCTCCTGCTTGATATAGGCATTAAGAAGAACTAACTTTCCTATTGGCGACCTTTCCCGCTTTACCGCCTTGCTTGCCTTAACGTTCATCTCGGCCAGCTCCCGGCCTCTCAGGATTCCGGACTCTTTGAGGACTTCGTTCAGGGTATCATAAACCTGAATCATGTCCTCGAAGAATGCCTGAAGCTCGGAGACAGGGATCTCGATAGTCTCTTCGCTCTGGAGATTATCCATTCAGATCGCCTCCCCAAGCGTTGAGGTGCATTCTTTTGGCCGCTCTTTTCTGCCTGGCGGGGTGCCTGTGCCAGGTCCGGATGCAAAGCTATTTATTATAGCCAAAGCTAAATCTACCATACACGATCGCTCCTGCTCGGAGTATCCCAGTCCAGGTGTTGCGAGCACCTGGATCGGAACCAATTTTTACGAACTATTATTTGCTAATATTAAATTTTTAATTATAATGTCTTCTCTGGGAGAGGTCAGCTCTCTGAAAAGCAATGCTGGGATAGCCTGGAATTTTTGGAAAATATCCTCTGAGGTTGCCTGCATCTGCTCTATCGATGCAAAACTATATATGCTTGCCAGAGCTATCTTGGTCATAAGTAAGTCCTTAAGTTCTTTTATCCCTTGTTCGGCCCAGGGTGCCAGCCCTGGACTGAGCAGTTATTCTTTATTCTCTAGTAGATCCCATCCTTCATTTTTATGAGGTTGCACCTGCGCTTTCGGCTTGCTTGAGCACATACAAAGCATAGTTTAGGGCGTGGGATCTATTGCTAAATCTCTTCTTCTCGACTTGCTGATCGACCCAGCCGATCAACTCATCATCCACCCTCAGGCTAATCCTGGTTTTTCCCTCGCCCATAAAAGGACCCCTCGTATGACATTGTGTTTTAAAGTCATATATAAGCATACTTCTGGATTGTTCATGAGCTAAGTGAGTGCAAAGATCTATTATTATAATAAATCCCCTGAATAGGGCTCCTGAAAAGAGTATCAGAGGGCTGGATCGGCTATATAAAATATTTAAAAATTCTAACTAATATCTTTTTAGTGATTTATATTAATCTGCCTAATATGCCAAAGACAAGGACTTTCAGCCGGTTTTATTCGCGACATATCCTCCTATCTGCCAAAGGTCGGTGGAAGGTTTAGAATTATATATCCCCGGAGCATCTGGCTGGGCATTTCAGGGCCGGAGGGGTGCTTATCCATTGCTCTTCAAGCCTGATACTTTCGGGCTGCAAGACTCAAGACCCGGCGGGTCTGGAAGAAGTCCAGGGTCAAGGTGGGTGCCGTTCATAAAGCGAGACTGCGTTCTTCTCCCCAGATCATTTTGCCTCGATACGGGATAACCGGCTCAGAAGAGAGCGGCTGGGTGACATCTCCCTGGAGGATGTGAGGCTGGAAGGGTACGATACGCTGGAGGAATTCAAGGGAGGTGTGGATCAGGATAAATTGGACCTGGGATCCAGAGCTCGAGATCTGTGTAGTGAGCTTCGAGCTGGCCGGGGTTTATGTCTCATAAGAGGATCGTCAGCGCCATTCCTGCTAACGAGGATATGTCTGTGATAATTCCCAAAACATCCCTCTTCTTTAATCGATCCTGATTATCGATTTCTTTAAGGATAGCTTCAATGTCCCTCTTGCTAGCATTGAGCCTGGCAGTATCGCGGACCGCCTGGATCAGATCCTCTCTCAATTTATTGAGCCTATCGATCATGGTCCTATCTCTTTCTTCCAGGGATTTGGAAAGCTCCATTTTGTCCAGGCCTTGGGATTCGATCTCTCTTTGCAGTCCATCGATTAGATTCTTGAGAGAATAAAGCTCCTTCCTGGCGTTTCCGGAGTTCTCTTTCATATTTATGATGGCAAATTCTATGCCCTGGAGACGGAGGTTAAGGAGCCCCTTCAGTTCTATTACTCTTCTATCATCATTTTCCCCTTGTACCAGTGAGGCCAGGAGGACCGATTCCAAGGTATTGAGGCGCAGCTCAAGGCTGGCGGTATCTTGGGAATCAACGAGGGTTTTGAGATGTTCTTGAGCTTCTTTGGGGAGACGGCTGCAATGACGCTTGAGCAATGGGACGATTCTTTCAAGGTATTGATCTGCTGCTATCCACGATTCTACCTTATTCAATCCCTTTGTGCTCTCATAAGCGGCTTTGCCAAAGGCTTCTAGATCAGTTCCTTTGGTGCTCTTGCAGAGTTTTCCTGTGGCAGCTTCTACATTCCGGAATAAAGCTTTGATTTTTTGGTCTACGATGGGAATGCTCTTCTCGATCAAGGTGTAATCTATTATTTTGAACGCCAGCGGTGCTTTATCTCTTGCTTCTCTCAGGCATTCCGCTGTCTGAAGGCAATATTTTGTATAGGACCTTAGATCTCGTTTTCTGAGTGTAATATCATCTATTGAATAGGATCTGATCTCTTGCAAGGCCTTTGATAGGTTATTAACCGCCTCTAAGAGGACTTCTCTACTTTCGGATGCCTCTATTGCTTCTTTTGCCTCAGCAAGATACCTTTGTACCTCATCTTCTCTTGGTATTTCTGTGAAGAGAAGACTATGCAGGGATAGATAGAAGGGCAGACAAAAGGCAGCAGGATTGAAGTATTTTTCAGCTTCCTCTGAAGATCTCCTGAAGAATTCTATTGCTTCTTCCAAATAAGTTCTGAATTCGTCATCTGATTCAGTTGCTCTTAAGATTGAAATTCTTCCAAGGGAATGATTGGAAGTACTTCGCACGTTGCTGTTTTCGTCCTGAGTCAGGCTATGCAGAACCTGCCAGGCTTGCTCTTTGTCAGGGACATGGCTGAAGGCCGACCCCAGGGCCCCTGCCGCCCTCTCTCGCACGAAGCGATCTTCATCCTGAGTCAGGCTGATAAGATCCTGCCAGGCTTGCTCTTTGTCAGGGACATGGCTGAAGGCCGACCCCAGGGCCCCTGCCGCACTCTCTCGTACGAAGCGGTCTTCATCCTGAGTCAGGCTGCGCAGAACCTGCCAGGCTTGCTCTTTGTCCGGAGCTTGACTAAAAGCCGTTCCCAGGGCTTCTATAGCACTTCTTCGCACGTCGATATCTGTATCCTGAGTCAGGCTGATAAGATCCTGCCAGGCTTGATCCCTGTCCGGAACTTGTGGGAAAACTGCTTCCAGGGCCCCTGCCGCACTCCATCGCACGTCGATATCTGTATCCTGAGTCAGGCTGCGCAGAACCTGCCAGGCTTGCTCTTTGTCCGGAGCTTGACTAAAAGCCGTTCCCAGGGCTTCTATAGCACTTCTTCGCACGTCGATATCTGTATCCTGAGTCAGGCTGATAAGATCCTGCCAGGCTTGATCCCTGTCCGGAACTTGTGGGAAAACTGCTTTCAGGGCCCCTGCCGCCCTCTCTCGCACGAAGCGATCTTCATCCTGAGTCAGGCTGATAAGATCCTGCCAGGCTTGATCCCTATCCGGAACTTGTGGGAAAACTGCTTTCAGGGCCCCTGCCGCCCTCTCTCGCACGAAGCGATCTTCATCCTGAGTCAGGCTGATAAGATCCTGCCAGGCTTGATCCCTATCCGGAACTTGTGGGAAAACTGCTTTCAGGGCCCCTGCCGCCCTCTCTCGCACGAAGCGATCTTCATCCTGAGTCAGGCTGATAAGATCCTGCCAGGCTTGATCCCTATCCGGAACTTGTGGGAAAACTGCTTTCAGGGCCCCTGCCGCCCTCTCTCGCACGAAGCG
>ENA-UOWE01000794-UOWE01000794.1-activated-sludge-metagenome-genome-assembly--contig:-NODE-794-length-42456-cov-18.657768_pt1 | contig 42456 bp, 40 predicted proteins | sample MGYA00249841_ERZ761562 | MGnify/ENA primary metagenome ERZ761562 (study PRJEB28883, sample SAMN05720200) | activated sludge metagenome | isolation source: Anaerobic digester | place: Japan...
GCCTTTGTTTACCGGGTCTTCAACCGCCCGCTCGTGGATCACTTCCGGGCCAACAAGCGACAGAGTTACTTCGAAGATCTGAACAAACGCTACACCCCCGGAGACTTCGAGAAATCATGGTGAAGACGGCGGCGGCAGCAATGGGCCTGACCATGATCGCCGGCGATTTTTACTTTCAACGCCTGGTCATTGACGGCATCGACAACCGCGCCGTCCTGGCGGTCAACAAACCGGAAATGGCCGCCGAGGAGACCTGTCTTTTTCATCCCGCGCTGCCGGACGGAAACGCCTGCCTGCGGATGATCCAGGACCGGGTGGCAACGGGGATAGCGAACCGCCGGCCCTTGCCCGTAGTTCGCTTTGCCGACGGCGAGTACGCCTTCTACGCCTTGAGTCTGGACTGCAACGGCCTTTACCGGCAGGCGGAATCCGTAGCGGCCATCCGCGCCGCCCTGCCTTTTCATGTGGAGGCCCTCACCCGCCTCTCCCGAACCGGCCTGCTGGCACCCCTGGTGTTTCCCGGCAATATCGAGGCGCCCCGCCGGGGGCTGTCCGCCCTGCTCCGGGGGCTCCGGAAGCGGCCTTCGGCCACCACCTTTCTTACCTTTCTACAGCGCCATGACATCCCTCTGACCGGCGACAACTACCTTCCCTTTTATGTCGTCTATGCCTGGCTTTCCTCCCCCGCCTGCGCCCGCCTTCTGAACAGGAAAAAGGTCTGTCTCATCGGTTCGGACTGGAACCGGTCGGCCTGCGAAGACTGGTTCGCCCGCCGCGAAAGTCAGCCGGAGCTCTCTTTTGTGGAAATCCCCACGGAATATGTGGCCACCCGCTGGCCGGCCATGAAAGAATCCATCCTGGGGGCCATCCCCGCTGATGCAGAAATTTGTCTGGCAGGAGCCGGCATCGGCGCCCTCCCCCTTTGCGTGGACGTCGCCGCCGCTCTTTCCATCCCCGTCCTGGACGCCGGCCACGTCTTCAACATGATGAACGACCGGGTGGACAAATCGAACGGCGCCCGGCTCTATACCACTTACGGCCGGTGATCCGCCGCGGCTCCGGACGGCGGGGAAAACAAAAGGGCCCACCGGCGGTTCGTCTTGATCGGTGCGAACAGTAAGCCGGCGGTAGATATCTCCGGCCGACTGCACCCCTTTATCCAATCTTTGGACAACCGCCAAGATATGTCTGTCCGACGGTTACACCGGGGGGAGGAAGTAACATCCTGATGTCATTACCCATGCCGTCAACTACATGAAGTGAGGACGGTTCGGAGGGGGATATCCACAGCGGGGTCGGCTTCATCGCCTTGACAAGGGAGCGCCCATGGCATAAATATTTAGTGGTATGGATCCATTGAAGAAATACCGGCGGCAATTCCGCACCTGGCGCAACGATCGGCGACTCCAAAAAGAGCAGTCATCCTATGACGACCTTTTCGCGGCCCGCGGCCTGGCCATCCCCACGGAAGCGGAGCTCCACGCCGCCTGCCGGCGGCTCTTTCCCGCCCTGGCCCCCAAGCCCGCCGGGAGCCTGCAGATTCTCGCCGTTTACCATGATTACAACTGGGAAGAGACGGCCCTCAAGCCGGCCCTGGAAAAATTCGGCGCCGTCTTCCATTTCGACTGGTTCCGCGGCACCGGGGCGGCGACGGGAGAATGGCGCCGCTCCGGTCGCCGGTCCATGAACCGGGAGCTCCTGGCCTGCGCCCGAACCTTGAAGCAAACACACAACCTCGATGTCATCTTTGCCTACCTGTCGGGAGAGCAGGTCACGCCGGCAACCATGGCAGCCCTCGCCGCCCTCGGCGTCCCCACCATCAATCTCGCCCTGAACGACAAGGAAAACTTCGTAGGCAAGATCCGGGGCGGTCAGGCCATGGGGGTCCGGGACATCTGCCGGCATTTCAGTCTGTGCTGGACCAGCACGGAGGACGCCCTGAAGAAGTATGTGGTGGAAGGTGCCCGGCCCGTCTATCTGCCCGAAGGGGCCAATCCGGAACTCCACCGCCCCCGGGAGGTCGCCCGGACGATCGACGTTTCCTTTGTGGGTCAATGCTACGGCAACCGCCCGGAGATCGTCGCCCGCCTGGAAGCCGCGGGCGTTAACGTCGTCGCCTACGGACCGGGATGGCCCAGCGGACCTCTGACCACGGAAGCTATGGTAAGCCTCTATTCCCAAAGCCGGATCAATCTCGGCTTCGCCGGCGTGCACGGGTGCACGGACGCCTTCTGCCTCAAGGGGCGGGACTTCGAGATCCCCATGAGCGGCGGGCTGTATCTCACGGAACATCATCCGGAACTGGAAAAGGCTTATGAAACAGGACGGGAAATCATGACCTACCGGGATTTCGACGACCTGCTGGCAAAGATCCGCCGGCTCCTGGACAACCCCGAGGAGGCGGAAGCAATCCGCCGGCGGGGCCGGGAGCGGGCCCTCCGGGATCATTCCTGGGAGGGACGCTTCAGGAAAATATTCCGGATTATCGGTCTAATCGAGTAGCGATAAAGGATCGCGGCCCAAAACGGCGGGGTTGGAAGCCGGGTCAGTCGTTTCCCGCCGGCAGAAAAGGATGGTGACGGGCGGCCTGGGCCCTGTAAAGAAGCGGTTGGGACAACCTGCCGCCTTCAGGTTCAGGCCCGTGCGGCAAGCCGCGCCGCGTGGAGGGTATTTTTGAGCAGCATGGCGATGGTCATGGGACCGACGCCGCCGGGCACCGGGGTGATATAGGCGGCCCGGGAAACCGCTTCCGCAAAGGCGACGTCGCCCACCAGCCGGCCGTCGGGCAGGCGGTTCATACCGACGTCGATGACGACGGCGCCCTCCTTGACCATCTCCCCCTTGATCATCTCCGGGCTGCCTGCCGCGGCGACCAGGATGTCGGCCCGTCGGGTCACTTCGGACAGACGCTGCGTCCGGGTATGGCAGACCGTAATTGTGGCATGACGGGCCAAAAGGAGCATGGCCAGGGGTTTCCCGACGATATTGCTCCGGCCGACGATCACGGCCTCCCGACCTTCTATGGGGACCCCGGTGCGGTCCAGAAGCTCGACAATCCCCCGGGGCGTACAGGCCACATGGCCGGGATTGCCCGTGACCAGGCGGCCCACGTTGACGGGATGGAAGCCGTCCACATCCTTGGCCGGGGCAATCGCCTCGATAACCGCCTGGGTGCGAATCTGACGGGGCAGGGGCAACTGGACGAGGATGCCGTGGATGTCGGGATCGCCGTTCAACCGCCCGATGATCCCCAACAGCTCCACTTCCGGCGTATCCGCCGGCAAGCGCAACTCCCGGGAGAGGAAGCCGACCTCCGCGCAGGCCTGCCCCTTCCGCCGAACATAGATCTGGGATGCGGGATCTTCCCCGACGAGGACCACGGCCAGGCCCGGCGTCACACCCGTCTTTTCCCGCAGCGCCACGGTTTCCTGCCGGATCTCCTCCCGGATCACCCGGGCGATTTCATTACCGTCGATAATTTCAGGCACAATGATCTTCCGTAAATTTACTATGCAACCTTTCTGACTTCCTCGAGTTTAGATTCAAATACCTGAATCATTTCCTGGATCGATATAACTTCCTTTTCATCAAAGAACCTTTCGCCGCATTGTGAACAGACATAAGCGGGAATATCTTCCACATACAGATGATAGCCTTTTCTGTCCACCGTATAGGCCACCGCTCTTGGTTCCATTTCCCCCTGGCACATCAGACACTTCATTTTTTCTTCCTCACCTTAAACTCGTGTTCCCATTTCTCTGCCGATGGCACATATACGGTAATAACCACCAGATACTCTTCCTTGGGGGCGCAAACAACATGAAGCGGTCTTGACAAGTCGGTCCATCCGGAAAGCAAAAAGCTGTGGCCTCTGCGGTCTTGTTGATAGTCCTCGATAATCTCTCCCTTAAATACAACGTCCCTGACTTCGGAAGCGGTAACAATAACAAACTCCCCATTCATCTCCGTCAAGGCGTGAGCGGAATAAATGATTCTTTTCTCTGCCGCCAGCCTTACCAACCTTGCATATTGTTCAAGATCCGTCATTTCACCTTGTGCCAGATCTGGGTGCGACCCAGGAGGGAAATCCCGAGAAAGCCCCGGACCTTCATCTTGCTTCCCCCTTCGACAACCTCCAGCTTGCACTTGTAAATCTTGCCGTCGTTGGGATCCATGATCGTCCCGCCGGTATATTCATCGCCGTCCGCCTTGAGATCCTTGAGGAAAACCAACCCGAGCATGGGCTTGTTCTGGTCGCTTCCCGGACATTTCGTGCAGAGCTTGCTCTTTCCGCCGTCTTTTTCCTGGAGAAGCTGCACAATCCTGCCGTAGATCTTGCCGTTTACCTCATAAACCTCGACGATGGATTTCTCCTGCTTCGTTTTATCGTCAATGGTCTTCCACTTTCCCACCGGCGACCCGGCGGCCAGAGCCAGGGAAACGGAACAGAAGAAAATCGCCACTACCATTAACACGGTCCTTTTCATAAGCAAAGCCTCCTTTAAAGTGATGTCCTATGCCCTTAGGCAGATTATCTCTATATGAAATCACCGTCCCGATCAAGAAAAAAGACCATCTCCCCGATTGAAATGGCAGCATGCATGTGCTAAACAATCAATGACCCAGTGGCGGGCAGGACCAGCGGGGGACGAAACACAACGCCGCCGCGGGTCTTTTTAAGCTGTCGTCAAGAAAGCAATCAAAAAAAGGGGGGCCGACAAGAAAATGAACCTGGGACGGATGCTGGAGGATTCAACAAGAAAGTTTCCCGGCAACATTGCCTTCATCCATGATAAATGCCGGATGAACTACGAAGAGTTAAACGGGGCAGTCAACGCCCTGGCCCATCATTTCCGGGCGCTGGGCCTGGAAAAGGGCGACAAGATCGCCCTCATGCTTCCCAACTGCCCGGAATTCATCATTTCCTATTTCGCCGCCCAGAAGCTCGGCGCCGTCGCCGTAACCCTGAACGTCATGTCCACGCCCTACGAGCTGCGTCATCTCCTCGGCAACAGCGACGCCCGGCTCTTCATCACCCAGACCCCCCTGGCCCGGCGCTACGAGGAGATAAGGGAGGATTTGCCTTACTGCAAAAACCTGCTGACCACCGGCGGCATGGATACGGACAGTCCCTTTACCCAGGCCCTCCGCGATAACCCCCGGACGTGGGAGATGCCGGAGATCGACCCCGACGATCCGGCGGTGATGATCTATACCTCCGGTCTTACCGGCCGTTCCCTGGGCGCCGTCCTGACCCATGGCAACCTCATGACCCAGGCAATACTCTTAGAAGAGGAGTTCGACGGCACGCCACAGGATCGCGGCCTGGCGGTCATACCCTTCTTCCATTCCTTCGGGGCGGCGGCCAACATGCTGGCCGTCTTCTACATTGGGGCCAGTGTCGTCCTTATGGAACGCTTCACCCTGGAGAGTATCTTCAGTGTCATGGAAAGGGAACGGGTCACCTATGCCTGTTCCGTCCCCCGGATGTTCCTGGGGATGCTCTTCCATCAGGGGGGGGAAAGATTCGACCTGAGCGCCCTGCGTTTCTGCATCACCGGCGGCTCCGCCATCCCGGGGGAATTTCTCACCCTCTTCCGGGAAAAGTTCGGAGTTCCCCTCCTGGAGGGTTACGGATTGACGGAGGCCTCGCCCATCTGCACCATCACCATGCTCCACAGCCCCCAAAAACCCGGCTCCATCGGAACGCTTATCGCCGGGCTGGCGGCCCGGATTGTCGCTGATGACGGCACCGAGCTGCCCCGGGGGCAGAGCGGCGAACTGATCGTCCGGGGGAAGAACGTTATGAAGGGATATTATAAGGATCCCCAGGCCACCGCCGAAGTCATCCGCGACGGCTGGCTCCATACGGGCGATCTCGGTTACATGGACGAGGACGGCTACATCTTTCTTACGGGACGGAAGAAGCGGATGATCATCACCAGCGGCTTCAATGTTTATCCCCGGGAGGTGGAGATCGTTTTGGAGATGCATCCCGCCGTGGCGGCCGCCCGGGTCGAAAGCAAGGAAGACTTGATGCGGGGGGAAATAGTGAAGGCCCTGATCGTGAGAAAGCCCGGCGCCGAGGCCGATGAAAAGGAGATCCTCCGCCACTGCCGGGCCTATCTGTCCTCCTACAAGCTTCCCCGGGAGGTGGAATTCGTCGCCAACCTTTAAACAACGAGGGCAGCCACTATAGCGATGGCCGCCCTCAAGGTTTTCTCGCTGAACGTTCAGTTTACTGTTTCTTCCGCTTCTCCAGTTCCTCCGCCCGGAGCTGCTTCCGGAGGATCTTGCCCACGTTGGTCTTGGGCAGTTCCTTACGGAATTCTACCTCCACGGGCAGCTTGTAGGCCGCGAGCCTCGTCTTGCCGTATTCGATCATCTCCTCCTGGGTAGCCGTCTCCCCTTCCTTGAGGACCACGAAGAGCTTGACGTTCTCCCCCCGTTTCGGATCGGGGATGCCGATGGAGCAGGCCTCCTGGACCTTGGGATGCTCGTAGTACACCTCGTCGATGTCCCGGGGATAGACGTTGTAGCCGCCGGAGATGATCATGTCCTTCTTCCGGTCCACGATATAGAAATAGCCGTCCTCGTCCATGGTGGCGATGTCGCCGGTGTACATCCAGCCGTCCTTCAGGCAGGCGGCGGTTTCCTCCGGCTTGCCCTTGTAACCCTTCATGACCTGGGGTCCCTTCACGATCAGCTCTCCCGGCTGGCCCACGGGCATATCCGTCGTCCCGGTGTCGAGATCGACGATGCGGCTCAGGGTATCCGAGATGGGCAGCCCTATGCTCCCCACCTTCCGGGCGCCGCCGGCAAAGGGATTCACATGGGTAACCGGGGTCGTCTCCGTCATCCCGAAACCTTCGACGATCACCGCACCGGTGGCCTTCTCGAAGTTGTGGATCACCTCTACGGGCAGCGGCGCGCTCCCGGAGAAGGCCCCTCTGATACAGCTCATATCGGTCTTCTTCAGGTCCGGATGGTTGAGCATGCCGATGTACATCGTCGGCACCAGGGGCGCGAAGGTGGGACGGAAATTGCGGATCGCCTCCAGGAGCGGCTCCGGCTGGGGACGGGGAATCAGGACCTGGGGCCAGCCCATGAAGATGGCGAAATTCATGGACACGGAAAGGCCGAAGACATGGAAGTAGGGCAGCGCCCCAAGGACGATCTCCTCCCCTTTGTTGAATTTTGGGAACCAGGCGCGGGCCTGCTGGACCTGCTTGCTCAGATTGGCATGGGTGAGCATGACACCCTTGGACACCCCGGTGGTGCCGCCGGTGTACTGATACATGGCGACGTCGTCGAAGCTGTTCTTCACCGCCGGGGGATTGGGCGGATACTTCGCCAGGCAATCCTTCCAGGCGTAGACATCGGGTGCCGCCGGGACGTCGGCGAAGGGATACTTCTTCAGCCAGCGTCCCAGCACCCGCTTCAGCGTGGGCAGGTAATCGCCGATACAGGTATATACGATCTGTTTGATCTGGGTTTTCGGGCGCAGGGCGATCATCCGGGGGGCCAGGACATCGAGGGTGATCAGGACCTTGGAGCCGGAATCGTTGAACTGGTGATCGAGTTCCGGATCGGAATAAAGGGGGTTGTTCATGACGGCGATGGCCCCGATTCTCAAGATGGCGTAATAGGCCGCCACACAGGGGATGATATTGGGCAGGAGGATGGCGACGGCATCCCCCTTCCTGACCCCGAAATCGGCAAGACAGGTGGCAAACCGGTCCACCATTTCTTTGAATTCCCGGAAATTAACCGTCGTCCCCTGGAAAATCAGGGCCGGTTTCACGGCGAATTCCTTCGCCGTCCGGTCGAGAATCTCGGGCAGGCAAATCTCCTCGTAGTTCAACGATTCGGGCACGCCCTTTTCATAGGACTTCAACCACGGTTTTTTCATGTAGATGCTTTCTTCCGCCATAATTATCGTGCTCCTTTCCGGAAAAGTTTTGGTACCTGCTCTCTCCGTGTTTCCGCGCGCACTTCCGCTGACGCCTGTGGGCGTTTATAACACAGAACCGCCGGAAAAGGAATTTTTATTGAAGACGGGTTTATATTTGTGTAAGATAACATCCAAAAACAAATCAGTTTGAGAAGAAGTTAAGATAGCCCTTGTTGAAGCCAAGGTTGAAATCATCAAATGGATTGCCGGGATGCTGGTCGCGCAAGCGGCTGTGATCGCGGCCCTGGTAAAACTGTTTTAACCGGGCAACGAATAGCGCCCAAGATAAACCACGTCCCACAGATCGAAAGAAAAGAAGAGCCCCGGAACGATACCAACCGACGTTCCGGGGCTCTTTTATCTCAACCGTCATGTCCGTGGCGAAGCTGCCGCACCGGACATTGTCCTTTCTCGGCTGCGCCGCTTAAGCCTGGCAGACCTCCACGGGGGCCGGTTCCTCTTCGAGGCCCATGGCCTTCCAGACGATCTCCGCCAGATCCAGGGCGACCATTTCCTCTTCCTTACCGTGAGTCTTGAGGCCGTCGCTCATCATGGTCAGGCAGAAGGGGCAGCCCACGGCGATAGTCTTGGCGCCGATGTCTATGGCCTGCTTGGCCCGGGCGTCGTTGATGCGGTCGCCGTGCTCTTCCATCCACATCCGGGCGCCGCCGGCGCCGCAGCAGAAGCTCTTTTCGTGATGCCGCGCCATCTCCACGAGGCGGGCCCCGGGGATGGACTTGATGATCTTCCGGGGCTGGTCATAGACCTGATTGTAGCGGCCCAGGAAGCAGGAATCGTGATAGGTGAAACGGACATCATCCACGGGGATTTTGATCTTGATCTTGCCCTGCTCGATGAGCTTCGCGATGATCTCCGTGTGATGATACACCTCGTAATTGCCGCCGAAGTGGGGATAATCCTTCTTCAGGGCGTTGTAGCCGTGGGGACAGGTGCAGATGACCTTCTTGACCCCGTAGCCGTTCATCACCTCGATGTTGGCCTGGGCCATGGTCTGATAGAGGTACTCGTTGCCGCCCCGCATGGCCGAATCGCCGCAGCAGCTTTCCTCGGTCCCCAGGATGCCGAAACTGACGCCCGCGGCCTTGAGGATCTTGGCCAGGGCCACGGAAACCTTCTTGCCCCGGTCGTCGAAGGAGCCGGCGCAACCGACATAGAAGAGGTATTCCACGTTGGGATCCTCCGCCAGGGTCTTCACGCCCAGGTCCTTCGCCCAGTCCGCCCGGAGGTGGGAACCCACGCCCCAGGGATTGGAGTTGTTTTCCATGTTCCGGTAGGTCAACTGGAGTTCGGGGGCGAAATCGGCCTCCATGAGGACCTTGTACTGCCGCATCCCGATGATCTTGGGGACATGTTCGATGGACGCCGAGCAGTTCTCCATGCAGTACATGCAGTTGGTGCAGGCCCAGAGTTCGTCGAGATCGATAACCTCGCCGACCAGGGCCTTCTCCGTCGGTTCCGGCCCCTTGGGGAGGTTTTCGTCCACCACTTTGTCCAGTTTGTCCAGCCACTGGAAGAGGAGCTTGAGTTTCGGGTTGATCTTGTCCAGATCCCCGCCCTCGGCCAGGAGCTGTTCCTTCCGGCTCGCCACGGCGCCGGGGGCCTTCTCCAGCCAGTAGGTCTTGAGATCCTGGACAAGTTTCTTGGGCGACAGGGGCTTGCCGGTCAGATAGGCCGGGCAGCCGTCCTGGCAGCGCCCGCACCGGGTACAGGCGTCGGAATCGAAGATCTGCTTCCAGGTGAATTCTTCCAGGGTGCCGACGCCGAAGGATTCGGCATTCTCGAAATCCTTGATCGGTTCCAACTGCCCCACGGGCTTCCGGGTCGCCATGAAGTAGTTCGCCGGGGTGGTGATGATATGCATCAACCGTGAATAGGGGATATAGGCGATGAATCCCAGGGCGAAGGCGGTATGGATCCACCAGGTCCACTTGTGCATCGCCTTGGCCGCGTCGGGGGACACCCCCGCGAAGGCCTTGGCGATCGTCCAGCCCGCGAAGGACCAGACCTCCCAGGGGGTCTGCTGCCAGGTGACATGGATGCGCAGGGCCTCGATGATGAACCCCGTGACGATGATCCCGCCGATGATGAGCAGGACGATGGCGTCATCGGCCGTGTTGTCCGGCACCCCCTTGTAACCCAGGCGGTCCGGTTTGGTCAGATACCGCCGGTCCAGGGCCATGAGCACCCCGGCCAGCACCGCCAGGCCGAACAGATCCATGAGGAAGGAAAAAACCAGGTAGAACTTGCCGGTCAAAAACGGGACCCCCAGCGGCTCCGCCAGGTGAAACTCCGTGGCATCGAAGGCGGCGCCGAAGAAGAGCACGACAAAACCAAAAAAGATCAGCGAATGCATGATGCCGGGATAAGGGTCGGCGATGGTCTTGAGCTGGAGCAGCCCGTTTTTCAAGAGTGTCTTGATCCGTTCGTTGCGGTCGTCCGTCCGGTCTTCCGGCTTGCCGATGGCCGTCCACATGAGCCAGCGCCGGTAAACCCCATAGGCAAAGATGGCCATGGCGACAAAGGTCAAGGCGAACAGGATAGGTTCGAAATGCTCGGCATTCCAAAAAACCTCCCGGCCTTCATGGCCGATCGAAAAAGTAGATAGCTCCATATATCCTCCCTGACTCGAGACCGGAAAGGTTCAGGTGCGAAACTCATCCTGTCCTTGGCAGGTCTCGGGGCATAATGATTTTGCAACATGAAGAAAAAACCGGGAGCGGCTGGGGGCCGCCCCCGGTTCTGAATCTTTAAGCCAACAGCTTCTTCACTTCCTGGGTCAGGGCGGGCACGACCTTGAAGAGGTCGTCCACGACGCCGTAGTCGGCCCGGGCGAAGATCGGCGCCTCGGGATCCTTGTTGATCGCCGCGATGTACTTCGAGGAGCTCATGCCGGCGAGATGCTGGATGGCGCCCGAAATACCGCAGGCGATGTAGAGGTTCGGGGAAACGACCTTGCCGGTCTGGCCGACCTGGTCGGACTGGGGACGCCAGCCGGCATCCACGGCGGCGCGGGAGGCGCCGACGGCGGCGCCCAGGAGGGCCGCCAGCTCTTCGAGGATCCCGTAGCCTTCCGGACCCTTCATGCCGCGCCCGCCGGAGACGATGATGTTCGCCTCGGAGACGTCGATCTTGCCGGAGGCCTCTTTCTGGATCTCCGCCACCTTGGTCTTCAGGGCGGCCGCATCCAGACCCGGATCGAACTTCACCACTTCACCCGCCTTGGCGCACTCCACGATGGTGAAGACGTTGGGGCGCAGTGACGCCATCTGGGGGAAGGTATCGATCACCACTTCGCCGAAGCACTTCCCGGCGTACATGGGCCGGACGGCCACGAGCTTGCCGCCGTCGATCTTCACATCCGTACAATCCGTGGCCATGCCCGTCGCCAGCTTGCCCACCAGGGCGGGAGACAGGTCCTTACCCTGGGCGGAGGCCGCCAAAAGCAGGATGGCCGGATCGTTCTCTTTTACCACCTTCGCGATGGCCGCCGCATGGGCGTCCGTCGTATAGGGTTCCAGGGCGGGATTGTCCGCCACATACACTTTATCCACACCGTATTTGCCCAGCTCCGCGGCCATGGCCTCAACGCCGGCACCGCACAGGACGGCGGCGACCTCTTCACCGAGGGCATCCGCCAGCTTTCTGGCCGTGCTCGCCAGCTCGAAGCTGACCTTCCTCAGGGCGCCGTCTCGCTGTTCTGCTACTATCCATACACCTTTTGCCATCTTCTCATTCCTCCGTGTTCATTAATAGATTAGATAACCTTCGCCTCTTCCCTGAGGAGTTTCGCCAGTTCCGCAGCCTTGCCTTCCGGTGTGTCGTCCGCACAGATGATCTTTCCGGGGGGACGGGCGGGGGGCGGCGCAAACTTGACGACCTTGGCCTTGGCGGCGCCGGAGATGCCGAGATCGGCCGCCTTCTTGATGTCCACGGGTTTTTTCTTCGCCTTCATGATGCCGGGCAAAGAGGCGTAGCGGGGTTCGTTCAGGCCCTTGGTGGCCGTAATGACACAGGGCAGGGAGGTTTCGATGACCACGGACGCCCCTTCGATGGGCCGGGTGGCCTTCACGGCCGTCCCGTTGATCTCCAGCTTCGTCACGAAGGTCACCTGGGGGATGCCGAGGAGCTCGGCAAGAATGGCACCGACCTGGGCGGAGTCATCGTCGATGGCCCGCTGGCCGCAGAAGATGATGTCGTAGGGAATGCCTTTGATGGCCGCCGCCAGGGCTTCCGCCGTGGCATAAGCGTCGGCGTTGTACAGGGCGGGGTCGTCGATCAGGATGCCCTTTTCCGCCCCCATGGCCAAAGCGGTGCGCACCGTCTCCATGGCCCGGGCGGGACCGACGGAAACGATGGTCACCTCGCCGCCGAGTTTCTCTTTCAGTTTGAGGGCCTCTTCGACGCCGAATTCATCATAGGGGTTCATGACCCATTTGATGCCGCCCTCTTCGATCCCAGAACCGTCACCTTTGACCTTGATCTGGGCTTCCGTATCCGGAACCTGCTTTACACATGCAACAATATTCACATTGTCCTCCTTCCCGAACCGACGCCCGGTGTCTGACCGGGCGGCAGTCAGATAATTGATGTCAGATTTAGTACCCTTGCAGTAACCGAGTTTCCCCGCCCCGGGCCCGGGGCGGGGAAACAAAAATTTTTGCTGGTTATTGACGGTTTTTCACGATGTCGTCCACGACGGACGGATCGGCCAGGGTCGTGGTGTCGCCCAGGTCGGTGATGTCGCCCGCGGCCACCTTCTTCAGGATCCGGCGCATGATCTTGCCGCTTCTGGTCTTGGGCAGACCGTCGGCCCACTGGATCTTCTCCGGGGTGGCGATGGGACCGATGAGGGTCCGGACATGGGCGACCAGTTCCTTCTTCAGGTCGTCGCTCTTGGCGATGCCGCTCTTCAGGGTGACGTAGGCGTAGATGGACTGGCCCTTCAGCTCATGGGGATAGCCGACGACCGCCGCCTCGGCGACCTTGGGATGGGCCACCAGGGCGCTCTCCACCTCCGCCGTTCCCATGCGGTGACCGGAGACGTTGATGACGTCGTCGATGCGGCCGGTGATCTGATAGTAGCCGTCCTTGTCTCTCCGGCAGCCGTCGCCCGTGACGTAGTAGCCGGGGAACTGCTCGAAGTAGGTCTCCTGGAAACGTTTGGGATCGCCATAGACGCCCCGCATGATTCCGGGCCAGGGCATCTTGATGCACAGGGCGCCGGAGGCCTCCGTAGTGGTGATCTCCTTGCCCTCGTCGTCCACGAGGACCGGCCAGACGCCCATGAAGGGCACCGTGGCCATGCCCGGTTTGATATCGATGGCGCCGGGCAGGGGGGTGATGAGGATGCCGCCCGTCTCGGTCTGCCACCACGTATCCACGATGGGGCATTCGCCGCGGCCGATGACGTTGTAGTACCAGTTCCACGCCTCGGGGTTGATGGGCTCGCCGACGGTGCCGAGGATGCGCAGCGTGGAGATGTCCGCCTTCTTCACCCACTCGTTGCCCTCCTTGGCGATGGCGCGGATGGCCGTGGGGGCCGTGTAGAAGATGTTGACCTTGTACTTCTCCACGATCTTCCAGAAGCGGCTCATGTCGGGATAGTTGGGCACGCCCTCGAACATGACGGAGGTGGCGCCGTTGCAAAGCGGCCCATAGACGATGTAGGAGTGCCCCGTGACCCAGCCGATGTCGGCGGTGCACCAGTAGATGTCTTCCTCATGGTAATCGAAGATCATCTTGTGGGTGTAGGCGACATAGGTGAGATACCCGCCGGTGGTGTGGACCACGCCCTTGGGCTTGCCCGTGGAACCGGAGGTGTAGAGGATGAAGAGGGGATCTTCCGCGTCCATCCACTCGGGGGGACAGTCGGCGGCGGCCTTGGCCATCACGTCGTCCCACCAGAGGTCCCGGCCTTCCTTGAAGTTGCATTTGATCTTGTCGCCGACCCGTTTCACGACGATCATCTTCTCCACCGAGGGGCACTCGGCGACGGCGGCGTCGGCACTGTCCTTCTGGGGAACCGCCTTGGCACCCCGGAAGGTCCCGTCGCAGGTGACCAGCACCTTGGCGGCGGAATCCTGGATCCGGTCCCGGAGGGAGTCGGAGCTGAAACCGCCGAAGACGATGCTGTGGATGGCGCCGATGCGGGTGCAGGCCAGCATGCTGATGGCCAGCTCGGGGATCATGGGGAGATACAGGCAGACGCGATCGCCCTTCTTTACGCCCAGACCCTTGAGGACATTGGCGAATTTGCAGACTTCCTCGTACATCTGCTGATAGGTGAGGGCCCGGTCTTCACCGGGTTCGTTGCCTTCCCACTGGATGGCGACCTTGTTGGCCCTGGTCTTGAGGTTCTTGTCGAGGCAGTTGTAGGAAACGTTCAGCTTCCCGCCCTCGAAGAACTTCACATAGATGTCGCCCTTCTTGATATCGAAGTTGTAGTCCATGACCTTGTCGAAGGGCTTGAACCATTCCACATACTCCTTGGCGATCTCGGACCAGAAACCGTTCGGATCTTCGATGGAACGCTTCCAGAGCTTGTCGTAGGCTTCCCGACCGCTGATGTAAGCCATCTTCTTGATCTTTTCCGGTACGGGATAGACCTCTTTCAACTGAACCTTCTCTTCTGCCATACTTTCTTGTTACCTCCCTAATTATTTGGATGAGCTTGTCAGGATACTGCTTCGGGCGTCCCGCTTCCGGACCGGAAAGTCCTGCCGGCATGATGTTGACAACCGTTTGCGATAACCTGTCCGGCGGGGTGGAAACCCTTATAAAACGGCGTTGACAAGGCAAACGTCGAGATGACCCGGAGGTCCCGACTTGACGCGACTTGCAGTATATCAATATGTCCCTCATGTCAAGAGATATTTTGAGATTTTGGCGCTCCGGAGCGGTGGCGGGGCTGATGGTTTAACTTGCCCGAATGGCGTGTCGAAATTGCAACTTCCCTTGCCGTCCCCACGGTTCTCGGTGTGTATATTTTACCGCATGGCAATTCCCGGCCGGATCGACAATGCCCTCTTTTTAAGAATTCTGTCGGCCCCGGCCGCGACGGTCGTCCCGGCGGCGGCAACAAGCCCGGCAATCGGCCCCCGACCATGCCCGCCGCCGGCACCACGGGACAGTAAATGACGTGATCCGGGTTTCATCATGCAAGTATTCGAAATCGTTTTTTTTATATCTGAACGATCCGTCCGGCATCGCCGCGGTTCCCCCCGCCGACGCCGGACGGCCCCTGGTACAGCGGCCGGACGCCGGGGGCGCAAGCATGCCCCCCGGCGGAACAATGCCGGATTGCTGAGTTTCCGGCATATAAATTGCTTTAACCCCAGACAAACGACATTTTTGTCGAACCGCCTCCCGGCGGCGGCAATTTTTGTCGAAAAGATCTTGACAACGCCGGCCCGTGGTGTTAGGGTGCCGGTCAAAATCAACGGAAAGGGGGGATGCCCGGCAGGGAGGAAACAGAAGCGCTAAGGAAGTGAACCAGTGATGTAACAGTTGATACAAACTAGAATCGGTAAAGATCCCCCCCGGTAAATGCCCGTTTCCGGGGGAGAAGGAACAAACAAGAAACTCTTAATCTTAGGAGGAAACAAATGAGAAAATTTTGGGTAATTTTACTGTCCCTCGGGCTGATCATGGCCTTCGCCATGCCCGCCGCGGCGGTAGATGTAAAGTTCAGCGGTCTGTACTACGCCATGGGCTGGTACGTGGACAACCCCTCCGCCCTGGACAAGGGGGAAGCCCCCGGGGCCGCTTCCTGGGGTGCCGTGGACGCCTCGCAGGCCAATTATGCCAACCGTGACGCCCGCACCCGTCGCGGTCCCACTGCCTTCTACGCACAGAGATTCCGCCTTCAACCGGAATTCCAGATTGTGGAAGGCCTGAAGCTCGTCACCCGCTTCGACGCCATGGAAAAGCGCTGGGGCGATCAGGCCTGGGCCGGCGCCACCGGTGAAACCCAATCCCGCACCCAGACGCCGCTAGGATCCCCCGATCCCAACGGTGTAAGAAGAGGCGCCGGTACCGTCAAGGCCCAGGAAAACCTCGAATGGGAACGGGCCTATCTGGACTTCAATGTCCCCTTCGGTAAGTTCCAGGTCGGTTACATGCAGTTCCTGACGTGGGGTACGGACTTCCTGAACACCCCCCTGTCCGCCGGCGGCATCCGCTACTACTTCAGCCAGGGTCCCTGGATGGCGGTGGCAGCTATTGAAAAGCGCGCCGAATGGGTGGGTCTCAACGCCGGCAACATCGGCGTCGCCAACGACGCCGACCGGGATGTCTATGACCTGGGCGTGATTTACAAGTTCAAACCCGGCGAAGCCGGCATCCTCTATCAGTACTCCCGCAGCAGCGGCGCCAAGTGGGGGCAGGACAACGGTTATCTGACCTCCATCATGGGTCTGTACCCCTACACCAAGTTGACCTTCGGCAATTTCTTCATCGAGGCCGAGGGTGTTTACGGCTGGGGCGACCTCCGTTCCTATGAAAGCACCACCCGTGCGGCAACCCAGGGCGCCCCGCGAGCCGGCCAGGACCTGACGAACGTCGGCCTTTCGGTCTATGGCGCCTTCGTCCATGCCAAGTACGACTGGAAGCCCGCCTACATCGGCGCCCAGTTCGTCTATATCAGCGGCGACGACAATGACAAGCCCGACAAGGTGACCGGCTCCGTGGTCGGCGCCCTCCAGGGCAACTACGGCTTCAACCGCGCCCTGATCCTCTGGAACTCCGACTACGGCGACAACCTCGGGGCCATGCAGGGCAACATTGCCGGCGTCACAGCTAACCGCCGTACCGGCGCCAACTACATGGTTAACCATTTCATGGACAACGTCTGGTTCTATCAGCTCTACCTGGGCGTGAAACCCACCCCGAAGATGGACTTCAAGGTGGCTCTCTCCCTGGCCAACGCCGACAAGAAGCCCAAGAGCGACGTGGGCGTGGTGGGGTCCCCCGGCTATTACAGTGCCGCCACTGTCCGGGAATTCGACTCCGCCAAGTACGGCACGGAACTCGACGTGACCGGTTCCTACAAGATCTATGACAACCTCACCTACATGGTCGGCTTCGGCTATCTGTGGGTGGGCGACTACTTCAGGGGCTACGATGTCGACGCCAAGGTTAAGGACAACTACCTCCTTACCCACAGGTTGACCTTGAATTTCTAAGTCGTCGTAACCTGATTCACAAAGTTTAGCTCGGGCCCCGGGGATCTTCTCCGGGGCCTTTTTTTATATTTCAAATGCCCATAGCCTCAAAAAAGGATTTGCCAACCCCATGGTTTTCGTGTACATTAAATCAACAGGAAAGATGAAGAGGAAAGGACCATGGCGGCTTCCATTACCTTCGACACACTAGCCTTTGTGAAAAAGATGCGGGCGGCAGGCTTCACGGAAACCCAGGCGGAGGCCCAGGCGGAAGCGTTGCGGGAAATCATCGAGGAACGCCTTACCACCAAGCAGGATCTGAAAGATCTCGAAATGAGCCTTACCTTGAAAATCGAAGGTCTCCGCGGAGATTTAATTGCAGAAATGGCAAATATAAAGGCAGAAACAATCAAATGGGTTGCCGGGCTCCTTGTTGCCCAGGCCGCCGTTATCGCCGCCCTGGTAAAACTCCTCTAAAACCTTCTTGCACATAAACATTAAATATTCTCAAGAGGTTACGAAATGCCCCTTTATGATTTTGAATGCGGCAAATGCAAACATCAATTCGAGGCGTTTCTCAAGATGCGGGAAACGCCGGAGGCCCTTACCTGCCCGGAATGCGGGGCCGGCAAGCCAAAAAAGCTCGTCACGACGTTCCGGACCAATGCCTGGTCCAGTTTTCTCGACGACATGGAAAAGCGGGTCAATCCCCAGAAATTCAAATAGGGACAGAGCCCTTATTAATTTTTCGATACCTCGAAAATATGCACAGAATTCCTGTTTCTCCTCCGGAGGAGGAAACGTTGAACCTTGACGGATTCGTCGTCAAATCTTTCCGGCACGGAACGAACATCGTCGCGGAGACGCCGTTATCAAGAAGCTTTACGGTAATCTGAACGGCCTCGGGGCGGAGCAGCTCCGCCGCCTCGGCCTGCTCTACCGGCGCCGCCTTCCCCCGGACGCGGTTCTCACCCAGGAACTGGCCCGGCAGTTGACGGAATTCTCACGCCGGATCAACCGCCAGCTCGGCCTCCTGATCACCCGCCGCGGCGAGATCGCCTATGTCATCGTCGGGGACCACCAGCGGCTCGTCATTCCCGGCCTCGACGGTTTCCGCTCCTCCTCAACCCGCTTCAAGGGCCTCCGCCTGGTCCACACCCACCTGCACGGGGAACGGCTCACCGACGACGACTTCACCGACCTGGCCCTCCTGCGCCTCGACATGATCTCCGCCGTGGAGGCCCTTCCCGACGGCCTGCCCGGCTGCGTCCACAGCGCCCACCTCATCCCGGAAAACAACGAAGGGAAATTCTGGACCCTCCTGGAGGCCCGCCGTCCGGGGGAACTGGACCTCCCCTTTACGTCCTTCATCGCCCGGCTGGAAGGGGAATTCGCCCGCCGGCAAAAAACCCGCAAGGTGGAAGCCGCGGACCGGGGGATCCTCATCCGGGTGGAAACCAATCCCGCCGGCGACGCCCCCCTCTCCCTCATGGAATTGAAGGAGCTGGCCCGCTCCAGCGGCGTCGAGGTCTTTGACACGGTGATCCAGTACCGCGACGCCCTGGACCCGCGGTACGTTCTGGGCCGGGGCAAGCTCGCCGACGTGGTCATCAAGGCCCTCCAGATGGGGGCCAATCTCCTCATCTTCGATCACGAGCTCACCCCCGGCCAGGTCCGGTCCCTGGCGGAGTTCACGGAAATGAAGATCATCGACCGCACCCAGGTGATCCTCGACATCTTCGCCCAGCGGGCCCACAGCCGGGAGGGCAAGATCCAGGTGGAGCTGGCCCAGCTCAAATACCTCCTGCCGCGCCTCGCCACCAAGCACACCGCCATGTCCCGCCTCACCGGCGGCATCGGTGCCCGGGGCCCCGGGGAGACGAAGCTGGAAATCAACCGCCGCCGGGTCCGGGACCGGATCCACTTCCTGGAGAAAGAGCTGCAGGGGATCGAGAAGGCCCGGGGACAGCGGCGGGTCAAGCGGGTCAAGACGGGCCTGCCCGTCATCTCCATTGTGGGCTACACCAACGCCGGCAAATCCACCCTTCTCAACAGCCTCACCCAGAGCGCCGTTTTCACCGAAGACCGCCTCTTCGCCACCCTGGACCCGAAAAGCTCCCGGCTCCGCTTCCCCCGGGATACGGAGGCCGTAATCACCGACACCGTGGGCTTCATCCGCGATCTGCCCCCGGATCTCTTCGCCGCCTTTCGCTCCACCCTCGACGAACTCCACGAGGCCCATGTCCTCCTCCACGTCGTGGACATCAGTAACCCGGACTACGAAAATCACATCGCCGCGGTGGAGAAAATCCTGGCGGAGCTCGCCATTGCCGACAAGCCGACTTTGATGGTATTCAACAAGGAGGATCGCGTCGCCGACCGGGAACTGCTGGAGACAATCTGCCGCCGCTACGGGGCCGTCGCCGTCTCCGCCCTGGACAGGAACACTCTGCCCCCCCTCATCGACAGGCTGGCCACCATGGTCAAAACCGGGAGCAGCCATGAATAAGCCGCCCGGGCAGCCGTCGCTTTCAGAACAAAAGATGCGCCTCATCTGGACCGGCATCGTCATTGTCCTGGCGATTCTTATGGTTTACGGCCAGGTCCGCAATCACGCCTTCATCGACTTCGACGACTACGAATACATCACGGAGAATCCCCATGTCCGCACCGGCCTGAAGTTCGAAAACGTTGTCTGGGCCTTCACCTCGTACCATTCCAACAACTGGCACCCCCTCACCTGGATCTCCCACATGGCGGATGTGGCACTGTTCGGGCTGAACCCGGGGGGACATCATCTGGTCAATGTGCTGTTCCACACCGCCAACGCCCTCCTGCTGCTGCTCGTGCTGCTGAAAATGACCGGCGCCCCGGGGCCGAGCGCCTTTGTCGCGGCCCTCTTCGCCCTTCACCCCCTCCATGTGGAGTCCGTAGCCTGGGCCGCCGAGCGGAAGGACGTCCTGAGCTGCTTCTTCTGGCTGCTGACGACGCTCATGTATCTCCGTTATGCGGAAAAGCCCGGCATGGGGCGCTACCTCCCCGTGGCGGCGATGTTCACCCTGGGGTTGATGGCCAAGCAGATGCTGGTCACCCTCCCCTTCGTCCTGCTCCTTCTGGATTACTGGCCCCTGGGGAGGTGGCAGCCGCCGGCCCGGGCAAGAAACGCAGCCGCCGCAGCCACACCGCGGCCGGAAGAAAAGAATATCCCCGACACCCCCCCTGCGGAGAAAAAGGCAGGTCCGCGGCGCGCCCGGAAGCAAAGCCCCCGGACAACGGATGCGTTAGCCGGGGCGGCGGGAGCGGTCAGGGCAGGCGCAAGCGGGGGGCCGATTCCCGCCAAGGAGCGGCCGGTCCCGGCGACGCGGCTCGTCCTGGAGAAGCTCCCCCTCTTCATCCTGGCGGCGGTCGCCGCCGTCATCGTCTTCACCGTCCAGTTGCACTCCGGCGTCCTGTACAACCTGCCCCAGTTCCCCCTGACGGTGCGTATCGGCAACGCCCTCGTTTCCTATGTCGCCTATCTCGGCAAGATGTTCTGGCCCGTCGATCTGTCCGTCTTTTATCCCCATCCCCTCCACACCCTCGGGGGCGGGAAAATCATCGGCGCCGCCGGACTGCTCCTCGCCGTCTCCGCCCTGGTCCTGGCGCAGGCGAAAAGACGGCCCTATTTTGCCGTGGGCTGGTTCTGGTATCTGGGGACCCTCGTCCCGGTAATCGGTCTGGTACAGGTGGGGGTGCAGGCCATGGCGGACCGCTACACCTATATCCCGCTCATCGGCATCTTCGTGATGATCGCCTGGGGCGGGAGGGACTTCCTCGCTTGGCTTTCCGGGCGGGAGGCGGCCGTCGCGGCCGCCCTCCCGGCCGTGCCGGCCCGTGCCCCGGCGGGGGGAAAACCTCCCGCCCCCGGACCGCCGGCCGCGTCCGGCCAAAGGCAACGGGAGGACGCCGTCGCGGAGAGCAGAGGCAGCGGGAAAGAAGGGCAAAAGGACGCCGCCGCCGCGGGACGGGGAAGAAAGGCGAAGAGGTACGGCCGGATCACCGGGAGTGCGGCCCTGGCGATCCTGGCGATCCTCGCCTTCCTGACCTGGCGGCAGGCGGGCTACTGGCGGGACAACATCACCCTATACGAACAGGCCATCCGCGTGGTGCCCGACAACTACTGGGCCTATAACAATCTCGGCGCCGCCCTGGCGGCCCGGGGGCAGTTGGATGCCGCCGCGGACCTGTTTGCAAAATCGCTGGCGATCATGCCCACCTACCCCGGCGCCAACCGGAATATGGCGGTCTACCTCTACAAAAAGGGCCGTTACACCGAGGCCCTGCCTTTTCTGGAGACGGCCCTGAAGGTTCAGCCCCGCAATCCCGAGCTCCATGTCATCCGCGGGGCGGTGCTGCTGAAACTGGGCCGCCGGGAAGAGGCGGCGGCGGCCTTCCGGACGGCCCTGGAGATCCGCCCCGGCGATCCCGACGCCGCCGCCGGAATGCAGGAGGCCGCCCCTACGACGACCCCGTCTCTGCCCAAAACGGCCCCGGCCGGTTCAACACAGGATGTAAACTGACAGATCCTTGCCGAAATTGTTGATGACCGGCGTCTGCTGATATCCCGATTCCCTTGAGTATTTCACGGTCAGCATCTTGGCGTAATTGCCGAGTTCGTAGATGCTGACCCGTCCGTCCTTGTTGGCATCGGCGCTCCGGTTATTGTCGAGACCTTCCAAGCAACAACAATGAACAAAAACGGGGCAGGCCTCATTTTCTCCCGCCGGGCGGCGGCAGTCACAGCAGCCGACTTACCTTCTTCACTCTCCCCGGTACCGCCCCTGACAGGGGGCACCGTTTTCTACATCACTCCCTTGTACCAGCCGCCGTCGATCTGGATCGCCGCGCCGGTGATGTAGCCCGCCTGCTCGGAGGCGAGGAAGGTCACCAGGGCGGCGAATTCCTCCGGCGTCCCCAGGCGGCCCATGGGGATCGTCCCCTCCCAGCGCTTGATGACCGCCTCGGGGGTGGTCTTTTCCTTTTCCGCTACGGTTTTGGCGAGATTACGCACCCGGTCCGTCAGGGTGTAGCCGGGGCAGACGCTGTTCACCGTCACGTTGAACGGGGCCAGTTCGTTGGCCAGGCTCTTGGCCAGGCCGATGACGCCGGAGCGGATGGTATTGGAAAGGATCAGGCCGTCGATGGGCTGTTTCACCGAGATGGAGGTCATGTTGATGATCCGTCCCCAGCGCTTCTCCTTCATCACCGGGACGACCTCTCTGGTCATGACGATGGTGCTCAGGAGGTTCAGGCGGAACCCGCTGCTCCACATGTCGTCGTCTATTTCCAGGAAATTCATCGCCGGCGGCCCCCCGGCGTTGTTCACCAGGATATCCACCGTCCCGAAATGGGCCTGGGCCTTCCGAACGAACTGGGTGGCCTGCAGGGGGTCCGAGACATCCGCCGCCACGGCCAGGACCTCCGCCCCGGTTTCCTCGCGCAGCAGCTTTTCCGCCGCCGGCAGCGACGGATCGTCGAGGGCGCAAATGGCCACCCGCGCCCCCTCCCGGGCCATCGCCAGGGCCACCGCCCGTCCCAGCCCCATACTGCCTCCGGCCACCAGGGCCACCTTGTTTTTCAATCCGAGATCCATAACACCCTCCGTTTTTTTCTTTGTCCTTAACAAAAATCAGGGTGCCTGGTCAACGTCAATCCCGCACGCGTTGCGGTCATGGGCGGCAAACAGATTCTCTTTGCCTAACATTTGTTATTGACAAGCCCCGATTTTTATTCTACGGTGCAGGCAATAGTTTTCGTGACGAGGAAAGGCAATAGTGATCGTGACCGGTAAAGGAAGAAGGACCGCTGAGGATTTGCAAAACCGCTTCGGGTTATTGCGCCTCGCTCTTCTGCTGGTGGGCCTGTACCCACCACCCGGCGTTTTTAGGACCTAACCGACAAACATTGACAAAATCCTAAGAGGCCACGGGTGGAAAATCCGTGGCCTCTTTGTTTTGTTTGGTTTCATTCATCTCAATCCGAAAAGGGGACGGGGCAGACATGTACGAAATCATCTGGCACGGAAGAGGGGGACAGGGGGTGGTCATCGCCGCCCAGATGCTGGCCGAGGCCGCCTATCTTCAGGAGTTCAAAGGCGTGACCTCGGCGCCGACCTTCGGTCCGGAAAGGCGGGGGGCGCCGTTGACCGCCTCCACCCGCATCGCCCAGGAGGCGATCCGGATCTTCTCCCAGATCGAGGCGGCGGACATTGCCGTGGTCCTCGACGAGAGTCTCTTCAAGGTCGTGGACATCTTCAGCAGGCTCCGAAAGAACGGTCTGCTCATCATCAACACCCAGACGCCGCTGGAAAAATGGCAGGAAAAGGTAAAGTGCCGCCTGGCCGTCGTGGATGCCGGCGCCGTGGCCCTGAAGCACCATTTGAGCAAGGAAGGGGCGCCGGTGGTGAATACGCCCATGCTGGGGGCCTTTGCCCGGGCCACCGGGCTCGTCTCCCTGGACAATCTGGAAAAGGCCCTGAACCATAAACTCCCGCCGGGGCAGGGGGCGCGGAACTTCACCACCGTGAAGGCGGCCTACGAGGAAACCCGCCTGGCGGACAAACAGGAATGATTATTGAAAAATCAATAACAAGGAATTATTCCTCCCCCTTCCCGGGGATGGGGGCGAGACCTTTTACGAGGTCGTCATTTTATTAGGGGAGCGAGCTTATGAGCGTAAAGAGAGACGATAATATCTCGGCCATGTGCACCGTGGCCATCGGCGAGGGGGGAAAGACGGGGGATTGGCGGAGTGTGCGTCCGGTCATCGATCACGGCCGCTGCATTCCGTCCGTCAAGAAAAAGGCGGCCTGCTTTCTCTGCTGGCTCTACTGCCCCGAAGGGGTGGTGAAGGCCACGATTCCCGTGGAGATCGATTTCGACTACTGCAAGGGCTGCGGCATCTGCGCCGAGGAATGTCCGGCCAAGGCCATCACCATGGCACGGGAGGTGAAGGAGCATGAGTAACGTACAGATCATGACCGGCAACTCGGCTGCGGCCATCGGGGCGAAACTCAGCGCCGTCCAGGTCGTGGCCGCCTATCCCATCACCCCCCAGTCCCAATTGGCGGAGATCCTCTCTCAATATATCGAGGGGGGCGAGCTCAAGGCGGAATACGTCCGCGTGGAGGGCGAGCATTCCGCCCTTACCGTGTGCATCTCCGCCTCCACCGTCGGGGCCCGGGTCTTCACCGCCACCAGCGCCAACGGCCTCCTCTACATGCACGAACAGCTCCACTGGGCCGCCGGCTCCCGCCTGCCCATCGTCATGTGCTGCGTCAACCGCGGCGTCGGCGCCCCCTGGACCATCTTCAACGATCAGCAGGACTCCCTCGCCCAGCGGGACACCGGCTGGATCCAGATTTACTGCCGGAACAACCAGGAGATCCTCGATACGGTCATCCAGGCCTACCGGATAGCCGAAGCGGTTTATGCCCCGGTCATGGTCAATTATGACGGCTTCGTCCTGTCTCACACCATGATGCCCGTCGCCGTCCCCGACAGCGAGACGGTGCGGGATTTCCTTCCCCCCTACCGGCCCCACACGATCCTCTCCCCCGATGATCCCCGGAATCTCAATCCCGTCCTCTTCCCCTGGCGGCGGGAAAACAGCGCCGGGGTCCTCTGCGACGGCTACATGGAGATGCGCTACAAGCTCCAGGCCGCCCTGGAAAAGGCGCCGGCGGTCATTCAGGAAACCAACCGGCTCTTTGCTGCCGCCTTCGGCCGGGACCACGGCGGTCTCCACTGGGAATACCGGACGGAGGACGCGGAGCTGTTGCTGGTCGGGATGGGTTCTCTGGCCAGCGAGGCGACGGCGGCGGCGGATCTTCTCCGGGAGGAGGGCATCCGGGCGGGGGTGATCGGGGTGCGGGTCTTCCGGCCCTTCCCCGCCGGGGAGCTGCGCGCCGCCTGCGCCCGGGCCCGGGGGATCGTGATCTTCGAGAAGGGGATCAGCTACGGTTACGAAGGGGCGTTGTGCTCGGAACTGAAGGCGGCCCTCTACCGGGCGGAACATCAGGCGCCGATCCACAACTACATCGCCGGCCTCGGCGGCCGGGACGTCAAGGCCCGGGAACTCGCCGACGCCGCCCGGACATCCTGGCAGGCGATGGAAAAGGGGAATTACGACCAGCCGACTTCATGGCTCAACTGCTATACGGGGTGAAATCATGCCGGAAAATCTCTTCAAAATAAACGCGAAAGAATACATCCTCCCGGGGACCCGGGCCTGCCAGGGCTGCGGCCTGTCCCTGGCCTACCGCTACGCCTTGAAAGCCCTGCGGGAAAACACCATCGTCACCCTGCCCGCGAGCTGTCTCTGCGTCCTCCACGGCATCTATCCCAGCACGCCGGTGATGATCCCCTGCCTCAACAATTCCTTCGCCAGTACCGCCGCCTCCGCATCGGGGCTGGTGGCGGGGCTCCAGGCGATGAACCGGACGGACATCACCGTCATGGCCATCGCCGGCGACGGGGGCACCTTCGACATGGGCATCCAGGCCCTAAGCGGCGCCGCCGAACGGGGCACGGACTTCATCTATTGCTGTTACGACAACGAGGGCTACATGAACACGGGGACCCAGCGCTCCAGCGCCACCCCCCTCGGGGCCCTGACCACCACGACGCCCATCGCCACGAAACAGCAGCACAAGAAGGACTTCATCAAGATCATGGAGGCCCACGACATCGCCTACCTGGCCACGGCGTCACCGGCCTATCCCATCGATCTCTACGACAAGTTCGTCAAGGCCAAGAAGATCCGCGGGACGCGCTACCTTCATCTTTACATCCCCTGCCCGCCCGGCTGGGTGTTCCCTCCCAAGGACACGGTGAAGATGGGCCGCCTGGCCGTGGAGACCGGCGTCACCCCCCTCTTCGAAATAGAAAACGGGCGTTTCCGCTTCACCGGCCGCAGCAAGTCCATGGCGGAGAAGGGCAACCGGCTGCCGGTCATCAACTATCTGGAAAAGCAGGGACGTTTCCGGAAGATGAATATCGAGCAGCTCCAGCAGATGCAGCGCTGGGTGGACGGCAAATGGCAGGAGTACCAGCGGCGGGCCCAGGAGTGATCGCTTTGTTGCTAACGAGCGGGCGGCGGCGCGGGATCGGCATTCAGGGCCCCGACGATCAAATCGGCATAACGTTCCGCCGCCCCCCGGTTGGCTTGGATGACCTCCCGGGCCTTTTCCCCCTTCTCCACCCGCAGGTCGGGCCGGGAGATCATCATCCGGGCGGCGGCAAATAATTCTTCCTCGTTGCGGACACAGATCCCCGCCCCCGCTCCTTCCAGAAGTTCCCGCTCACTCCGGAAATCCTCCATGGAAGGGCCGTAGCAGACCACCTTCCCCCAGGCCGCCGGCTCGAGGATGTTCTGCCCCCCTCGGGGGACGAGGCTGCCGCCGCAGAAAACCACCGTGGCCAGGCTGTAGATCTTGAACAGTTCCCCGATGACATCGACGACGATCACGCGTTCACCTTCCCGACGCCGGCCCGCGGTGATCTCTTTCACGGTAATGACGTCTTCATAGCCGTACTGCCGGACAAGATCCCGGACCACCGGCCCCCGTTCGACATGGCGGGGGATCAGGATCAGCTTCAGGGCGGGAAATTCCCGGAGGAGCCGCCGGTAAACGGCAAGCACTACCGTCTCCTCGCCGTCATGGGTGCTCCCGGCGACGAGAACCGGGTCGTCGGATACCGCCGGGAGGTTCAGACGCCGGGAGATCTCCTCCCGGAGGTGCGGCGCCACTTTCGCCGCCAGGCCGTCATACTTGGCGTTGCCCAGGATCTCCAACCGCGAGGAGGGAAGTCCGAGGGCGCGGATCCGGTCCGCATCGGTACCGGAAATGACACCCACCCGCTCCACCAGGTCCAGCACCCCCTTCCAGAAGAAGCGGCTCCGGTGATAACGCCGGAAAGACCGGGGGGATATCCGGCCGTTCACCATCACCACCTTGATATTGCGGACCCGGCAGGCGCGGATGAAATTCGGCCAGAGTTCCGTCTCCGTCATGACGAAGACATCCGGCCGGACCCGGTCCAGGACCCGCGCCACCACCGGGGGGAGGTCCAGGGGATAATAGATGAGCGCCGTGGCTTCCCCCACCAGCCGGCCGGCCATTTCCCGGCCCGTTTCCGTGCCGGTGGACAGAACGAGGCACGCCCCGGGCAGACGCGCCCGCAACGCCGCCACGATAGGCGCCGCCGCCGTGACCTCCCCGACGGAAACGGCGTGAATCCAGATCCGCGGCGTCCCCTGCATCCGGTCATAGACGGCCGGGGACGTTCGCCCCAGCTTCGCCCCGAGGCTCCGGCGGTACTTCCCCGTTACCGCCATCTTCAGTCCATAGTAGGGCAGGGCCAGGACGGCGGCGACGGCCAGGACGACATTGTAGAGAAAATACATCGATGATTTCCGTTTAGTCAGAAAATAAACTACGCTGCCTTGGTCAGTGGTTCAACAGTGACTCTAGTATGAAAATACACCGGGGTGATTTCCATAAACCATTTTCATCGTTCGCGGGTGCCGCCCCGGCATGAAAATTTGTAAGAAATACCCGCCGGCTCTTGGATATTTCAATCTTGCGTCGTGCCTGCGCCCGGGCCTGGCCGCAGGCGTGAAAATTCCCGCCGGCGATGCTTTTTTCCGTTTTTCGCCGTCCCCGCCCGATGCCTATGACCGGCGGCAGGAAGGCATTGACTCCCCCGCGGCGTTAAGGTATAGAAACCCCATGAGAATCATCGCCCCTTCCATCCTTTCCGCCGATTTCAGCCGTCTGGGCGAGGAGATCCGCGCCGTGGCGGCGGCGGGGGCGGACTGGATCCACATCGACGTCATGGACGGCCGTTTCGTACCGAACATCACCATCGGCCCGGCGGTGGTCTCGGCCTTGAGAAAGACGACCGCCCTCCCCTTCGACGTCCATCTGATGATCGCCGACCCCGACCGTTACCTCGACGCCTTTCTGGCGGCCGGAAGCGATTGGCTGACCGTCCATGTGGAGGCGGCCGTTCACCTCCACCGCACCATCACCTATATCAAGGAGCAGGGCTGCAAAGCCGGCGTGTCGCTGAATCCGTCCTCTCCCCTGGCCCTCATCGAACCCGTGCTGCCCGATTTGGATCTGCTCCTCGTCATGACCGTGAATCCCGGCTTCGGCGGGCAGAAATTCATCCCGACCATGCTCGCCAAGATCGCGGCGGCCCGGAAGCTGATCGACGAGCGGGCGCCCCATGTCCTTCTCGAAGTGGACGGGGGCATCACCACGACCAACATCGACGCCGCGGCGGCGGCCGGAGCGTCCGTCTTCGTGGCCGGCAATGCCGTCTTCGGCGGCGACGACTACGCGCGGACCATCGCCACCCTCAAGGACCCGGGCGGACTGGGAAAGAATTAAAATTTAAAAAAAATGAGAGAAACGGGGACCGTTCCCTTTTTCCCACAGGAGGGCCGGACCCGGCCGATCAAGAAAGACGCGCCGCCAGTCGCTCCTGCACCTGCCGGGCCTCGGCGACGATCCGCTCGAGCACCTCGGCCACCGTCGGCTCATCGTGAATCAGGCCCGTGGCCTGGCCGACGGGAAGGATTCCCCTCTCCAGGTCCCCCTCTTCCGTGGCCAACTGGAAGGCCTTGAAACCATTGGCCATATAGGCCATCTTGACGGCGTTTTCGTACCCGGACGCGAGAATCCCGAAAAAGAGCTTCCAGTACGGCATCTTCATCTGCCGGGCCACATCCCGGGAGTTGACGAAGGCGGCGAAAAGATCCACGCCTCTCTTGACGGCCTTCTCCGCCGCCGGCGTTTTGAGGACCCGGCACCAGATGCCGTCCACCCGCTTGGAATACAGGGTGTCCGTCACGTCGAGTTTTATGGAGAGTTCCTTGAAATTTCTATGGAGCGGACTTTCCTTCGTGGTCATGAACCGGGTGCCCATGGCCACCCCTTCCGCCCCCAGGGCCAGGGCCGCCGCCAGCCCCCGGCCGTCGGCGATGCCGCCGGCGGCGACCACCGGGATCTCCAGGACATTGACCAGGCTGGGGATGAGGACCATCGTCGTCACCGCCTCGCCGTGGGCCGCCGCCTCGTTGCCCGTGGCGATCACCCCGTCGGCGCCGTAATCCTGGGCCCGCTTGGCATGCCGGGAGTTGACCACGGTGGCAAAGACCTTACCCCCGTATTTGTGGGCCTCCCGGACCAGCCAGTCGCCCTTGCCCAGGGCGAAGTTGATCACCGGCACCTGCTCCTGGAGGAGGATTTTCGCGTTCTCCACCGCCCCGGGCATCAGCAGGGTGGCATTGCAGCCGAAAGGCTTGTCCGTAAGCGACCGGATCTCCCGGATGGCCTTCCGCGTTTCCTCCGGATCCATAGGCCCCGTGGCCAGGATCCCCAACCCGCCGGCATTGGACACGGCGGCCACCATCCTCGGGACACTGATCCAGCTCATACCCGAGAGGAAAACGGGATACTTGATCCCCAAAAGCTCTGTAATCTTCGTTTTCACCATTCCAACCCCGCAAAGTATATTCTCGGCTTCCCGATAAAGCCCCGGGCCTAACCGTCCTGTCCAAAGCCGGAAACGGCACCGGCCCAAAAAGCGATTTCGCCGCCGGCACGACTGGGACATGAAAGATCCGGACCGGGACATCCCCGTCCGCCGCCCTCTTTTTCAGAGGTGTTCCCTTACATCCCTTCCGCTTCGCGGTCAAGTACATTCCCGCCTCCGGCGCCGGCCGCCGCGTCACGACGCATTACCCTTCGTCCACCACCGCCCCCTCCGCCGGAAACGGCGCAAAAAAGAGGGGGGCAGCGCCGTCCGGCTGCCCCCCTCTTTTTCCAATTCACGGTCCGCTCGCCGAAAAGGTGCGGCAAAACGGGTTTCCGCTGCTGTTTATCCCTGCCCGGCACCCTCCACGCCCGCGGGCGGCGGCAATGAGACATGAAAATCACCGGGCTCTTGCGGGCATTTTACATCAAGGCGCCCGACTTCACTCCCGGACCGAGCACCGCCGCCGGAACGGGGATCGCTTAGATGTAGGACTTCCGCAACTCCACCTTGTTGATCTTGCCGACACTGGTCTTGGGGATGGCCGACACGATCTCGATCCGGTCGGGAACGCCGTATTTGGGAATCTTGCCCGCCTCGGAGGCCTTCAGGACATACTCACGGAGCTCTTCGCCCGTGATCTTCCCCACGTAGTCCGGTTTCAGGACCGCCACGAGGAACGGCCGCTCCCCCCATTTGGGATCGGGGATCCCGATGGCCGCCGCCTCCGCAACCGCTTCATGGTTGGCGACGAGATTCTCCAGTTCCTGGGAGGAGATCCACTCCCCGCCCGTCTTGATGACGTCCTTGATCCGGTCGGTAACCTGGAGGTAACCCTCGGTGTCGATCAGACCCACGTCGCCGGTGTGGAGCCAGCCGTCCACCCAGAGCTCCTTGGAGCGCTCCGGATCCTTGGCATAACTCTCGGTAAGCCATGGTGACCGGACACAGACCTCCCCGGTGGCGACGCCGTCGTGGGGCACGTCCCGTCCCAGGGGATCCTTGAGACGGACATACACCAGCGGCGCCGGCAGTCCCGTCTTGACCAGGGTGTCCACATTCTGTTCCATCGTGTCTTTTATCGTCTCTTTGATCATCCACGGTTTGAGATTGGCCGCGGTAAGGAGCGGGCAGGTTTCCGACATGCCGTAGGCGGCAAAGATCTGGATGCCCAGCTTCATGGCTTCCAGGGCCAGCGCCTTGGGAAGCCGGGCCCCGCCGATGATGACCTTCCAGAAGGAGAGGTCGTACTGTTTCGCCGCCGGGCTGGTAACGAGCATCTGGATGATCGTCGGGACGCAGTGGGAGAAGGTGACCCGTTCCGTCAGGATGAGTTTCAGGAGCATGGCCGGCTCGTAACGGCCGGGATAAACCTGTTTGACCCCCAGCAGGGTGGCCGCCCAGGGGAAACCCCAGGCATGGACATGGAACATGGGGGTGATGGGCATATAGACGTCGTTCGTCTGGCAGCGGGCGATGGACTGATAGGATCCCGTGGCCAGCAGGAGGGCCTGGGCGTGGAGGACAAGCTGGCGGTGGGAGAAATGGACGCCCTTGGGCAGACCGGTGGTGCCGGTGGTGTAGAAGATCGACGCCTGAGTGTTTTCGTCGAAATCGGGGAAATCGTACCTGGGCGCCGACCCGGCGAGCATTTCCTCGTATTCGGCGTCGAAGGGGAACTTGGCGGCGGGCCTGTTCCCGTCGTCGGTGATGAGCACGACTTTCTTGACCGTGGTCAGCTTGTCCCAGATTGCCTCGAGGAGCGGCACGAAATCCTGATGAATCAGGACGATCTTGTCTTCCGCATGATTCATCGTATAGAGGATCTGTTCCGGGGAAAGGCGCCAGTTCTGGGTGTGCATGATGGCCCCCATCATGGGAACGGCGAAGAAGCACTCCAGGTAGCGGTGACTGTCGTAATCGAAGATGCAGACCGTATCCCCCTTCCCCACGCCGATCTTTTCCAGACCGTTGGCCAGGCGGTGGATCCGCTCGTTGAGGGTCCGGTAGGTGAGGCGTACCTTGTCCCGATAGACGATCTCCTGGTTCGGGGCAAAGGCCAGGGGCATTTCGAGGATATGCTTGATCAACAGTTGATACTTGTAAGGTTCGCCCGGTGCATAAACTTTTTCTGCCATAAAATTCCCTCCTCTTTTTTTTAGGTTTTCAAAGCGGCTTCAGTTGTTCTTCGTCTTCGTCCCTCCCGCATGTTCACGCCGGGATGGAAACATCCCCTTCACTTTCGACTTGATTGACAACGGCAAATAGTAATAACAAAAAATACGGCGGCCGGCAGCAAACCTCTCTCCCGCCCCACCCCTTCGTTCGGCCGGGGAAAACGGGACCGCCAAAGATATCGACCTCACAAAAAGTCGGGAAACGGCGTTTTTTGAAAATTCGCGCCCAACAATTACCGCAAGTTACAAATTTCAAAACGGCGAATTCCGAATTTTTACAAGATCATCAACAATGTAGCGACAAGCGGAGGGGATTTTAACACAACATACCGGGCAAGACAACAGAAAAGGCATATACCGATGCACATCATCATCGACGGCTACAATCTCATCCGCCAGTCCGACAACCTCCGGCGGGCGGAACGTTCAACCCTCGAAGAAGGACGCCACGCCCTGATCCGCTTCCTCGTTCCCTACCGGGAGCGGAAGGGGCACCGTTTGACCGTGGTCTTCGACGGCTGGGAGGCGGGATCACCGCAGGAAGAAAGGGATCGGGAAGGGGGTATCGATATCCTCTATTCCCGCCGGGGGGAAAAGGCCGACGAGGTGATCAAGCGTCTGGCGGCACAGGCGCGCGAGGAAACCGTGGTGGTCACCTCGGACCGGGGGATCGCCCATTTTGTGGAACGGTGCGGCGGCACGGTGGTGGCGTCGCCCGTCTTTGCCGCCATCGTCGCCGGCGATCATCCCCTGGGGATGCCGGCGGCGCCGGGGGAAAAATTCCCGGGGCGGGAAGAGGAGGATAACGAGCCGGCAGCGGGAAGAAGGGGGACCAGAAAGAAAGGCCCGGCGAAAAAGATCTCCCGGAGAGAACGGGATTATCAGCGGCGTCTCGTCAAGCTCTGACGGCGGCTCCGGTTCAGCCGGCCTTACCCGCACAGAAACGCAGGATAAAGCGCTCCAGCAGGAGATGCGGGTCGCGGCCCGTGGTTTTCATCTGCAGATCCAGGCGGGCCAGTTCCCGGAGGCAGGCGATCAGGCCGGCTTCGGAAAAACGGTGGGCCCGCCGGCAGGCCTGATAGACGACATAAGGGTTTTCATCCGCCAGGTCCCCCGCCTCGCCCTTCTCCCCGCGGGCAGCGGCCAGGGCCTTGATCTCCGGCAGGACTCGCACCTGAAACTGTCCGTAATCCATCCCCGGCCGCCACGAGGGCAGACCGCCGCCGGCGATGAAGATCCGCGCCTCGAGGAGGAAACGGATCTCCCGGACGAGCATGGACAAAACCACCAGGGGCTGGACACCCTGATCGGCGATGAGTTCCCGGAGGACCCGCAGGGCCCGGGGGGCCGCTTTATCACCCAGGGCGGCGGTCAGGTCGAAGACGCTCTCCTCCTTCGTCTTGCCGACAACCAGCTCCACATCCTCCGGCCGGATCTCCCGCCGCTCCCCCGTAAAGACCGCCAGCTTTTCCAGGGCCCGGGTGGAGGCCGTCAGGTCGAATCCCGTCTTTCTTCCCAGGGCCTGCCAGGATTCCGGCGCGAGGGTTTTTCCGTGTTTCTCGAGGAGTTCTCTGGTTTTCGCCACCACCAGACTCTGCCGGTGCGCTTCGCCCCGGACGGCGGAAAACGACAGCACCCGGCCCTTCTCGGCCAGGATCTTCACCAGGCGTTTGCGCTTGTCGATGGTCGTTGCGGTAAGGATCAGGACATTCCCTGCCGGGATTCCCGACATGAGGAGTTCTTCCAGACGCACCGGGTCCGCTTTACGCCGCGGGGTGGGGACCTCCTGCCCGGCACACATATCCAGGATCCGGGGGAGCCAGCTTTCCACCTCCTCCCTCCCCTCCCCGGGCAGGAGCCGGGACCAGTCCGCCGCACTGATCCGCCGCCACCCGCCGTCCCGGAGGTCGCCGAGCGTCCAGCCTGTCAACTCCAGGAGGGTCATGAATTCCCCGGCCGCCCGCCGGGGCTCCGTATCCAGATATTCCCTGATCTTCGCGACGATTTGTGCGGGCGCCTGACGGACGGTGAGCAGAAAGGGCGCCTGACGGACGACGACGACCTTTCTGCCCGGAAGGAGGGACGCGGCACTCAGTTCCTCGCAAAGCCGGTCCACATCCGTTTGCTCCGGCGCCATGACAAAAAGGTTGAAGGCACGGTCCGCTTCGGGAACCAGGGCGGCGACAAGCTTGTCCAGGGCTTCGCGGACGAGGAATTCCTCCCCCCAGAGCAGGTAGGCCGGGGCGACGGTCCCCCCTTGCATCTCCCGGAGGATCTTGTCGAACTCGCCGGCAGGACTTTTTTTATCGACGTTCATAATCCGGCGTGGCGTATTTCAGAGGATGACAAATTTCTTGATGTGTCTGACGACCTCTTCCGGTTCGTCGATGACCTGGAAATAATGCAGATCGTCCGGCAGGATCATGTTTCCCTTCAGCATGGTCTTCTTCAGCCAGTCGAGGAGTCCCCGCCAGTATTCGCTTCCCATGAGGACGACGGGAAAGCTCTTGATCCGCTTGGTCTGGATCAGGGTCAGGGCTTCGAAAAGTTCATCGAGGGTGCCGAAACCGCCGGGGAGGATGATATAGGCCAGGGCGTACTTGACGAACATGACCTTGCGGATGAAGAAATATTTGTAGTCGATGTGGATATTGGCATAGGGATTGGGCTTCTGTTCGAAGGGCAGGCGGATGTTCATGCCCACGGACTTCCCGCCCCCTTCGGCGGCCCCTTTGTTGGCGGCCTCCATGATCCCCGGGCCGCCGCCGGTGATGACGCTGAAGCCCTCCCGGGCCAGCAGGCGGGCCAGCACCACCGTCTTTTCATAATAGGGATCCCCGGCCTTCACCCGGGCCGAGCCGAAGATGCTCACCGCATGATTCACCCCCGACAGGGTCTCGATGGCATCGACGAACTCCGCCATGATCCGGAAAATCCGCCACGATTCCTGGATCGTCAGGGCATCGACGAGATATTGTTTTTCTTCCAAAGGTTATGAACTTTTCCTTCTCTGCACCTTGGCAAAGCGGCGCCGGGCTTCGATCGCTTTTCTCTTCTTCCGCACCGAAGGCTTCTCGTAGGCGCGCCGCAACTTCAACTCCTTGAACAAACCGCTCTTGGAGAGTTTGTTCTTGAGTATCTTCAAGGCCTTTTCCACATCGTTATCGAATACCTTTACTTCCAAAATCCTCTATCCTTTCTATGTTTTTTATATCTTCATTCGCTTTGAGGTCACCGTCGTCCCGCCGGGCGCCGGGCACAAAAAAAGGTCGGTACGGCGCCTGCAAATATTTTCTGTGCCGTGACCAACCCTGTCCTGTTGCCGATAGAGAATCACACCCCTTGTCTGGCGATAAATTCCTGAAATACCTTTATAAATTTCTCGTTTTCTTCGGCGCTTCCCACGGTAATCCGCATACAGTTCCGCAGGTTGCCGAGGACGGGAAAGACCTTGACCAGGATCCCCCGCTCGAGGAGGTATTTCCATATACGATTTACATCGAAAGTGCAACAAAAAAATAAGAAATTCGCGGCGGATTCCACAAGGCGGATCCCCGGCATCCCGACGAGACGGGCGGCAAGGAATTCCCGGCCGGCGACGACCTCCCGGGCGTGCCGGTCGAAAATCTCCCCGCAATCCAGGCACGCCAGGGCCAATTGCTGGGACAGGGTATTGACGTTATAGGGAAGCCGGACCTTGTTCAATTCCCCGATCAATTCCCGGGCGGCGACGACGAACCCCACCCGCAGGGCGGCGAGGCCGGCCTTGGATACCGTCCGGAGGATCGCCAGGTTGGGGTACCTTTCCCGCCAGGGCAGGAGCGTCCGCCCGGAAAAGGGGAAATAGGCCTCGTCCACGACGACGATCCCGGGAGATGCCGCGATGATCGCCGCGATCTTCTCTCCGGCAAAGCAATTGCCCGTAGGATTGTTGGGATAGCTCAGGAAAGTCAGCACCGGCCGCACGTCGCGTACAGCCGCCAGCATGGCGTCCAGATCCAGATCGCAGGCGTCGTCCAGGGGGACCTCCCGGACCCGGCAGCCACAGTTCACGGCGGCGATGCGGTACATGACGAAGGTAGGAAAGGGCAGCAGGACCGTGGCCGTAGGGCCGGCCATGGCGGTGCAGAGGATCTGGATGATCTCGTCGGAACCGTTGCCCACCATGATCTCGTCCGCCGCGACGCCGAGCTGCGTCGCCAGGCGGCGGCGAAGAGAGGGGGATCCCGCTTCGGGATAGCGATGGAACTCGATGTCCGCCAACCGGTCGCAGAGGCGGCGCCGGAGTTCGGCGGGAAGGTTGTAGGGGTTTTCGTTGGCGTCGAGCTTGATGGGGCAGGACGTCTCCTCCACGGCATAGGCCCGTTGTTCCCGGATCTCTTTCCTGATCAGGCCGACGATTTCCATCTGTCTATATCTTCTCCTTCGCTCCCTTGTCGCCTTTGCCTCCGGCCAGGTTCCAGCCCGTCCGGCCGTATTTGTCGGCAAACAGGCGGTTTTTCAGCTCTTCTTCCTCCGGGAGGAGCCCGCCGGGAAGAAACGAGACCTGCCATAGTTCCTGAAACGCTTCCACGACGGCCCGGCAAACATCCTCCCTCGTCACGGACCGGGGAAGGTGTTCGTAAAGGGAGGTCGCCCGGGCCCGGAGCGCCGCCACGCGCTCTTCTCGTGTCCCTCCCGGCAGATGCAGCACGGCGGCGGTTTTCTCGGGGGCGAAGGACATGAGCAGCGAGCCCTGCTGGAGAAAGGCGCCCCGGGACCGCACCTGGGCGCTGCCGCAGATCTTCCGGCCGGCGACGAGGAGTTCGTGGCGGGAGGGGACGGCAAAACAGGCCGCCGGAGGGGTTCTCACCAACCTCCCGGCCGTCTTCCCCGGCGAACGTTCCGCCCCTGCACCCGCTCCCGTTGTGCCCGCCCCCGATCCTTCGTCTCCGGGCGACAACTCCGCCGCGAGGCCGAGCCCGGCCAGAGCCCGGACGAGACCCCGGCTGATTACCTGATAGGTCCCCACAATGGAGGCCGGAAAGAGGGGGTTCCTTTCCGGGGCGACAACGGCGTAGGTCAAATCGTCGTCATGATAAACCGCCCGCCCCCCTGTCGGCCGGCGGACCACTTCCACACCCGCCCTGCGGCAGGCGGCCAGATCTATTTCCGCGGCGGCATCCTGAAAGAACCCGATGGAAACCGCCGGGGAGGACCACCCGTAAAGGCGCAGGGTCGGCGGCCCGCCGGCGCGCCCCACCACCCGAAAGACGGCCTCGTCGATGGCCATGTTTTCCCCCGCGGGGAAACTGCCGAAAGGGAGGAGCCGCCAGTCCGACACCCGGTCAATCCCCGTCTGTTTCCTGGAGGATAAAGTCGTGATACCCCCGGGCATCGAGAAGATCGTCCAGCTCGTCGAGGTCGTGCATCTCCACGACGATCATCCAGCCCGTGTCATGAGGATCGCTGTTGACGATGCCGATGTCGTCGATGAGATCCTCGTTGACGTTCATCACGTTCCCGGTGAGGGGTGAAATCAGCTCGACGGTGCCCTTGGAGGATTCTACGGCGCCGAAGGGTTCATCTCTTTCCACCTCCGCATCGATCTCCGGAAGTTCCACTGCCAGCACCTCCCCCAGCTTCTCCTGGGCGTAATCGGTGATGCCGATGGTGGCCAGGTCGCCTTCCACCCGGACCCACACATGCTCGCGACTGTAAAGCAAATCGTCTGGGAAAACCTTCATAGTCAGTGCACCCTTCGTCTAAGTTGTTATATATCAATTATCTTCAGTTCTTTCGGTATCTTCGTCAACACCTCGGCGCCGTCCTCCCGGACCAGCACCATATCCTCCAACCGGACGCCCCACCGGCCCGGCAGATAAATGCCCGGCTCGACGGTCACCACCATGCCCGCCGCCAGCACCTGATCGGAAAGGGGCGACAGCCGCGGCGCCTCATGGACGTCCAGACCGACACCGTGACCGGTCCCGTGGGAAAAGTGGTCGCCGTATCCCTGCGCCTCGATATGACGCCGGGCGACGGCGTCTATCTCCCGGCACGAAACCCCCGCCCGGATGGCAGCGACCGCCCGGTCATGGGCCTCTTTCACGATGCCGTAAACCTTCCGTAATTCGGCCGGGGGCGGACCCAGCACGAAGGTGCAGGTCTCGTCGGAGTGATAACCGTCCGAGACGGCCCCGAAATCGATGATCACCGGCTCCCCGGCCGCCAGTTTCCTGTCGCCGGGACGGGCATGGGGGAGGGCGGCGTTAGGACCGGCGGCAACGATCGTGGGAAAGGAATTTTCCTCGGACCCCAGGGTGCGCATCCGGTAATCCAGCTCCAGGGCGACCTCCCGCTCCGCCCACCCCGGACGGACAAGGGACATGACCGCGGAGAGGGCCGCGGTGGCGATATCGATGGCCCGGCGGAGGCGGGCCAACTCCTCGTCGTCCTTGCCGGCACGCAGGGAGTCCAGCTCGGCGGCCAGGGGGACGAGGGTCACCGCGGCGATCTGCTCCCGCAATCTTTCATGGAGGTCCACCGTCAGGGCGGCGGACTCGAAGCCGACGTGCCGGGACCGCCCTGCCGCCAGGGCCGCCGCGATGCCGCCGATCTTATCCCGGTACCGGACAACCTCGCAGGCCGGGGCCTGCTCTCCGGCCTGGGTGACGTAACGGCCATCCACCAGGAGGACGCACCGCTCCGCCAGGAGCAGCAGCACCCCGTCACTGCCGGTGAAACCCGTCAAGTAACGGATATTTTTCATATCAAAGAGCAACACGGCGTCACAACCCCTGGGAAAAACGGCCTGCCGGAGCCGATCGACCCTTCGCTTTACCGCCGCCTCATCCGCCGTCATGCCGCTCCCCGCCCAGTTTGATCAGCCACCGCGACAGTTCATGCACAACCATGCTTTTTTTGTCAATAGGAAGATCGATGTTTTTTTGCTCCCACAGCTCCAGCACCTCGGTCAGACGCTGCCGGGCCTCGTGGTTTTCCGGCTCCCGGACGAGGATCGCCGTGAGGATCTCCCGGGCGCTCTCATAGTGGCCCTGACGGATATGGAGGTCCGCCATGGTCAGGGTCTGGAAACCATCGCCCGCCGCGGGTCCGTCGTCCGTCGCGTCGTCGTCCAGAAGGGCCGCTACGGCATTCTGAACCTCCTGAAGCTCAGCGAGGCCGGCCAGGAGGGCCATGCTCCGCTGATAGCAGGTTACCGCCCGCCGTCGCTCCCCCCTTTCCCGGTACGCGTCCCCGAGGAGTTTCAAAAGCCGGGCGATCTCCTCGTTCAGAGGTTCGATTGCCGCGAAGGCCGCCGCCGCCTCGTCAAGCCTGCCCAGTCCCAGCCAGGAGCGGCACAAAACCAGCGCCGCCCGCACATCATCCGGAGCGGCGGCAAGGCGCACCCGCGCCAGCTCCAGGGAGCGGTCATAGCTTCCCGCCTCCAGACAGCTTTGGGCCTGCCGGTAGAAATCAGGGTCTTCCCCACCAGGGTAAAGTTGCATATCTCATTGTTTTTACAATATATATTACAAATGAGCGTCACGCTAACACAGCCCCGGTAGCGTGTCAAGGAAGAAATCGAAAGAAATTCAACCCCGGGGGGAAAATGTTTCGATATTGACGCCGGTGCCGCGGCAGGGTATAAGCATTTCATGGACATGAGGCAAGACTTTGTGAAAAGCATTTATGTATTTCTGGTCGCGGTTTGTCTGTCCTTTCCGCCGGCGGCCGGCGCCGATTACCTCATCATGCTCAAGAACGGCAGTCAGTTCACCACGCCCGCCTACTGGCACACCTACGAGGAATTGCGATTCTACTATCTGGGGGGAACGGTGGGTCTAAAAAGGCAGGCGGTAAAAAAGATCGTCTCCCTGGCCCCCCCCTACCGGGAGGAGGCGCTGCCGGAGGAGATGCCGGCACCGGCGCCGGGAAAGCAGGAAACCGCCCCGGCCGGGCCGGTCCGGGAAACATCCCGGATGAAGGCGGAAGAGGAGGTTTATGCCAAGAAGATCGAGGCGGTGACCGCGAGAATCGCCGCGATCAGGACCATGTCCAGGGAGGAACTGCTGGCCCTTTCCACAGAGATCGCCACCCTGAAGAAAGAGATCGTGAGCAAAAATCTCACGGGCCTCTACGAAGGCAAATATCAGGAACTCTTTACCGCCAACGACGCCATCAGAGAAGAACTCAAAAACAGGCTTTAATAAACGACCCGCCAACCGAGGATCTTCAGGGACTGGCCGCCCATTGCGCTTCGCACGTTGCAACTGTTGTACCGCACGGCGACGCTGCCGTTCAGGTCCACCGTCTGATTCGCCAGCACCGCCCCGGCGATATTGATGCCGGCAGGTCCGCCGCCGTTGAACGTGAGCGTCCCGGTAACGATGATCAGGCCGTTCCAGTTGAACCCACCCCCCAGGACCAGATCGCCTTCCACGATCAGGGCGCCGTAGCCCAGGACGCCGTTGAGGGTCAGCTCCCCGTTGATCGGGGGTGCCGTCGCCGGTTTGGAATACACCGTCACATAATTGGAAGGCACCCCGTAAAAAGCGCCGGTTATATTCCCCCCCGGGATGGTCTGCGTCGCCCCGGCCTTCATATCCGTCACATACTGCGCGATCTCGATATCACTGGTCGTCGTGGTCGCCGCGGCCGGAGAGCCGTTGAGGGTCGCGTTGGGAAGCGTGGAATACGCCGGGCTTTTAGTGGTAACCGGGGGCTTGTTGCCGCCGCCGCAACTACCGCCGTCGTTACCGTTTATATTCAGGGAACTGCTCATTCCCGTCACGTTGCCCTTGGCGTAAATGGCCGCCAGGATCGGCGGCGGCGGCAGTTTTGTCACCTCCGCCTCCAGGATCTTGACGGCGCCGCCGCTCATCCCCCGGGCCGTGATCACCTCCACGACCGGCTCGGCGGACGATCCGGCTTTCGTGTACTGCCGGGGCGTCGTGGCGGCGGGGCTGGTATATTCGTAGCCGTAATAGATCACGTTCCCCGGCGACGCCGCGGTATGGGTGGAGGCGTCGCCGTCCCCGTCGACATAATGCAAGGACGAACCCGCCGTGTGGCCCTTCTGTTCCGCGTCATATTCCTTCTTGTGGCGGATTTTTACGGCATAGGTCATCTTGACGGGGGACTGGAGGGTGTTGACCGTGACGGTCGTATTGGTGTGTGAGGCCGTCGTGGGGATATAGTTGCGCAGGGAGCTGTCGTAGGCAGGATCATCCGTGGTCTGCCAGGAAGCGGAGGTGAGGATGTAAGCGCTCCAGGAGGGATCGACGGACGAGGCCGGGTCGCCGGCGTAATTCGCATCGGCATTGGTTCCCCGCAGGCGCGTCCGGGCTTCTTCGATCCCCGCCTCGGCGTTGAAGAAGGCCCGCTCGATCTGCTTGTAATTGCCCGTGATCTTCAGATCCGTGGAGGTCGTCATGTAGGCCGTCACCCCGATAAGCAACAGCAGGGCGATCAGGAGGATCACGACGGTTAAGACGATCCCCCGCTCACTGCCGATTACGCCCTCTTTTCCCAACCTGCTTGACATCGCCGGACCTCCCCGCTGCCGCCGCTCAAAGGCCCATGTTTCTCAAGGTGACCTGAGATTTTACCTCGTAATGATAGTAGTGATCGCTGCTCCCGCTCGTGTAGCCGGGATCCTCCCGGGCGGACCGTGCCTTCACGGCGACTTCGATTTTGCGGATGCTTGCCAGGTCGGCCGCCGCGACCGGCGTCGTCAGTTCCGCACCGCCGGCGTTGTAATATTTGAAGACCAGCGCCTCGATGTCTTCCGCAACGGTTTGCAACACCCCGTTGGCCGTCCGCGCCAGGCACTTCCACCGGCAGGGGCTGCAGGCGCCGGCGACGCAAAGACTATAGGTGATGTTTTCGTTCTCGTTATCCGCGTAGGTCGTGTCGCTGTCACCGTCCAGATCCGCCACGAAGGCGAGGACGGCGGCATCGGCCGTGACGATTCCCGGCGCCGGGCCGGGTGCGGTCGTGGGAGAGGAAGACCAGCCGGTGGTTTTTTTCGCCGGGTTGTAACCGGCCATCCGGATCTCCCGGGTCATCATCTCGAGGGCCGCCCGGGCGTTCTGCTGCATCGCCGTCACCATGTCCTGCTGGATAAGCTCCCTGTTCTGCATGGTGAAAACGGCGTACATGGCGCCCAGAACCACCAGCCCCACCGCCATGGCCACCAGCAGCTCCACCAGTGTAAATCCCCGCCGGGAAAAGTTCCGTTTCATGGGACTCCTATTTCTTGGCGATAATGCTCTGGAGGGTCACATCCCGGGTCTGGCCTTTCCAAGGCCAGGTCACGGTCACCACGACGGTCTTCATATTCGGCCCGGGGGAATCGGCCGTGACCGTCCACGAACGCTGGTAGATGTTTTCCTTCGTCTCCGGTGCGGTGGAAGAGACGATGTTCTCATAACCGGCGCTCTGCAGCTCCTCGAGTTTGTCCTTGGCCAGGGAGGTGGCGGTGGTCATGGTCTTACTGAATTGATTCCCGTCGATCACCCGTTTCGATCGCCTCACCGGTATCCACCTGGCCGTTGTTGTTGTAATCGTAAAAC
>ENA-UOWE01000806-UOWE01000806.1-activated-sludge-metagenome-genome-assembly--contig:-NODE-806-length-42184-cov-6.856037_pt1 | contig 42184 bp, 42 predicted proteins | sample MGYA00249841_ERZ761562 | MGnify/ENA primary metagenome ERZ761562 (study PRJEB28883, sample SAMN05720200) | activated sludge metagenome | isolation source: Anaerobic digester | place: Japan...
GAGTTACCAATGATATTGTTTGTGAAAACTACAAGAGCTGCTTTATTGATGCCTTCTTTTTCAAGTGATTCGTATACTTGTTTAAGAAGCATGCTACCTATACCTTTTCTACGATAGTTTTCTGCAACGGCTGCGTGATATATATATGCGCGTCTTCCGTCATGTCCGCAAAGTATACATCCTATAATACTGCCTTCTTCTTCATATACAAAGCAAGTATTTGGATTTCGATTCAAAAATTTTTTAATACCTTCCTGTGAATCATCAAGACTTCTCATTCCCATTCCCTTTGTTCCTGTCCATAAAGCATAAACCTTTTCATAATCTTTCACAGACATAAGACGAATCATATGTATCCTCCCTGTAGTATAGTAAATAAAAGACTAAGTATCAATTCGCCCCCCGAAAAGATATCATACCACATTATCTTTCATTTTTGTGCGTTTCATACATAACCGGTGTTTTTTTAATCTTTTCACGATGGAAATGGCGTATATCAGATTAAAAATGAAAAATTACCAGAATTTCAAATTGAACTTACAGGAAAATAATGCTATTATACAAGTATGGAGGTGAATACAATGATGCAGAAGCAATTTGAAAAAATGCGTTCAGGCAAAGGCTTTATAGCGGCACTTGACCAGAGCGGAGGCAGTACACCCAAAGCACTTGCACTTTATGGCATTACAAAAGATTCATATACAACCGATGAAGAAATGTTTGATTTGGTACATCAGATGAGAACTCGCATCATAACAAGTCCTTCTTTTTCATCAGAACATATTCTGGGAGCCATACTGTTTGAACAGACTATGGACAGAAAGATAGAAGGAGTTTTTACTGCAGATTATCTATGGGAAAAAAAGTCTGTGATACCGTTTCTGAAAGTAGACAAAGGTCTTGATCAGGAAAATGAAGGTGTTCAGTTGATGAAACCCATCAAAGAGCTTGATCTGTTGCTAAAAAGGGCTGTCAGCAGAAACATATTCGGAACAAAAATGCGTTCGTTGATTTTGAAAGCAGATATCAATGGCATAAAAAAGATTGTAAGTCAGCAGTTTGATATTGCAAAAAAAATAATCGATGCAGGACTTATTCCAATAATTGAGCCTGAAGTAGATATTAAAAGCATTGATAAAAAAGAATCAGAGGAAATTTTAAAGTCTGAAATACTTAAGCATCTTCAGCAGCTTGGTAAAGAGAGTCATGTAATGCTTAAGCTTTCGATACCGACAGTGGATGATTTTTATTCAGAGATCATAAAACATCCGAGAGTATTGAGGGTAGTTGCTCTTTCAGGCGGATATACACGTGAGGAAGCAAATGAAAAGTTAGCTAGAAATCATGGCCTTATAGCCAGCTTTTCAAGAGCTTTGACCGAGGGTTTAAACGTTAAGCAGTCTGACAAGGAGTTTGATGATTATCTTAAAGCGTCGGTGGAAAGTATTTATAAGGCATCAATAGTATAAATAACTGCCGGAAATCCGGCAGTTATTTTTTTCTCATATAGTGTATGCAAACAAATTATCAGCACTACTCTTCTGAATGCTCTTCAAAATAAAAAAATGCTTTAAAAAGTCTGCTTGTCTTTTAATCGAGGTTATAGGAAAAATATACCTTTGATTTTTATGGTTTTACAGTTATAGTATGATTTTTGAAAAGAAAGAGGTTTATACCTGTCTATACAGGTATAAACCTCTTTAAATACTTAAGGATATCTTTTGAATATACTATGTACTGTTATAAAATAAAAACGTTGTGGAGGAAAAATACTTTTATTTACTTTAGGAGGTGTTATATTCATGAAAAACTTTTCCAAGTTATTTTTAGTTGGTTTTATCCTCATATTTTCGTTAGTTGTTTTTGGAACAAGGGAAGTAGTTTTTTGGCACGGGCTTTCGCGCGATCCTGATAAAAGCAGCATTGATGCAATAATCAACTCGTTCGAAAAAGAAAATCCGGACATAAAAGTAAAAATGGTTCTGGTTCCTGCTGCAGAAACGGACTCATCGAAATTGTTGACGGCCGTATATGCCGGAACCGGTCCGGATCTTGTGTACATAGACAGGTTTACTGTCTCCCAAAGAGCCGCAAACAATGTCCTTGAGCCAATGGAGGATCTTCTTCAAAAAAACGGAATTGATATAAATGCTATGAAAAAAGAGTTCTATGATTTTGCTATAGAGGAATGTATTTTTAGTAATAAAATGTGGGCACTCCCTTTTGATACTGATGTAAGGGTGTTGCTGTACAATGAAAAATTATTAAACAGTGCAGGTCTTAAAGAGCCTCCCAAGGATATATACAGCATGATAAAGGCTGCTGAAAAGCTTACAAAGGAAGGAAAAAGAGGAAGATATGATCTGGTTGGCTTCATTCCGTGGTTTGCTCAAGGATGGCCATACACATGGATATATGCATTTGAAGGTAATATATTTGATAATGCGACAGAAAAATTTATTTTTGCAACCGATCCGGGAATAATAGAAGCATACGCATGGCAGAAGGAATGGGCAGATAGATTTGGATATGAAACGCTCAACGCTTTTAGTTCACTGTCAATAGGCGATTTAAATCCTTTTACTGCAGGTAAGCTTGCAATGATCGTGGATGGAAACTGGACAATATCAGGTATAAAGCAGTTTGCACCTAAAGATTTTAAGTATAAAGTCGGAGGAATTCCTACCAAAAGCGGAAAACCCGTTACATGGGCAGGAGGATGGAGTATAGCTGTTCCAAAAGGAGCCAAAAACCCTTCGGATGCTGCTAAGCTGGCATATTACTTTGCCACAAAAGGGCAGTTACAGTATAGTGTTGATACGCTTCATATTCCTACTTACCGCAATGCTGTCGATGAGTTTCTTAAAGCGGATCCTTCACAAAAAAGTTTTATTGAGCTGTTAGAAAATGCCAGAACAAGACCTCCTCTTCCTGTTGGTGCACTTTTATGGGATAAGCTGGTTGAAGCAAGAGATTATGTGCTTACCGGGAAGAAGAGCGTAGAAAAAGCGCTTTTGGATGCACAAAACGAAGTACAGACCGAATATAATAAGGTTATGAAAAAATAGGGGTGGTAGACATGAAGAGAAAATTCTTAGTTATCTGTATTTTTGTATTATTAAGCATAGTATACGCACGTCTTCCTGAATCTTCATACTGGTATCCCAACGATATTATAGACTGGGAGTATGAAGCTGATGCAGATGCAATTTACAACAGAGCATCTGTCCCGCTTGCCAATAGAATGGTGGCACAGGCTTTAGTTCCTTCTGCCGATGAAAGAATTAAAGTTATGGCGCTATCTATAATGAACTCATCTACCAGCGGAATGCCATCACAGGGTTTGATAGGTTCAATGAAGACATATCCTTTCACTTTTTGGCAGTATATAGATTATCTTGTTGCATGGGCAGGTTCTGCAGGAGAAGGAGTGATTGTGCCACCCAGTGCCGATGTGACAGATGCCGGACATAAAAACGGAGTTCCAGTTCTTGGTACGATTTTTTTTCCTCCCAATGTCTACGGAGGAAGAAGAAACTGGGTTGATCAGCTGCTGCAAAAAGAAGACGGTCATTTTATAGTTGCTGATAAGTTAATTGAAATTACTAAATACTACGGATTTGACGGATGGTTTATAAATCAGGAGACTACAGGCTGTAACGAGACACACGCTAAACTTATGAAAGAGTTTATACAGTATGTGAAGTCATCCGCTCCATGGATGACGGTGGTATGGTATGATTCAATGACCAGCAATGGAGATATTGAATGGCAGGGAGAAGTTACAGATAAGAATGCATTTTTTATGAAAGATCTTTCCACAAACAAAAAGGTAAGCGATGAGATGTTTGTAGATTTTAGATGGCAATCAACCAAAAGACCTGATACTGTGGTTAATTCGATCAAGAATCTTCAAAAATACGGTATAGATTCCAGCAGTATTTTTGTAGGGTTTGATCTTCAAGCAAGTGGATATCTTACGGCATTTAACTGGCCCAAGCTTATTGCAGACAATGAAAAGCTCATGCTTTCCCTTGGACTGTACTGTCCGAGCTGGTCATACTATGATTCCAAAACTCCTCAAGAGTTTTGGAATAAAGAAGAAAGCTTGTGGATAGGAGAGCACAAAGTTCTTGAATATAACGCTAAAAAAGAGTTCTCTCAGATAGATTGGGGAGACTATAAGCAGTACAGGTGGAGAGGGATAGCCAGTTTCGTAAATGAAAAATCACCTTTAACAGGGACATCTTTTTCAACCTCCTTCTGTGCTGGTCATGGTAAGTCTTTCTATATAAACGGCGAAAGAAAATCTCAAAAAGAATGGTACAACAGAAGTCTTACCGATGTGTTCCCGACATATCGCTGGAAAGTTTCAGGTAAAAGTGTTCCTGAGATTACTGTTGACTATGATGATGCTTTCTATGGAGGAACATCGCTTAAGTTCCAGGGGAATATAGGAAATAATGAATCTTCAGAAGTTAATCTTTACGCTGCTAATCTTGAAATAAAAGCTGATTCTTGTTTTAAAGCAGCTATAAAAGCAAAAGATAATGTTGTAGATGTATTTTATATTTTAAAGCTTTCTAACGGAAAAGAGATTTCTATAAAAGCGGATCATCCTGAAGGAATGTGGAAAGAAACCAGTACTTCTCTTTCAGAGTACATGGGAAAAACGATAACAGAAATAAGTATAAGAGTAGTAGGAAAAGAAACAGCACAATACTCTTTAAATATTGGAAAGATTGCTTTAGTACCTCAGAGTAAAAAAATCATATCTTCAGTTAAAGGAGTACAGATCGACAGTATTGAGTTCAGAGAAGGGCTTTATGCGCAGCTTCTCCTGCATTGGCAGGAAAGCAAGGATGCTAAGTTTTATGAAATATACAGAGTTTTACCAGATCAGACACGTGAGTTTGTGTGGGCTAGTTATAATAACTATACGTATATTTCCGAGATAAAAAGATTCGGAAAGGAAGATAGTTCGGCACTGGAAGTAGTTGCGGTTGATGGTGGTATGAACAGAAGTCTGAGGGAGTTTGTTGTATTCAATTGGCCGAATTATCCAGTTCCAAAAGCTGATTTTGAAATAAGCAATACAATAGCTATGCCTGGTGAAAAGATAAGACTTAACAGTCTGTCCTCAGAAGTAACAGAACAGCTTGTATGGATACTTCCCGGAGCAACTCCGGAAATATCTTATGAAGTCTCACCTGAAGTTGTATACGAAAAGGAAGGTATATTTCCAGTTACTCTTAAAGCCATTAACTCCGAAGGAGAAAGTGTAAAAACAGTAGATCCGCTTATTGTTATCACTAAAAAAGCTGCAAACGTTAAGAATATGGCATTGAACAAAAATACTTATGCAAGCTCTAACGTGCCCTCTGAAAAACCTTCCATGGCTGTTGACGGAACTGTTGAAAATAATAGCAAATGGTGTGCTGTAGGTGATTTACCTCATTGGCTGGTTATTGATTTTGAAAAAGAGGTAATCATAAACAGAGTTATCGTAAAGCATGCACAGTCAGGAAATGAATCACCGGATATGAATACTCAGATCTACAAGATACAGGTAAGCAATGATGCCCAGCAATGGACTGATGTTGTTTCAGTAGATTCAAATAAAAAAGGAGTTACAGAAGATTCGTTTGCGCCTGCAAAAGCCAGATATTTAAGGCTTTTCATAGAAAAACCCACGCAAGGCGGAGATAAAGCAGCTAGAATTTATGAAGTAGAGGTTTATGGATTAGAAGCTTATTGAATGAATTTTACATTCCTCCGCATGGATTTTCCATGCGGAGGCTTATGTAAGGAGGGTTTTTACGGATGAGAAAGAATAACTCATTAAATTTTTTTAAAGGAATTTTTTTTATTTCTCCATGGCTTGTAGGTTTTTTGATTTTTACCCTTCTGCCGTTTATTGCGTCTTTTTACTACACATTTACACGTTTCAGCATAACCACAAAGGTGCAATGGACAGGCACAGAAAATTATGTAAATATGTTTTCTGACCCTCTTTTCTTTAAAAGTCTTATGAATACAGTATGGATGACAGTAGGTCTTGTTCCCATAGGTCTTCTTGTTGCTCTTGGAACAGCAATTTTACTGGATAAACCACTAAAAGAAACTTCTTTTTACAGGGCAGCAATTTATCTGCCTTCTATTGTTCCGGCGTTTGGTTTTTCAGCGGTAGTCACATGGTTTTTCCATCCGTATATGGGTATTGTAAATGCATTTATTGAACTTTTAGGATTCGAGGGACCACTCTGGCTCAGCAGTGAAGCGTGGGTTAAGCCTACAATCGTGCTTGCTGCTCAATGGGGCGTAGGCAGCTCTATGCTTATATTTTCAGCTGCAATTAAAGACATCCCAAGAGAATTTTATGAGTCAGCCAGAATAGACGGAGCTAATAGATTTGTCGTCTTTAAAAAAATAACGTTACCTCTTATAACTCCGACAATTTTTTATTATCTGGTGACTTCTACAATAGGAGCTTTGCAAATATTTGACCTTCCTATGCTTCTTTCCAACGGAGGACCAGCGAATGCAAGTATGTCACTGTCGATGTATATATACAGACATGCCTTTACATATACAAATATGGGTTATGCATCTGCAATGGCATGGTTTTTATTCGGAGTGACATTTATACTCACTATTTTTTATTTTGTTTTTCAAAAAAAGTGGGTTTATTACCTGGGTTCATAAATTAATAAAGAATGGTGGCGATTATAATGAAAAAAATAAAACTTTATATACCCAGAAGAATTGCCTTAATAATTATTACTATGATATATCTTCTGCCTTTTTTCTGGATGATCGGAACATCATTAAAGCCAGACAGTGAACTTATGATTTTTCCTCCCAGAATATTTCCTGAATCTCCTGATTGGTCAAATTATGCCAAAGCACTTAATAAGTTTCCGTTTTTTATGTATCTCAAAAATACAGTTATAATTACCGTATTTAATCTTATAGGAGTTGTTTTGTCTTCTTCTTTTGTGGCATATGGATTTTCAAAGATCAAATGGAAAGGAAGGGATTTTTTCTTTGCGGTTATGATGAGTACTGTGATGCTTCCGGGTGTTGTGACTATGATACCTGTTTTTATGATTTATAAACATCTCGGATGGCTGGATACCTTCCTGCCTTTAATTGTACCTGCTTTTCTTGGGGGCGGAGCTATGAATGTTTTTCTGGTGAGACAGTTTTTCAACACTATTCCCAACGATATACTTGAAGCTGCCAAACTTGATGGTGCGGGAGAGTTAAAAATTTTTTTTAAAATTATGCTTCCACTTTCAAAACCGGTTCTCGCGCTGATTAGTCTCTTTACCTTCACGGGGTCATGGAACAATTATATGGGGCCGTTAATCTATATTACAAGTGAATCAAAGTATCCTTTGGCGCTGGGTATGCCCATGTTTATGAGCAGATACGGTACATTCTGGAATCAGGCAATGGCGGCATCGGCGCTTACGATTCTTCCAACGATAATATTTTTCTTTTTTGCACAAAAGTATCTTATAGAAGGCATTAAGCTTTCGGGCCTAAAATAAACGGGAGTGATTTTATGATAGCAGATTTTTCTATGAAGCCTAACTTTCCTTGGGAAGATAAGCCTGCCGGATCTGATGCATTGTTATGGAGGTACTCTAAAAATCCTATTATAAAAAGAGATCAGGCAAAAGCAGCAAACAGTATTTTTAACAGTGCGGTCGTGCAGTATAAAAACGGATTTGCAGGTGTTTTCAGAGTTGATGATACCAACAGAAGGATGAATATAAGAAGCGGTTTCAGTGATGACGGGATTAACTGGAAAATTTCCGATGAGCCGATCCGTTTTATTAACGAAACGGATGATTTAATAGAAAGTGAGTACAAATATGACCCTAGAGTTGTTTTTATAGATGACCGGTACTGGATAACCTGGTGCAACGGTTATCATGGTCCTACTATAGGGATTGGATATACCTATGACTTTAAAAGTTTTTATCAGATTGAAAATGCATTTGTGCCATTCAACAGAAACGGGGTACTTTTTCCAAGAAAGATTAACGGAAAATTTTGTATGCTAAACAGACCATCTGATAATGGTCATACTCCCTTTGGAGATATCTTTTTTAGCGAAAGTCCTGATATGGTTTATTGGGGGAAGCACCGTTTTGTAATGTCTCCTGGTTATTCGCCGTGGCAGTCTTTAAAGATAGGTGCAGGCCCTTGTCCTATAGAAACATCGGAAGGATGGCTGATTATTTATCATGGAGTCCTTCTTTCATGCAATGGATATGTTTACAGTTTCGGAGCGGCTCTTACTGATCTGGAAAAACCGTGGAAAGTAATCAAAAGATCATCTTCGTATCTTCTTTCCCCTCAGCAGCTCTATGAATGTGTTGGGGATGTCCAGAATGTTGTTTTTCCTGTTGCTGCTCTTAATGAAAAAGAAAGCGGAAGGATAGCTATTTATTATGGATGTGCAGATACAGTTGTAGGGTTGTGTTTTGGATATGTTGAGCAGATATTGGAATGGCTTAAGCACAACAACTAATAAGAAGTGTATTTTTTATAGCAAAATGCGATAAAATAAAGTAATTTAAGAAATTTTATCTTTTCAGGAGGTATCCTAATGATTCCGCTGTATCTGCAAATAACAAATTATGTTGAGGATCTTATCCTTTCAGGCAAGTATCTTCCCGGGGATAAAATTCCTTCTGAAAATGAGCTTGCTGAGAAGTTTGATACTACAAGAACCACCGTAAGAAAGGCTTTAGATGATTTAGAAAAGAAGGGTTTGCTTACAAAAATTTTCGGTGTAGGAACTTTTGTTACTGAAATCAATATAGTATCGCAGAAGAAAATAGGAATAATAGTACATAATTCACAAATTGTTTATGGAATAATAAAATTTTGCTCCACTATAGGGAGCAAGTGTTTTATAGCAGAACATACACCAGGGCTTGCCCAGGAGAAAAAGGCTATAAGTGAGCTTTTATCAATGGGGGTAGACGGTATAATAATGGAGCCGACAGTTATTTCATTGGCCGATGATCTGCTTAAGGAGCTCATTAAAGAGAACTTTCCTGTTGTTTTTGTTGACAGGAGCATTGATATGGGTTTTCCTGTTCCGACTGTTATTACGGACAACAGCCAGGGTGGGAGACTTTTAGGTGAACATATGAGGAAAGTTCATAGGATTGAGTCGGCTATTTTTGTTACCAGTGAAGATCTTAATATTTCCAGTGTAAATGAAAGGTACGAAGGGATAAAAACCGGGCTCAGATTTTCTCCCACCATAATAAAAGTACCGGTGATAGACGGGGATTATAGCAATCTTATAACTCATCTGAAGAAAGAACATGAACAGGCTATTTTCTTTTGCAATGACATGATGGCCGTAAGAGGATACTCATTCCTTCTGAATAAAGGGTTTAATCTCCCCAAGGATGTTAAAATAATAGGGTTTGATAATGATTATGTTTCGAAAATCCTTGAACCTAAACTCACAACAGTTAAGCAGAATCTTCCGCAGCTTGGAGAGTATGCTGCTTCGATAATGGTTAGACTTATTAAGAAAGAACATGTAGAAGATGAAAACAGAATACCGGTTTCGCTTATAGTAAGAGCATCATGCGGTTGTATGGAGAATAAGGAGGATATCCATCGTGAATAAAAACAAAAGCAACGATATACAGCATTTAAAGCATATGCTTGCAGAAGTACTTCCTTACTGCATAGTGGAGTGCCAGGATATAAAAGAATGGATGTTTAACAACAATAAGATTAATTTTAATTTTAATTGGGAAAAGGAAACCTCTCCAGTAAGCTTTCAAAAACAGATTCTCCTGGAAAAATGTGAAAAAAATTACTCTGTCTATATGAACGGGTGGTTTGGAGGAGAAAGCCTTGTAAAAATTGACGGAAAATCTTTTGGAGAGATAAATGTTTTTCACAAAGAAATTAATCTGTCTTCTTTTGCTGACGGGAAGGAGCATGTAATACAGGTTTTTACCGTACCCAGAGGTCTTTTCGGAACAAAAGAGGAAGCCGTCTTCAGATATGCCCGTCTTGTGAAATACGACGATGAGCTCAAGAAGGCTGTCATATATGTAAACAATATGATCAATATTTCTCAGGAAAGCGAAAATGATAGTCTTTCATTAAAAATAATTGAATATACCGATGATGTTCTTTCAAGTGTTTATGTTCCCAGAGATACGGATAAGTACCTTCTAAATATTCTTGATAATCCTTCAATACTTTCTGATGTAACAAATGTATGGACACATCCTGAGTTTACAAGACCTTCTCACAGAGATAATTCAGAGGTCAAAAGGAACTTTTTTGGAAAATTTCCGGAGTATAAAAACGCTTTGGAAAAACTAAAAAACTTGTTCCCAAAGACAGGCAAAGTTTATGTTATGGGACATGCGCATATAGACTATGCGTGGTTGTGGCCGGTTGACGAAACGAAAAGGAAGATTGAAAGAACCTTTTCAAATGCTATACAGCTTTCAGCGAAGTATCCGGAGTTTATCTACAGCCAGTCTTCGGCTCAGATGTATAAAGACATAAAAGAGCTTTCTCCGGATGTTTTTGAGAAGATAAAAAAACTTGTGAAAGAAGGAAAATGGGAGCCTGCAGGAGGTATGTGGGTGGAATCAGATTGCAATGTTCCTTCTGCAGAATCTTTGATCAGACAGTTTTATTATGGTCAGACATTCTTTGAAAAAGAGTTTGGGAAAAGAGCCAATAACTGTTGGCTTCCGGATGTTTTCGGCTTTTCATGGATACTTCCCCAGATACTTAGGCAGGCCTGTATAAAGTATTTTGTGACTACTAAGCTTTTCTGGAACGATACAAATGACTTTCCATATGATGTGTGCAGGTGGAGGGGAATCGACGGATCAGATGTTCTGTATTACAGTTATAAGAATATGGAAGATGGATATAACGGCAAGATAAGTGCAAAGTCAATAATTAATACATGGAATAATTTTAGACAGAAAGGGGAGCTCTCATCAATTCTACTTTCTTTCGGATATGGCGATGGCGGAGGAGGCCCGACGGAAGAAATGTGCGAAAATTTTCATCCGCTTTCCCAGGCGGCTGGTATACCCCAAGTAGAGTACTCAAGCGCATCAGATTTTTTTGACAGGGTAGAAAAGGAAGTAGATTATTCAAAACTTCCGGTTTGGGATAGTGAGCTTTACTTTGAGCTGCATCGCGGAACCTACACCTCACAGGCAAGAACCAAAAGATTTCACAAACTAGCGGAGAACGAACTAAGAAAAGCCGAAATTCTAAATACTTTATTTAACTGCAATAATCAAAATTTTTTGGATAGTCAGTGGGAAGTGCTTCTCAGAAATGAATTTCACGATATTCTTCCGGGATCGTCAATCAAAGAAGTGTATGAAGATACCGAAACAGAGCTTAGTCAAGTAATACAAAAATCAGCAGAGCTATCTGAAAAAATAATTTCTGAAAAAGCTTCTGATAAAGGTCTTGCTTTGTTCAATCCGGCAAGCACCCATAATTATATAGTTTTTGAGCATGAAAAGAATATGAAAGTATTTTTTGAAGGTAAAGAGCTTTTAAAACAGAAAACTTTTGAAGGAAGATACCTGTACTTTATAAAAGAAAAAATCTCTGCTCTGGATTTGGTGAATCTGAGTGCTGTTCATGCAGATGAGCATAGCGAGAGTATAGTTTTTACAGATAGCAGACTGATGGAAAATGAGTTTATAAAAGCCACGATAAATGATGACGGAACGGTTGATATATACCATAAAAAAACCGGGAAAACAGTTTCTGACCATGGAATGAACAGACTTATGCTGTACAAAAACATACCGTATTACTGGGAAAACTGGGATATCGATAAAAATTACTATAAGTCGGGAGTTCAATTAAAGGCACAAAGCATAGAAACAGTTGAAGAAGGAGATATAAGAAAAGTAATCAAGGTTGAGTACCAGATAGAAAGTTCTAAAATAGAACAGTACTACATACTATATAAAACTGCCCAGTATATAGAAGTTGTTTCTAAAGCTGACTGGCACATGAGAAGAGCGCTTCTTAAGGCCATTTTTCCAACAAAGGTGCTCAACAGATATGCAAAGTACGATATTGATAACGGTTATATTGAAAGGCCTACCCACAACAATACCGTTTATGAAAAAGCAAAGTTTGAAGTACTCGGTCACAGATGGGTTGATATATCGCAGGAGGATTTTGGAGTATCAGTCATAAACGACTGTAAATATGGGCATTATGTTAAGAACTCCGAGATCGAACTGTCTTTAATCAAATCTGGCATATATCCTGATTTTTTTGCAGATGAGGGCAGTCATGAGTTTTCATATATTATATTCTCCCATGAGAGCTGCTCGATTAAAGACGTATCGTTGTTAGCCGAACAGTATAACAAAAGGCCGGAGGTTTTTAACGGAAGTGTCAATTATGAGTATCCTAAAATAAAAATAGACTCTGAAGCTTTTAAGATTTATTCATTGAGGAAAACTGATGAAAAAAATATTTATCTCAGAATCGCTGAGGTACTTGGAACATCTGGAAAACTTACAGTTACCTTTGAGAATACTCCTATAAAAGCAGTATATCTAACTAATATTCTTCATGACATAGAGCAAAAACTTGAGGTAAAAGAAAATACTGTCAGTTTCTGTTTTGACCCTTTCAAAATTTTTACTCTGATGATTGAGACAGCGTAGTTTTTTCTCTTTCAAATATTTTTATATTAACAAAAGCCAGGCTTATGATTGCCTGGCTTTTGTTAATATGTTCTTAGTATTATGTTTGTAGAGCATCTGCTTTAAAAGCTTTCCAAAAGTCGTTTGAGCACCTGGGTGTCTCTGAAAAGCCACGTATCAAAATCGGGATTTACCGTTATAATACGTTCGTTTTCTGCGAGAGCTTCTTTTAAGCTTATAAAAACAGGGGTAAAACCTAGTTCTTTTTCGTACGCATCTAAAGATAATTCACAGAAGGTTTTTTCATTGATACTGCACTTTATGAATACAGTTTTCATAATAAAAATTTTTGAAGGATCGTAGATATCGGTGCGCTTTTCATAAACAACTCCTACTTCATCACCCGTGTTTACAACAGAGAACCCCGTTTCTTCTTTTATTTCCCTAGATAAAGCTTTTAAAAGGTCTTCTCCGGTCTTAACTCCTCCGCCGGGGAATTTATAACCGTGATGGTAAGTTTTTATCATAAGCATTCTTTCCGGATGTCCTACTACTCCTTTTGCTGCGATTCTGGAGATACTATCAAAATCATTACTTTGCATTGGAGAACCAAGGCTTAGATAAAAGCTCATGGTTATTCCTCGGTATACTCTTTCTGCCAAGCTATTTCAAATCTTTTATAGGTAATATTATATGATATTTTTTTCTTTTGGCCCTCACTCTGTCCTAAGATTTTAAAAAAATACTTGCCAGGAGTCAAAGAGATCCTGATGAGCTTAGTATCTTTTGATAAATCTGAAATGCTGACTATTTCATTTCCGGATTCTGTGTATATGGCTGCGTGCATATCAGACAAGCCAGATATTGAAGTAAATACCAGCTCAGTATCTTTTTTTGCTTCAAACTCCATGTTAGTCTCAAGATTTCCGCTGAATACAGAGTTAAATTCATCAAGTATATAAAAATTATAGTAGTTTGGGAAGTAGTAAAATGCCGTAAATATAAGAACTATTACGCTGCATACAAGAAAGATCAATCCTTTTTTATTCATTTTATTCCTCCTAGTATTTATACTCTGAACGCTTCATAAGATGATTGGTAATAAAGTACAAAATTACAATAGCTGCACCTGCAAGTATAAGAAAAGCTGTTTTGCCTTCACCAAAAACAATAAATTTGAAAATATTGTTATAACCTGCCATTATAAGGCAAACCGCAAGAATATTTGTTCCCACTACATACTGCCACCCAAATCTTTTTCCGAGCATGGCAAGGAAACCGGTGTAAAAAACTACAAAGTATAATATGGAAATTATGGTTATGGCCAGACTAACTCTTCCAAAAGGAACATCAATAAGTAAAAGCAATAGATTAACTATGGTTCCAATTACAATAGGAAGAACAAGAAGATATATATTTACCGCATATCTTATATGTTTACGCGGGGCAGAAAACATCAGCAGCATGTTGATTGTCTGTGCAAATAGAACAATTACTGAAACAAAAGAAAAAAGCAAGAGCATTCCAGAAAAATTTATTGCCAGATTAGTTTTCAAAGTGTGAAAAAAAGCGTCCAGACCGACTGCATCAGAGTCGAAAAAATATCCCATAGATGTATTTGCAAGAACTATAACCGCTCCAACCACAAGAAATATATAAAAACTCTCCTTTATCATGCTTATGATGACTTTAAAAGCCTTTAAAACATCTTTACTCATCTGCTTCGTCCTCCTTAGTCAGGTTCACAAGTATTTTCTGTATATCCATCTTTGATACCTGTATATCGTACTTTGACAGTTTATCATAATCAAGCTCATTGAGTTTTCCAGTTACAGCATAACTTGCAAGTCCTCCGATTTTTTCCTTCGAAAGAATCTTCAGTCCGTCAAGAACCTTTTCAATGCTGCTTTCTTTTCCGCTCAGGTAAAAGTACTTCTGCTCTATGCTTTCGAGCGTATCATCAATTAGTATTCTGCCCTTGTCAATCATTATAATGTTTTCAAAAAGTGTTTCAAACTCCTTTATGAGATGCGAGGATATTATCATGGTGCGAGGATTGTCCATATAATCTTTATTGAGCTCTTCAAAGAATATATCTCTTGCCACAGGATCCAGACCGATGTATGGTTCATCAAACATCGTTATCTCTGCCCGGCTTGCAAGGCCGATTATTATGCCTACTGTGGTTTTCATGCCCTTGGAGATTTTGTTGTAATATTTTTTAGTGTCAAGACCAAGTCTTTTTACAAGATGTCTGGCGTACTGTTCATCCCAGTTCTTAAAAAGAGTCCCTGCTATTTCAAATATCTTTGATACCTTTATAGAAGTATTCTGTTCATAGTATGCTCCCAGGGTTTCACGGGCAAGGCAGATCTTATTTACCGCTGTTTCGTCTTTACGTGTGTCCTGACCGAAAATTTTTATATAACCGGATTTATAATATATCTGACCTGCAATTGTTTTCATAAGAGTTGTCTTTCCTGCTCCGTTTCTGCCAATCAATCCATATATTCTGTTTTCCTGTATGGAAAGGGAAATATCTTTCAGTACATGGAAGTTATCGTAAAATTTATTAAGAAGATTAATTTCTATTGCCTGATTCATTTTTTCTCCTCCTTGTAGCTTTCTATCATTTCAATAAGCTCTGATTTTTTAATTCCAAGTTTTTCTGCTTCAGTCATAAGTTTTTTTATAAAGTCGTTCAAGAACTCTCTTCTCCTTTTTTCTCTTATTTTTGTCAGTGCTCCCGAGCTTACGTACATTCCAAGACCTCTTTTCTTGTAGAGAATCCCTTCATCCGTGAGGATTGAAAAACCTTTTCTTGCTGTGGCGGGATTTATATTGTAGGTCTGCGCAAGCTGGTTGGTTGAAAAGATCTGGTCCTCTTCTTTAAGCGTCTGTTGAAGAATCATATCTTCAATGAGCTCCGCTACCTGCAAGAATATGGGCTGAGTTGATGTTTCATCGAATTTCATCTGTTCACCTCCATTTCTTAGTTAATTACTCAACTAACTAAGTACATGAGTATTGTACTATTTTCTTTTGATTTTGTCAAGCAAAAAAAATGTCTTTTGAAAAAAATCTTCAAAAGACATAATTACTGAAGCTACCACTTTCCAAAATGTTCTTCGGAACAGCCGCTCATATTCTCTACAGAGATTTTCTGCCCTGTTTCGTCTTTTACATATCCGTTGAAAACACCGATCATCTGATGGACTTCAGATTCAAGAAAAAGCATTTTAGATTTGGCGACTCTTTCATACTCAGGAGTAAAAACAAGATTAACCCTGTCCGATATGGCGGTTTTAAGGTTCCAAGCTTTCATAAAATTATTTTTATCGTACTCAAAAACAGTATTTTCACTCAGTTTTATACATTTACCATCAATAAAAATTGCATTTTCTGTCATTCCTGTGCCGTCGGTCCATTTTGCTCCAAGATTAACAGCCACAGATCTGCCATTAAACTTTCCGCAGCCGCTTGCCCAATTCCAATTTACCTCGTATGGCCATACTCCCCTTCCAAAGTCAAGGCATGCAAAAGAATCCTTTGAGTTGAAAAAATATGTTTTGTCTCCCAAGGTAAGGGTTCCTTCTACGGGCAGACCTATTTGTTTGGATGTAAACTGAAAAGTTCTTTCATTCCATGGAATAACTACATTAAGTGTTTCTTGATCGTTATAAGGTTTTATGACAAACTCGCCAAATATTTTTTCTTTTTTAAAATCAGTATCTTCGAAAAAAATATGTGTATCTGTTCCTTCTGAAAGTATTTTTACTTTAAGTAAAGAATTCTCAAAAGTAACAGTTTTATTGACTTGGCAAGGCATTTTGCAGCCCATTCCGAAAGGAGTCATAACAGTTTTCTCTATAAACCGTCGTGTTTTTCTATCGTAAAAATAAGCAAAAACCATTCCGGCGTAATCAATATTGGATACTGTAACCGAAAAAAGACAGTCTGAACCCATGATATACCAGTAGTTCCATTTCTTTTTCCGTAGCCATCTGCCGGAAAGATTGCAGTTGATAACTGAATTTCTTGCCCATCCTATACTTTCTCTGTTAAGTAAACCATCTTTTCTACATAAGTCTACTTCTTCAAAAATCTCTCTTTCCTGATAAAAAAGCTGTTCCATCTTCTTCCCCCCTGTAATGAATCTAACCTAATAATCATATAAGCCTATTATAAACTCCCATATCTGTCTGCTTTTGCATATGCTCTCTTATTTGAGGTACAAGTCTTAAGAAATGGTCTGAGGATAAGTGTCTTTCAAGATCTTCTTTCGTTGCCCATTCTTCTATCATAGCTATGCTTAAAGGATCCTTTTCATCCTGATAAAGCTCGTACCTGATACAGCCCTTTTCTTTCCTGGTAAGTTCTATAAGTTCCCTATAAAGTTCCACAACTTGTGCTAAATCGTTTTGACGAACGTAATTTTTTGCAACTACCTTTATCATAGTAGCACCTCTTTTTCCTTTCTTTTACAGTATTTTATCACAATCAGAAACTTTAAGCTTTATTTTTTCCATCAAATGCAATATTCTTGGTCTGTTATATCTCTGCACAATTATGCAGGGTAAATTTACAGAAAGGGCATAAATTAACATATATACCAGTATCTCTATAGGAGCGAAAAAACCAAAAATCCAGAACGGAAGAATTGCAAGAAGGTGAACCAGTTCAGCCCTGCAAGACTCGGCTAAAAATTTTTCAAGTTCGCAAACAGAATAATTCCGAAGTCTTTTTTTCCGGTACCCGTTTTTCATTACTGCTCCACCGTCAGGTAAGAACTTTTTCCATTTTTTTACTTTTAATAATGTCTCGTAAATGGAACCGTTTTTTTCCCACCGGTGAGACTTAAAAATTCCGGATGAATATGAGAGCTTTGCTTGTGGTATTTTTGTGCACAGGATGGCTATGGAAACTTGAATTACAGGCCACAAAGCAAAGCACAAAAGTATAGTAAGCCATTGCGGAAGAAAGAAGATCTGCATAAATCACTTCTCCAGTTTTATTTTTCTGCCTTTCCATATCACTTCACGGCGCAGTATTTTTTTCAGAACAGAGACAAAAAATATATAAAGAAAAAAAAGAAGTTGAACAGGGAATAAAACAATTGATATTTTAGCAAATGAACCGATTTTTTCTGTAATTTTTAACAGATGAACAACAGCTACAGTATAAAGCAAAAAATAGATGGCAAAAGCATAATAATCTGCCGTAAAAAATGTATATACAGGGTATATACTCAGACATATCAGCGAAGAAAGCCACAGAAAAGTCAAGAAAAATAAGCTTAAAGGGGTTTTAACTGCACCTGTTGCATAATTTTTTGTCCACCCTTGGGCTAAAGATCTAAGACCGTTGCCGTACATTCTGAAACAGATATCCCGGTTTCCAAGAAAAAGCTTGTACTTTATATTTTTTTCATTGAGTACTCTTCCCATGTCAATATCATCTACAATGCTTGTACGTACGCTTTTATGTCCTCCGATACTAAAATAAGTTAGACGGTCAATCATAATCACAGGTCCAAAAAGACCGGCATTTTTGCCTTTAATAGCTGTCGTAACACCATTTGCTCCAATCTCAATAAGATTAAAAAATAAAGAAAACTGTTCATAAGGTTTTACGACAGTATGAAAAGGCTGAACAGAAATAGGGCATCTGTTTTTCGTATACTCGCATAGCAGTTTTTCTATTGCTGATGGGGCAAGTCTTACATCTGCATCCAAAAAAAGTATGACTTCACTTTTTGAAGCTTGGGCTCCTTCAAAACATGCCCAGGATTTTCCAATCCATTCACATGGCTTATTTTCAATATTAATGACTTTTGCTCCGTTACTACTTGCAATTTCGGCGGTATTATCCGAAGAACAGTCATTTACACAGATTATTTCTGAAATTTCAACTGTCTGCTGTTTAAGATCTCTCAGTATGCCTAAAAGATTTTCCTGTTCGTTTCTTGCGGGAATTATTATTGTAAGATTAGATAATTTTTTTTTGCTGTAAGTTTCACTAAGAAAAGGAAAATGAATGAACAGCAGATAACCGCATACTAATCCTGTCACTATAAGGCTTAATGTAAAAATCATGACGTCACCTCTGAAACTTGTGTAACTTCTTATGAACTTTATCAGCAGCAAGTTTTCCTGTAAGAATGGATATAGGAAGTCCGGATGGGCTGAAAGTCCATTGTCCGGCCTGATAAATATCCTTCAAGGGGGTAAAAATAGATTTTTTGATACTTCGCATCCTGTTTTCTGAAGGTACAGGATTGTTTTTGAATGCCCAGCCTGTTACTGCCCCTCTGGTATTAGAAGTTATCTTTTCCAGTGTGAGCGGAGAGGATATAACTCCAAAAATTACTTTGGATTTTAACCCTTTTAAAATACTTTTATCCAGCACATCAATAATTCTGTCTTTACATAACGCTTTAAACTCTTCATACCATCCTTTCTGCTCTGCAAGTTTGGCTAGATCGTAGTCAAGAAGAGTGCTTATTATCAGACCTGTTTTCCCTTGTGGAGCAAGACTGTTATCACGTATAGCAGGACATGATATCTCGTATGTGGTCAACTCAAGATACTTGGATAAATAACCGGAAAGATCTTCGGTATTGCTTATGCTGTTTTTTAGAGAGGCAATATGAGAAAGACCTGTTTTTTGTGGTGTGTAGAAGCAATGGGCTCCAAAAACACTTTCAAACACTTCTTTTGGTAGATCTACCGCAAGATACAGCGTTAATACAGATTCCGAAGCATCTGCATTCATAATCTCATTGTAGGTCTTTTCTGATTTTTTATTACTGATTAGATTTTTCAAAGAGTTTTTATTCAGATTTCTGTAAAAATTTTTCAGATCGGCAGCCCATATAAGCTGATTATACTCAAACTCCTGCGAATCAGACGAAAATAGTTTTTTTCTTTCAGAATCAATTTGCGATATTTCCGTTTTTAAAAGTATTTTACCAGAGTTTTGACGAATAAAAGAAGTCATCTTAGATGCAAGGGTTTGCGTTCCTCCTTTGGGATAAGAATAATCCAGATAGAGACCGAAATAGCTTAGTGCAAAGAAAGCTGGGGTATCTGCAAAAAAATGCTGAGTTATCGTATCAATAAGCTGCATATTCTGAGTAAAGTTTAGCAGATACTCCTTTATAGGCATATTGAGCATTTCAATTTTTCTGATGTTTTTAGCGTACTTTATCATCCAAGGAAGAAGAGTTTTTGTCAGATAGTCCCTATCATGCTTCAAATCCATAAACAAAGGATTGTCTATACCGTACAGAACATCCATGTAGTTCATTACTTTTTTTATTTCGTTGATGATTTTCTCAATTTGCTTTGCCTGAGAAGGAAAGTTTTTTAGAAGAAGTTCAAGATAATCTTTTATACTCTCTTTAGTCTTAAGATAGATAAACTCTCTTTCTATGCCTAACGAAACAGGATTTTTTATAAAATCAACGGTAATACCCAACTGCCGGAGCATAGGAAATATTATTCCTGAATTTTCAAAGGCTCTTATTCCAGCATCAAACGTAAAACCATCTCTCTCGAAGGAAGTTACAAGACCACCAGTTTTTTCTGATTTCTCAATAATAAGTACGTTGTGTGCGTTTTTACAAAGATATGCTCCTGCAGTCAGACCTGCCATTCCTGAACCGACTATGATAGCATCGTAACGCATATTTTCTCTCCTTAGCAGTAGTCTAATTTTTATAAAAGTTATATAATGTTATTTTTATGCAAAGTTTTAAGATGATTTAATAACATTAGACGATCTAATTATACATTGCTAAGATGGGAAATGTCAATAAAGTAAAATAGAGCAGAATATAAAGACTTAAAAAAAACTCCATCCCTCATGATAGAAGTTCAATGGCAGAGTACCTTAATGTTGAAAGGAGTGCTTTGTCCCGTGAACTTTCAAAAAATGAAGAGAGATGGATTGATTAGTTATAAAAAAATTACTTTGTTATTTTTTGACTTATTTTACTAGGTCAATCTTTGTTCATCTTTCTATTAAATAGAAAGATGGCTAGACTTAGAAAAACTACTGTATAACCAAGAATCCAAATAAGATGGATAAAAAAGTTCTGGTAACTTCCATTAAGTGCATCTCTTGAAATTTCTACAGAATGGATGAAAGGCAGCATCATAGCAACATTTTTAAAAGTTTTACCTACGATTTCAACAGGAAACCATGCACCGCTTAGCCATACGGTAAGATTTGTAAGAAGTGCGCCACAAATTCCGCCAACCTGTTTGTCGTTGAATATAACTCCGCAGACCAGCCCTATTCCTATAAAAAGAAAGGAAGTCGGAATAAGAGTAATAAAAGACAGAACTAAATTCAAATTAAAATCAAGTCCCATCAGCACAGCGGCAATAAAACAAATGACACCCTGTATAAAAGCCATAGGAAATAGGGGAAGCAGATATCCCCATATAAAATCATGTGATTTTAGAGGAGAAGTAAACAGACGCATCAGAAATGAGCTGCTTCGGTCTTTTGCCAGCAGTACTCCTGAAAAAAGCGACATAAAAGAGAGACCGAAAACAGTTATGCCTGGAGTAAGCTGTTTTAAAGTAAACTGTTCACCCGGTATATTTTTTCCCATAGTATTGAGTGCTATTAGAAGGAGTACAGGAAAACCTATTCCAAAAAAGAGATTCATGGGATCTCTTACAATTTCTTTAAAATTTCTTTTTGCAAAGACAAGTATTTTCATTGTTTGGTTTCCTCCCCGGCAAGTGTTATAAATGCTTCTTCAAAATTCTTTTTCCCACTCTTTTTAATGATCTCTTCAACTGTACCAACTGCTGTCAGCTTACCTCCGGACATAATCCCGATTCTGTCTGAAAGAGCCTGTGCTTCTTCAAGATAATGTGTGGTAAGTATTATGGTTGTTGTTGCTTTAAGATCACTTATTACATCCCAAAGCTCTCTGCGTGCAATAACGTCAAGTCCCAGAGTAGGTTCGTCAAGAAAGAGAATCTTTGGTTCTGAGATAAGAGCCATGGCTATACTGAGCCTACGCTGCCATCCGCCAGAAAGATTTTTGGAACGAATATTTTCATACTTAGCAAAATGAAATTTTTTGATCATCTGAGCGGCTTTTTCCTTGGATAAGCTTTTGTTGCTGCCGTGAATGCCAGAAATAAACTCAAGATTTTCCCGTACGGTTAGATTTGCAGCGACAGCTGTTTCCTGCGGGGAAACTCCAATCTTTTCTTTTATAAAAAAGGGATTGGTTAAAATACTTTCACCTAAAATAAATGCGTTACCTGAAGTAGGCTTACTTAAGCATGTAAGCATTTTTATGGTTGTGCTCTTTCCAGCTCCATTTACTCCTAAAAGAGAAAAAAGTTCTCCGTGTTCTATTGAAAGCTCAATTGAATCTACTGCGGTTAGGTTTCGATACTTTTTAGTCAAGTTTTCTGTTTTAATATCAACCATTTTGCTCTTCCTCCGGTTTTATGGTGTTTTGTATTTCTCTGAAAAGTTCTGTTGTCCCTGCCATATTTTTTGCCATTATTTCAACTGTGGCAAACGCCAGTCCTTGATTGAGATCTCCGAATACAAGAAGCTTATCTCCTGTTTTTATGTTAAAATCTTTTCTTGCTTCCGCTGGAATTACTATCTGTCCTCTTTCACTTACTGTAACTGTTCCATAAAATCTTTTATCTCCTTGCTGCATGATAACCTCCTTCTTTTTTTTGTAAATCTTGTTTTTCTTACTATACTTATATACTAACAAATTCTTGTATACAAATCAATGAAGACTGAACTACATATCTATTAAGTTCATATAAATAAAAAACAGACTCAGTCAGAAGTCTGTCTTTTAAGTTTTAAAGAAAAAAAATTTCAATATAATCAAAATTATTATAATCCACAGAATAACTATACCGATTGAGAAGTACCATCTACTGGGTTTTCCTTCTTTCCAGATGTTTTTTGATTGCTCTAGGCATTGATCAAAAACATCTTTAGGAATTAATTTTATCGTAAGCGTTACTAAAACAGGCAATATCAGCAAATCATCCAGATAGCCCAAAACAGGTATGAAGTCGGGGATAAGATCTATGGGGGATAAGACATATGCTACTGTTAGCCAAGCTAATATCTTAGCCCAAACGGGTGTTTCCTTTTTTCCTAAGGCAAGAAAAATAGCCGGAATATTAATTTTAAGCTTTTCTATGCGTTGCTTGAGATTCATGAGGTTCACCTTCAGTCAGGAACGATAAAATATCTTTCTTTTTAAAATAGTATCTTTGAGTCTGAAACTATCGTTGATATGGACAATCTGGTGACGGGTCAAAGGCATTTTAATAATTCCTGAAATACTCTTATTGCCCCAGAAATCCAAAAGCCAAATTGAATCAGGATGTTCTGTAACTCCCCCAACTCTTAGTATTTCAGCGAGAGCTTTTTTATCAAATTTTTTCTCCATATCTTTAAAGTTTAGTCCGGACAAAATACTTTTGGTTCTTTCACCAACAGCTACTCTGTAATTTTTCAGCTCACAAGGATCTATCTCTCTGCTGAAACTAATTATTTCATCGTCTGTCATTGCATTACCAGTGTCTGTGACTGATGTTCTGATTTTTTTTAGCCATTGGTCATTAAGGATTTGTTCTCTGCCTGAAATGAGGAGATTTGTGGTTAAATCCTCAATCCTTGTGATATGCCAGATGTTCCAGGCTATGGTTACATCTTTTTCTGTAGGCATAATGCTGAAAGCACTCTTTTCAAGACCAGCCCAGAGGTCATCCATGATAGTTAAGCCGCCATGGATTGAAAAGTGTACCGATGTATGCAGAGCAGTCAAGATTTTTTTCCCAGCTTCAAAAGTACTTTCCTTTTTTATTAGTTCATTCATTTTTTTCTGATCAATATTCCATTGTGATGCTATACTCATGATTAATGCCCCCGGAGTTCAAATAAAAAAATCTGATTATTGCAATTCTATCATAAAACATTAATCTGGTTTCTTCCATTTGATTTTGAAATGTAAAGAGCTCTATCTGCCCTTTTTAATGCATCATCATAAGTACTGTCAGTTTTTCTGAAAATAGACATTCCGATTGAGACATTTACAAAGATTTCCTTACCGTTTGCATGTACTGAGACCGAAGAAACAGCAGCAAGTATCTTTTGTCCAAAGTAATTCATGGCCTGTGCATCAATATCTTTGAAAACACATATAAACTCATCTCCGCCCCAGCGTATACATCGGTCTGAACTTCTTATACAGCTAAGCACAGAATTTGTCAGCTCCTTCAAAACCATATCTCCGGCATCGTGTCCGTAAGTATCGTTTACTTCCTTGAAGTGGTCTATATCAAAAACCATTATGCCGCTGTTGATACCATACTTACAGAAATCAGAAAAAGCTTTATTCATTTCATTTATTCCAAATCTTCTACTGTAGGCACGTGTAAGAATATCACTGTTTACTTCTTTTTCCAGATCCTTGTTTGATCTTCTGAAATAATATCTGTTGATTGCAACCATCAAGATCAGACATACCAGAACTATTGCCAATAAAAACCATATAGTATTGAGAGTGACGTTAAGAGATATATCCCGTATCTTGCGCTCGGTTTCTTCAATATACTGGTGCATATCGTCGGTATAGGTGCCCATGGCGATTACCCAGTCATATTTTTTATAAAGCCGTGCGTAAGAAATCTTTTCTGAGGAAGTACCGCTACTGGGTTTTTTAAAGTAATACGTAAAGAATACCTGTCCTTTATTTTTTACTCCCTCAAGCTCCATAAGATAAGGCATATTGCCTTTGTCATCCTTCGTATCTGTAGAAAGGAAAGTATTTTCGGTTTCCGGAAGATTGGGATGAACAAGTCTTAAGGCATAGTTCTTCCCTCCGTCGTAATTTAAAATTTCGTTGATCCAGATATACTCATCGTTTTTGAAGGTCATAGTTCTTATTCTGTTTTTCATCCGTTCCTTTACAATATCGTCTATGTACTCTTTGGTTGCACCGAAAAGTACTACTGAATTTGTAGTTTCAATTCTCTCGTAGGAATAAAAATTTTCTTCAAGCTCATCTATTTTGTATATAACCGTTTTATCAAAAGAATCTTCAGAGCATGATACCACGATTCCTGAATTTTTGTTCCAGATAAAGTATGTGAGACATTTAGAGTCGTTTTGTATAAAAAACTGTTGTGATACGTACCTTAAAAACTCTTCCTCAGGCAGAGATAATCTGGAGGTTAGTTCTAAAAATTTTACATGACCGGTTTTTTCATAACGACGTGTTTCATTAGTCAATTCAATATCTATGCTATTTATTAAATTATCAACCGTATCTTTCAGAAAAGTTTTTTTAAGATCTGATATCATATCATATGTCTGGTCAAAAAAGATTTTTTCTGCCTTTTTATGTGATATCATGTAAAAATATACCACTGTTAAGCAGATTATAAAAATTAAGACCACAGTAATTACATTATACTTATATCTCATAACAGGTTTTCCTCCTGTATATATGAAAAAATCAAAAACATTGCATCAATGCAAAGCTGTTGTAAATATAATACACTCCGTATTAAAGTAGAGTGCACTGTAAAAAGTTGATACTATTTCTACAGCAATAGTATATTTTGTTCGTTAAGTTATAAGGTCTTGAGTAAAAATAGTATAAAGATAATTTTAAAAGTATATAATTAATACAAGCTATCTTTTATTTTCGGAGGGCAAAATGAAGTGTGCAAAAAATGCAACTGGCTGGATCGGTGTTTTTATAACTTTAATTATTTCAGGAGTATGGTCATACTGGGGAGCGTTTGAAAACTTTCATGAAGGTTGGTACTCAAAAAGCATTTGGGAGAATATCTTTATGCTGTTATTTCAATATCTTCTTTTTGCGTGGGTATTTACTGTTCTGGCACTTATCAGCTTAAGGTGGAAAAGGACAGGTCTGGTAGTTCATCTGCTGACGGCTGTATTCAGTGCTTGGTTTTTCAGAGGCGCAGTTTTTTCTGTGGTTGGACTAATGGTTGTCATTCCTTTTTTTATTCTTGCAATGCTATATTATTTTGGAGAGCCTAAACCAAAAAAACTTGCTTATATACTTATAATAGCTGTTCCTTTGATTATAGTTACGGCTATATCTATTCCACAGGCGGTAAGAATTTCAAGACGGGTTAACGATAACGATTCAGGCATAAGAACAATTAAAACTCTTAATTACTCGCTTTCATGGGCTCCAAGAGGTCCGGGATGGCCTGACAGAGGAGTTTCATGGGAGGAAGCATGTAAGATATGCATGTACCTTTCAGCGGATGGAGAAACCCTTGCATCTGAACCGCAAAATATATGGCGGCTTCCGACAGTAGAGGAGGCTGTGAGTTCGTTGTCTTTGCGTTATAATAATTCTGAAGGAAGATGGAATAAGGAAGAAGAAAAAGTTTATTATAAATACGTTCCAGATAAAGAGTCTCCTCTTTGGGATATTTATTCTAAAGTAATATACTACTGGACAGCCGATACTGTCCCAAGCGACAATGAGTGTGCATATATTATAGTATACAACGGTGGTGTATATAAAAGAACCAAAAGCAGTAATCAGGCATATCTCAGCTTCTGCGCGGTGAAAGAAGCTGCCGATTAAGTTGTTTTTACCGCATATTTAATTCAAAAAGCAAAGTAATCTATTGATGTTGACAATTTTTAATAAGTATAGTATACTATATTTTAGTCCGAAATAGGACTGTCTGGGAGGACAACATGGACAAAAAAAAGGTCCATACGCAGTTAATGGAGTATTATCAGATATTTAAGGAAACAGATGCAATTTACAATAGACTTGCCAAAAGAGCAGGTCTTGCCGAAAGCGCTTATTGGGTGATGTATTCGATTAGAATGATGGACGGAAGATGTACTCAAAAAGAAATATGCAGCCAGTGGTCGCTCAGCAAGCAGACGGTTAATTCCGGGCTTAAGTATTTGGAGAAAGAAGGACTCATAATGCTTGCAGAGTTTCCAGAAGACAAAAGGAGCAAAGAAATTTTACTGACAGAAAATGGAGAAAAATTTTCTAAGAAATATATTGATACTGTTTTTGAAATGGAAATGGCAACTTTTGAAAAAATGTCCGACAGAGAAAGAAAAGGGCTAATAGATAGCTCAAGAAGATATAGGGACTTGTTACAAAAACAGGCGGATTCATTTTTGGATAGGCAGGTTTGAACATCGGAGGATATTAATCGCAATTAATAAACCGGATAAGATGCTGAGTGCGCTCAGTCTCTTATCCGATTTTTTAAAGGTTAACTTAAATACAGAGGTATTGTTATGAATATAAGACTTTCAGATCATTTTACTACAGGAAAACTTCTCAGGTTTACTTTGCCATCTGTCATCATGATGGTTTTTACTTCTATCTATAGTGTTGTTGACGGACTGTTTATCTCCAGATACGTAGGGGTTGAGGCAATGGCCTCGATAAGTGTAGTTATGCCTTTACTCATGGTATTAGGCTCATTTGGATTCATGCTTGGTTCTGGAGGCAGTGCGGAAGTAGCTAATACTCTTGGACAGGGAGATGTCAAAAAAGCAAAAGGTTACTTCACTATGCTGACAATAAGCATTTTCGTTATTGGAATAGTCCTTTTGACATCATGTCTTATTTTTATAAGACCGATATGTTATTTTCTGGGAGCAAATGATGCTCTTATAGAACACTGTGTAAACTATGCAACCATATGTCTTATAGGGAATACTTTTTTTATGCTCCAAGTTTTCTTCCAACCATTTATGATTACTGCCGAAAAGCCACATCTGGGACTTTTGCTTACCATATTAGGGTGAGTAACCAATATTTTTCTTGACTGGCTTTTCATTGGGGTATTCCATTGGGGACTTCGCGGTGCAGCGGTAGCGACATTATGCGGATATCTTTTAAGCAGTATAGTTCCGATACTGTATTTTTTATTTCCTAATAAGAGCAGATTATCCTTCTGCAAGCCGAAATTCTATTTAAAAGCTTTTCTCCATAGTGCTGCAAATGGTTCATCAGAAATGGTCTAAAACATATCAGCATCAATAACGTCTTTCCTTTTTAACACTCAATTGATGAGGTTGGCGGGTGAAACGGGAGTTGCAGCCATAACCATAATGCAGTATGTAAACTTTGTTTTTGTTGCGGTACTGATAGGGTTTTCAATGGGAAGTGCTCCTGTTATAGGCTTTCATTATGGAGCAGGCAACATCGACGAGCTTAAGAATCTTTTCAAAAAATGTTTAGGAATAGTTTTGTCGGTATCAGTCGCCATGTTCATCATATCTGAAGTTTTTTCTAAACCAATTCTAAGAGCATTTAGCTCCGGATCGGCTGTGCTCGAGCAGATGACGTTTTCCGGATTTAGAATTTTTGCTATGTCTTTTATCGTATCAGGGATTAATATATTTGCTTCTTCCTTTTTTACCGCCCTTTGCAACGGAAAAGCCTCCGCGGCAATATCTTTCTTGCGTTCTTTAGTTCTGGGAGCAGGTATGATAATGATGCTGCCTTTTGTTTTTGGAATTGAAGGAGTTTGGATGGCACCAGTGGTTTCAGAATTTTTTACGATGGTATTTTCAGTATATCTTTTAAAAAAACATAAAAAAGAGTACGATTATACATAGAGTAGTATCAAAAGACAGGTCTCACTTCAACTTGAAGTGAGACCTGTTTTAAAATGCTATAACTTGTATTGTTTTAACGTTAATTCGAGTTTTGAGGATAGCTATGCCAAAGGTTTCAACGCAATTAAAAACAGATAAGTATAAAAAAGTAGAGTACAGCAATCTTTCGTGGTTTTCAAAGTTTCTTAACAATTTAAAGAAAACTTTTCAAACATTACAGTATCTGAAAGTGGTTTACGTTGTGTATCATGACGCTGAGGACTCAGGAAACCATCACGAGGATATCCAAGAATCAGTAATGCAGTTGGAATTATGTAATCAGCAATCTCAAACTCACGTCTTATTATATACGGATCAAAAAGACCTACCATAACGCTTCCTATTCCAAGTTCTCGGGCAGCAAGCATCATATGATCACAAACGATTCCGATGTCCAGGTCACCTGAGCATTTTTGATCGTAAGGGCGTACAAGAGAATCGCGGGTATCACGGCAAACAATAAGCACACATTTTGAACCAAAAGTATTGTATGCTTTTTTCACTTTAAGAATATTTTGAGGTTCTCTTACTACCAAAATCCTTTGGGGTTGCTTGTTACATGCGCTGGGAGCAACACGTCCTATAGAGAGGATTCTCATTAGACCTTCATCAGGTATTGTCCTTTCATTAAATCCTCTTGTTGTGCATCTGCTTTTAGCTAATTCAAAAAAATCCATACTTATTCCTCATCTCCTCATGCAGTGTAAGACAAAAGTTAATTAAACTTTTGTATACCAATAAATTGGTATATCTACTATACTTTTTTTATGTTAAGCAAAAGGATTACTTCATGATAATAATCGTAAAACTTGGTAAAATATAATGCGCTATCAAGCAAAAGCCATCATGAGAGGCTAAATACTTAGTATTTCAATAAAAAGATTTAAAATATTAGTATCAAACTGTGTTCCGAAACTTACACAGCATTTTCTCGTAATGCACTATCCAGTAAATTAACACGGTTTTTATGACTGTCTTTTTTGATTTCTAACAAATTCAATAGATTGTTTGCCGGTTATGTATTCTGGATCTACAGCTAATATAAGCGATTGCATACAACTGTTTGCTTCTTTTTGTTTTGATTCTTCTGGCTGGTCACCTGAATACTTCTCAATGAGTGCCATGAAAGCTTCGGTTCTTTCTTCTCCATGAACTATCCTGGCTTTACCGAAGATAATGACACTTCGGAAGTAGGTTGTGTACTCTTTACTTACCACAGTATCTTCGTCTATTACTGAAAATGAAACCTTAGGATTCTTAGAGACAGCATCTATTTTATGTCCCTGTTTGGCAGAATGAAAGTAAACTTTATTATTAAAATAGACAAAACTTAATGGAACGGCATATGGATAATCTTCATCGCCTAAGCAGGCTAGAACTCCATGTGTGCAACGTTTGAGAACGTCCTGAGTTTCTTGGTCAGACAGTAACTGATTGATTCTCCGCATTTTTCTGAACACAAAAATCCCTCCTGTAGGTTATTTTAATCTATAAGTGCGATAACCTTTATATTCAATTATAGCAAGTGATGTATCGGTTTCAAGAGTTTCCATAAATTTTTCAGGAAAAGAATTTCCGCGGGATTTAAGAAATTCTTCAATTTCAAATTGATTCATAGGATGACGTTTTATTATACTTACAAATGCTTCGTAATCGTTTTTTATCTCACTATAAAATCCGTGTGAGCTTAAGAGATCAATTGAAAACCCATTCAATATTTCAGCAATATGCTCCATTTTTTCATGATCCAATGCAAATACATCAATTTCTGCAGGAGGACGAACAGGCGTATTTAAGTAAAGCTTTTCATATTTAATTTTTTTAAGAATCTCTGAATATTTTATAATTGTATTAGGGTCATCATTAATACCTTTCATAAACATTATTTCAAGCCATAACTGTCCCTTATATTTTCTGGAAAAATCTTCAAGACCGTTAAGAACTTTATAATAATTAAGGCTTGAATAGGGTCTGTTTATTTTTCTAAAAGACTTTTCATCATAAGCATCAAGTGTGGGAAGAAGTATATCGCTCTGCATTAAGTCAGATTGAACATCAGGGTCGTATAGAAGAGAGCCGTTGGTTATTACTGCTATTGGTTTATTAGTTAATTTATGTAATTTTTCAATGAGTTGCCCTAGACCCGAGTATAATGTTGGTTCACCTTCTCCGACTATTGTTATAACATCATAGTTTATATTTTTCTGGAAAAATGTTTTCAACTCTGCAATAATATTATCAACTGGATAAAAAAGCTGTCTATGATTAATCATCCGGGTTGTTCTTCCCAGTTGGCAATATATGCAGGAGTAGTTACATGTTTTCTTAGGTATAGGACTAACCCCTAGAGATATTCCAAGTCTTCTTGAAGGAACTGGTCCGTAAACGTACTTAAACTCATCCATAATTAAACACTTCCTTAAAGGATATATGTCATAATATGCCTATAATGTTGATATAAAAGAAATATAGAGGATTTAAATCCCCTATATTTCTTTTATATCAAACGTATAGTATTTTCTTACAGGTTCCTTGATACTCCAATGACATTTCGCGCCTTTTTCTATTTGAACAAGATCGCCTGCTTCTACTTCTACCTTATGAGTCTTAAATTCAAGTAAAGCTCTTCCTTCTAAAACAAAAAATGTTTCAGTTGAATCGTATATATGATCAAACTCTGAAATATCTTTTTCCCATATTTCCCATTCCTTTACTGCAAGCGAACGAAGACGTTCTTCCATAGGAAACTCAACCACTGTAACTCCCGGATATGATTTCACTTTTTCTTTAGGACCTTCAAGGAATGCATTCATTGGATTTTCAATAACGCCATCCATTGAACCCAGAGTTTGTCCCAACATTTCGTAGTAAGCATCAATATCTGTCTGATCATAATTTTCTTTAAGAAAAAGGTCAAGCTTGTCAAAATCAGCATCGGGATTTTTTTTGAAAAAGCTATCCACTGCATTTATTAAAGAGTTCAATTTTATTTCATTCATAACTGCAACCTCATAATCTCCTTATATGCCTCTATAACTTTGTTGGTTACTTCTGTTGTAAGCTTTAATGAAAGCGAAGCTTTTTCAGCTGCAACAGTAACCTGCTCAATACTAGTTATACGCCCTGCCGCATAGTCTGCAGTCATCTTATCGGATTTAACTTGAAGATCATTAACTTCATTGATGGCATCTTTAAGCATTTGAGAGAAATTAAGATCGTTCTGACCAGTAGTTTTTTGGTTTTTTTGTATTTCAAGATTGTGAAGTCCTTTAAGACCGTTTATTCTTTCGATCATCTCTTTTCACCCCCTATTGTCTTCCTATATTCAAAGCAGAATTAAACATTGAACGTGCAGTTGAAATTACAGCAGTGTTAGCATCATATGCCCTTTGAGCAGTCATCATATCAACCATTTCTTTAAGCGCTACAACATTTGGGTATCGAACATAACCATCAGCATCGGCATCTTGATGTGTAGGATCATACACAAGCCTGAAAGGAGCAGGATCTTCCTCAATAGAATCGACCTGAACACCTGAAAAACTGTTTGAGTCATCATCGTTGAACCTACTATCGAGTATTTCACGGAAGGTAACGTACTTTCGTACGTACGGACCGCCATCTTCGGTTCTTGTGGTTTCGGCATTGGCTATATTTTGAGCTATAACATTAAACCGCATTCTTTCGGCCGTCATGCCGCTTGCTGCTACATTCATAGATCTAAAGAAGGATTCCATTTATCATCGCACTCCTTTTATGACAGTATTATACCGCTGAATCGAATAGTTCATAAGACGGGTAAGTCCGTTATAGTACATACCGTTTATATACATATTTACTGATTCGACATCTACGTTAACGTTATTTCCATCTTCTCTGTTTGATCTGGAAGCATCTTTCAAAATCTGTGGTTGAACTTGTGTTAAAGATGGTGTATTATTTATATGTGAGGGTTTGTTGGTCTTGAGAGCTATCTCGTCAGAACTTCCAAGGGCTTTCTGAAACTCTTCCTCAAATGTAACGTACTTTCTTTTATAGTCAGGTGTGCTCTGATTAGCTATATTTTGTGCTATAACAGAATTTCTGACTGATGCCGCATTCATGGCCTGCGGAAGTATCGAAAAAGTTAAGTCAAACATGTCTATCCCTCCTAACTGATATTTCCATATTCAAAATAGATTTTCCTAAAAAAGTCGGAGGTTTAAATGGGGAAAATATTTCTTGTAGGATACTATGGGTACAATAACTTTGGTGATGAGCTTTTGCTCAACAGTATGCTCAAAATTTTAAATGATGTGAAATTTCAGGGAGAGATAATCATTCCTTCTGATAATCTCTTGAAAATAGAAACTCCCATAAGCTACAAAGTAACTGATATAAAAAAATTTGATCTTTATAATATTGTTCTTTCAATAAAGAGCAGCGACTTGGTCATTTTCGGAGGAGGCAACCTTTTCCAAACAGAAACATCTCTTAAGAGTTTTCTTTATTACTATTATATAGCAAAAAAAGCTATTAAGTACAAGAAACCTCTATTTCTTATTTCCCAAGGATTTGGACCTATAAAAAATAAATTTGCCAATAAGCTTCTGAAGTCTCTTTTAAAAACCGAGAATGCACAAATATATGGGTTTTACAGGGATGAGGCATCTTTTAGATATGCTCGGAGATACTGTAAAAGTTCTTTTAACATAGTCGATATCGCTCCCTATGCAATAAGCGATATAGGACTGCGGGCTCAGACCACAGATATAACGAGTATCTGTATAAAAAAAGATTACGATGACTTTATGCCGCTATATGAATTTTTGGAAATAGATAATAGAAATATAAATACTCTGGCAATCAATTCCAACCAGGACTCTGAGATATCCTTCAAATTTGTGGATTATCTCAGAAGCGTATCTGACTGGAGTGTGCCTTTCCCAACCGGAGACAACAAAAAGATCCAATCTACTTTGATAAACTCCAAGCTTGTAATTTCTGACAGACTTCATAGTGCTGTTGTACCTATGTATTTTGGTGTACCTGTACTAGTCAGTGCCAGTGCAAAGAACAGAAGAGTTGTAAAAAATATCTGTCCTGAGTACGATTACTTTTATAAAAAACTTTCGGATATTCCGGGAGCCTATGCATATATGAAAGCTCTAAATTACGATCCTCAAAAAACCGCAGCAGTTTACAGAAAAAAGCTTTCTGAAGCAGTTCAGACGATAGAGCAAAACCTCAGAACTTTCTTATAACCTGTACCTTCCCTGCTTGAGTAGAAAGGACGATGATTACACTTTCATCAGGAACTTCCACATCAATGGGATAATCATCAAGTTTTATTTCCTGATATACTTGGAAGTCCTTTATTATAAAGAGCTTATTTTCTATACTTGAAAGTGCAAAAATATAGTTTTTGGAGGGAGAAACAGCTATGTCAACAATAGGTATGTCCTCAAGCATTCGTACAATTCCTTTTTTTTCTATATCGTAGAAGTATATCCCTCCAAAAAGAGAGTTGCCTACTATATAACTGTTGAAAAGCTCAATGTTTATAAGATATCCACCAAAAGTAGCTACTTCTTTCTGTCCGGAAACAAGGTTTTCATAGATCTTACCGTTATAGTATGAAGCTATGAAAAGTCTATTATTGTACTCCAGAATATCTATAGGCGAACGTATGTTCTGATAGTTTACTATATAAGAGCCTACCGTTGCATTGTAAAAAAGAAATCTTGTTGTTATTGTATTGTCTTTGGTGTTTTCTCTCATCGGTATATACAGATCTTTTCCGGCAATTTGAAGAAAAGGGCTCTTAACTGGAAGGTCGATGCTCTGGATAAGTGAAAGGTTCTTATCAAATACAAATAATTTGTCAGGGTCAAAAGCAGATATAAAAATTTTATTATCAATAGTTTTCATGTTAACGGGGTTAGATCCAAGAGAGACCCTTTTTATTACGGTGTTTCCTCGTAGTTTTAGAACTTCTTTCCTGTAATTGTCTATAACATAAAGGTATTCTCCGTTGAAAAATCCTGCCATAGGTCTCACACATGAGGAATAACTGAAGGACTCAAGAGTATAAATATCAAATACAGTTACTTTACCATCATAATCACATACCGTAGCATAGTTTTTATGTGTATCAATGTGAAATGCACGAGGCCCGATATCGAATCTCTCTACTATCTCAAAGTAATCCTGTCCTGTCAGTACTGTGTAAAATAAAAAGACAAGCATAGAAATCATTATAATTCTTTTTTGAATTTTGATCCCCTCCTGATAAAATATACCTAAGCAATATTTTATCATATATTCTTGATTTTATTGATGAACCTCGGAAGTATCAATTTTTGTGATTAACTAAATTATACTAAAAACAGAAAAATATGGTATAATTATTGTGCATTATTAAAAATTGTGTATTTATATAAAGGGGTGAAGCTATTGGTTCTAGTTGCCATAGTCGGGGGAAGCGGTGCAGGAAAAACAAGTGTTGCCAAAAAAATTGCCGAGCATTTTGCCGATAGGGCAAATGTACTTAGTATGGATGATTACTATAGAGACCTTCCCCCGGGAATGACCTTAAAGGAATTTAATTTTGATGATCCTAAAGCTTTTGACTTTGATTATTTTATAAAAAACACAAAAAAGTTAAAAGATGGAAGTCCGATTAATATACCCGTGTATAATATGGTGACTTGCAGAAGGGAAGTCGGTATAAGCACGAGCTTTTTTCCTAATGATCTGGTTATTATAGAGGGTATTTTGGTTCTTCATGAGCCTAGATTGAGAGAGCTTTTTGATTTTTCTGTTTATATAGATGCTCCTGCTGATGAAAGACTCATAAGAAGAATAGAAAGAGATACCATCGAAAGGGGAAGATCCATAGAAAGTATTCTTACCCAGTACAGAACTTTTGTAGCCCCTTCTTTCAGGGCTTTTATTGAACCCCAGAAATATACATGCGATATAATACTTCCGGATGGCGTCAGCAATATTACGGGCATGAATATAATAATTAATGCCATCGAAAAGATGCTTGAAATTAACCGACAGGAGGAAGGAAAATGAAAAAAAGTATAATTTTCATGATTTTATTTATCTTACTTGTCTTTACGGTTTGTTTCGCAATGGACGATGCAAGAGTGAAGTCGGAGTATATTAGTTATATTCAGAAGTATGAAATGTTTCTTGCTGACAGCAGCCAGGAAAGCGAGCTTAAAAGCTTTTTTGACGAAATAAAAGATATCGGGCTTTACCGTTTTTACAGAAACATTATGGTAGGAACCGCTGACTATACAGATGTTCCGCAGGGTGTACAGAGATATCTTTCAGATACATCATCGAGTCAGGTTTTTGAAAGCATTGAGCAAAAACTAGCTTTTGCAGGATTACTTTGTTATGTGCAGACAGATCTTTCCGGTCAGACGATAACGAGTGAAATAATAAGATCACAAAGAGTCTTTAACGATGCAACTTCGGAGTATCTAAGATCAGTCGATGATGAAAGATTTACTTATTTTGGCAACGTTATTGCCTATTCACTGGGACTTATAGAGTCTTCTCCTTATACAGACATAAAAAAATTTAGCTTCTCAGGCAAGTTAGAATCCCCAGAATACTTTACTTTTACAGGAGAGCCTATTTTTGACTACGCAAAGATTATTAAAGAAGAAAAGCAAAGGATAGAAGAAAGCATAAGAAAGATATCCGAATCAGGACTGACCGGTTCTGATCTTGAGTTTGAGATCGACAGGGCATCGGATGCTATTTCCTCTCATGCGGTTGAAAAAGCAAAAAGTGATATAGACTCCGTAATAACAATTCTAATAGAAAGTGCTGTAAGAGGCAGAGATTACTTTCTTCTTAGGTATATAGTTTATGTGGCTGCAATAATCATTTTTCTTATATTTTTCAAAAAAATATTTAAATATCTTTTAGCAGTTATTTTTACATCGGAATTTTTGGTTGTTCTTTTTACGTTTAACTTTTCCGAAGATGTTATAAGCTCTTTTATATATGGAAGTTTTATCATTGTGGCAGTGGTAATTTACTTTGTTTTTATGCTTTTCAGGTCATTCGGAAAAGGAGTTTCTGTTTTTTCAAGGATGGTTAATATTATTATTTTTGTTTGTCTTGTCCTTTTATTTTTTACACCATATGTTTATGTTCGAGATCTTGGGATGGTCAGAAACATTGATTTTTGCGACTCAAAGTACAGTACGTACCTTCTTAACGACACTGTTCTTAGCAAGAACTCTCTTTTATTCAAGGCAATTCAGAAAGGTGACTATGATTCAGCCAAAAGACAGATTTCGCGTATTGTAAGTTACGGCAGTCCTCAGTATAAAGAATTTATAAAACCGCATATCCAAAAAATAATATCTGATTATAATGTAGGGGATAAGTTTGCGAACTTTGAAAGAGATTTTGAATTGATGAAAAGCTCTGAGAACATAGCAGTTTTTGCCCACAATACTCAGTATGGAACGAAGGTTTTGGTTTTATTCTTCCTCTCGCTGTTTTTGTTTATGTTATCGGAGAAAGGAATACTGAAAAAACTATCGATCGCAGCAATTGCTGCATCTGTGGTTCTTTCCTTTGTCTCTCCTTCAAAAATGATCATTTTAAGCGAGGTAAGGTATCCGATGCTAACAAGTACCGAGTATTCTTTAAATTTTGTTTTTAACTTAATTATGGTGGGAATGTCCATCCTGCTATTTTTAAATTCAAAATCAAGAGGAGGGAAAAAAGTATGAAGAAACTTTTGTTGTTTGTCATGATTGTTACTATGTTAGTATCAAGCGCTTTTTCGTTTAAGGCAATCATGGTGACTGATACGGGTGGATTGGGAGATAAATCATTTAACGACGGAACATGGTCAGGTGTTCTCAGAGCTAAGAACGAACTTAAGATTGAAGCTGAAGTAATTGTATCAAAGGAACAGACGGATTATATTCCAAACCTTACCGATGCAGCAAAGAGATCCGATGTTGTTCTTGCTGTTGGTTTCCTTATGGCAGATGCTCTTGCAAAAATTGCACCTCAGTTTCCGGATAAGAAATTTATCGGTATCGATATAGTTATTGATCCTATTCCTTCTAACGTTGCTCTTTACAACTTTAAGGAACAGGAATCAGCATTTTTGGTTGGTTATATTGCAGGTTCAGTAAATAAAACAGGAAAAGTGGGTTTTCTCGGAGGAATAAAAGTTCCTGCAGTTGCCAGATTTGAAATAGGTTACAGGGCTGGTGTGGAAGCTTATAACCAGCTTAAGGGTAAAAATACAGAAGTTCTCATAGCTTATGCAAACCATTTCGGTGATGCGCCAAAGGGTAAAAGTCTTTCACTCGCACAGATGGAACAGGGAGCAGATATTGTGTTTGCAGCAGCCGGTGCAACAGGAAACGGTGCTTTTGAAGCTGCCAAAGAAAAGGCACTTGCTCTTTACGGACTTAAAGACGGAGCATCCCTTGATGCTATAAAAAATGCTTATAAAAAGATTGGAAAAGGTTATTTTGCAATAGGAGTAGACGTTGACCAAGACTACTTAGCCCCTGGAATAATACTCGCATCAGCAATGAAAGGTATTGATGTTGCTGCTTTTGAAGGCATAAAATCAGCAATGGGAAGAAAGTTTGCTTCAGGTAATAATGTTGTGGGTCTTAAGGAAAACGGAGTCAGACTTTCTGCTCTTACGTATACCAAAGATATGATTGATCCTACTGCACTTAAAGAGATCGAAAAGTTAATAGAAGATATTAAATCTGGAAAGCTTATTATTCCTGAAGATGAAGTCGGTCTGAAAAATTTTAAGGTAAAATAAAAATTGTTTGAATGGGGTGGGGTATCCCCATCCCTTTTATTTACTTTGCCGATATAAATTTTGTTTGTACCGGCAAAGTAAATAAAACTGAAATAGCAGGAGGTGCTGTAATGTCTTCTACTGCTGAAATAAATTATGAAAATTACGCAGTGGTGATGAAAGATATAGTTAAGCAATTTCCAAAAGTACTGGCTAATGACAGGGTGAATCTCAGTGCAAAAAAGGGAGAGATCCACGCTATTATAGGCGAGAACGGAGCTGGAAAATCTACTCTGATGAATCAGCTGTACGGTCTTTACAGGCAGACTTCGGGAGATATCTATATTAATGGACAAAAAAAAGATTTTTCTGGACCCGGAGATGCTATAAAGGCTGGAATAGGTATGGTTCACCAACATTTTATGCTTGTGAATAATCTTACAGTTGCTGAGAATATAGTTCTTGGATGTGAGCCGCTTAAAGATATAAGATTTGATATAAAGACGGCAAGAAAACAAGTTAAGGAGCTCTCTGAAAAATATGGGCTCATAGTTGATGTAGATGCGGTTATCGAAGATCTTCCCGTAGGAACCCAGCAGAGAGTTGAAATAATAAAAACTCTTTATAGAGGAGCTGAAATACTTATTCTGGATGAACCTACAGCTGTTCTTACTCCTCAGGAAACTCAGGAACTTTTCGCGATCATGAAAAAACTTAAGAATGATGGGAAAACCATATTATTCATAAGTCATAAGCTTAATGAGGTAATGACTATTTCTGATAATATAACTGTTATGCGGCAGGGAAAAGTAACGGGCAGGGTTGCAAAAGATATGACAGATGAAAGACAGCTTGCTAATATGATGGTTGGAAGGGAAGTTGTTCTGAACATAGAAAAGCCTGTAAAAACTCCCGGAGAAACCGTGGTGAAAGTATCCGGTCTTTGGGTGAAGGATAATCGTAAACTTGATGCTGTTGAAGGATTAAGTTTTGAATTAAGAAAAGGTGAGGTGCTGGGTATTGCCGGTGTTGCCGGGAACGGTCAGACAGAGCTTGTAGAAGCACTTACCGGGTTAAGAAGAATAGAAAAAGGCCAGTATATCTATAAAGGACAGGATTTTTCAAGGAAAGATGTAGCCCAGTTGCGTCAAGCAAAGATAACACATATTCCGGAAGATAGGCACAAGTATGCAATGATAAAGGATTATCCAAATTACTTTAACCTTATTTTAGGACGTCATCTTGAACTGCCTTTTTCACGCAGGGGATTTCTGAGAAAAAAGGATATTATAGAAAATGCCAACAGCATGATAGAAAGATTTGATGTAAGACCCACAGATTCTAACAATCTGTCTGGCAATCTTTCCGGCGGCAACCAGCAGAAGCTTGTTCTTGCCAGAGAGATAGGCGCCAATCCGGATTTTATAGTTATAGACCAGCCGACCAGAGGTTTGGATGTTGGAGCTATAGAGTATGTTCACAAAGAAATAATTAATCTCAGACAAAAAGATGTAGCAATTCTTCTTGTTTCTATGGAACTTGAAGAGGTACTGACCCTTTCAGACAGAATAATTGTAATGTATGAGGGCAGAGCAATGGGTGAGTTTAAGCCGTCAGAGCTTTCAATAGAAGAGATAGGACTCATGATGGCCGGAAAGACTTTAGAACAGATAACTCAGCCGCAAAACCCGGGAGGCGATAAGAAATGACTGTTCAATCCAAAAATCGAGCCATAAAAATTTTAGTTCCTGTACTTTCAGTAATAATAGCTCTTTTAATAGGGGCAGTTGTCATCTTAGCCATAGGAAAAAATCCTGTTATAGCATATAAAGAAATGTTTATAGGGGCTTTTGGTTCAAAGATGTCCTGGGCCTCCAATATAACCAAGATGACAAGCTTACTTCTTACCGGTCTTGCAGTAGCTTTTGGTTTCAGAGCTGGAGTTTTCAATATTGGGGCAGAGGGTCAGATGGCCGTTGGAGGTATGGCGGCAGCAATAGTTGGAATAAACATGGGTCAGACACCTATGATAATTGCCGTTCCGGTAACAATACTTTGCAGTATAATGGCCGGAGCAGTATGGGCAAGCATAGCCGGAATTTTAAAAGCTAAAACAGGGGCACATGAGGTTATTACAACCATAATGCTGAACTGGATAGCATATCACATTGGAAATTATCTTGTTGTGGGTCCGCTTGCTGTCGGTGATGGTGTTCCCAAATCGCCAGAAATAGCTAAAAGTGTGCAGCTTCCACCACTACTCACGGTCCAGGCAAGCACTTTGCCTTCAGGTATAATAATTGCAGTTGCAGCTGCTATTATTATATACATCATTCTTGAAAAAACAACGGCTGGATATGAGCTTAAGGCCGTAGGATTCAACCCTTATGCTGCCGAATACGGCGGAATATCGATAAGCAAAAATATAATTCTTACAATGGCTATATCCGGTGGCCTTGCCGGACTTGCAGGGGCTATGGAAGTCATGTGCGTACATTTAAGAATTTTTGGATCTTTTACAAGCGGAAGGGGATTTGACGGTATTACTATTGCACTTATAGGTCAAAACAGTCCTATAGGAAGTATTTTTTCGGCTTTTCTTATTTCTTCATTACGTACGGGGTCGACCAATATGCAGTTTGCAGGAATACCTGATGATCTTGTAGGCCTGATACAGGGAATAATCATCTTTCTTGTGGCAGCGGAAAGAATAATAAAAACTTTAATTATAAAGCTTTTCAGGGTGAAAGGCGGTGAAAACGCATGAATTGGTTTGAAGGTATTTTGGCTGTATTCATGTCCCCACTTTTTTATAAGTTAACTATAACTTCTGCGCTTCCTCTTATCTTTGCGGCTTTGGGTGGAGTGTACAGTGAAATAACAGGAGTAACTAATATTGCGCTTGAAGGAATAATGAAGATGGGAGCTTTTGTGGCAATAGTATTTACTCTTATTACAGGTAATCCGTGGATTGGATTGATATTCGCCCTTATATCCGGAGTTTCCATGGCAGCCCTTCATGCGTATGTATCCATAGAGTGGTCGGCCAACCAGGTTGTTTCAGCAACAGCGCTCGTGCTTATTGCCGAAGGACTTGTCGGCGTTCTTATGCCTCCTATCTTCGGACATGAAGGCTCTACAAACTTTTTTCCGAAGCTTCCTCTTATAAGAATTCCTGGACTCAAGGAAGTGCCTTTTATAGGAGACATTTTCGGAGAACTTTCTGTATTCTTTTACTTTGCGGTAATAGCCATATTTGTATCATGGTTCGTAATTTATAAAACTCCTCTGGGGCTCAGAATGCGTGCCGTCGGAGAAAATCCCAAGGCTGCTGATACCCTTGGAGTAAACGTCAAAAAGATCAGGTACTTTGGAGTCCTTATGAGCGGTTTTCTCGGAGCTTTGGGTGGAGCATACCTTTCAATAGGAGAAATGGGACAGTTTGATGACAAAATGCCATCTGGTAAAGGATTTATAGCAATCGCCGCCATGATACTGGGAAACTGGAATCCTGTAGGCGCTATGTTTGCAACCCTTCTTTTTGGTGCTGCAGAAGCAATGAATGTTCAGCTTCAGTCTATGCTGAGTCTTCCTTCAGAGGTAAAGGCATTGCTTAATCTCCTGCCTTTTGTTATTACAATCATTGTGGTCGGTGGGTTTATCGGTAAAACAAGATCTCCTGCTGCAAGCGGTGTTCCATACGAAAAAGAATAGATAATATAAAAACTGCGGTTTTTAAAGAATCGCAGTTTTTTTTATTTAAATTTAAAATGAGCATTTTATAGTTTGTTTATTGAATTAAATAAAAATAAGATATTTTTATGATATAATAAAAATAATTATTTATATTTTGTTGAAATAATGGTTTTCAATGTGCAGTTAGGCAAGAGTAAGCATTTCACTCCAGCCTACTGCAAATCCGAACTTTATTTTCAGATCTTTTTCATTTGATACGCAGGTTTCATCACTGACATAGACCCAA
>ENA-UOWE01000811-UOWE01000811.1-activated-sludge-metagenome-genome-assembly--contig:-NODE-811-length-42038-cov-44.911655_pt1 | contig 42038 bp, 43 predicted proteins | sample MGYA00249841_ERZ761562 | MGnify/ENA primary metagenome ERZ761562 (study PRJEB28883, sample SAMN05720200) | activated sludge metagenome | isolation source: Anaerobic digester | place: Japan...
GCCGGAGGACTTTCCCGTGGTCTGCGAAGCAAAAGAGGCAACGTCCTGCGTTTCAGCCCGGACGGAAAGTGCATCGCCGCTTCACGACGGCCCGTTTGGAAAAGCGGCGAAAGGGAAGATCAAGCCGGTGGTCGTCATCGGCAGCGGTCCTGCAGGCCTTTTTGCCGCCTATCGACTTGCCCTGGATGCCTTTCCCGTTATTCTTCTGGAAAGGGGGAGGCCGGTCGAAAAACGGGCGGCGGATGTGCGGTCCTTCTGGGAAGGGGGCCTGCTCCATCCGGAAAGCAACGTCCTTTTCGGCGAAGGCGGCGCGGGAACCTTTTCCGACGGAAAGCTGACCAGCCGGTCCAAAAATCCCGCCGCGGGATGGGTCAGGAAGGTGCTGGTGGAAATGGGCGCGCCGGAAGCGATTTTGACGGATGCCAAGCCGCACATCGGAACGGACCGGCTGCGTCAGGTGATTCTGCGGCTGCGGCAAAAACTTGTGCAGATGGGATGCGACGTTCGGTTTGAATCCCGTGTGACGGATTTTGTCATCCGCGGCGGCAAAATGGCGGCGGTGGCGGTCAACGACCGGCAGGAGATCGAAACGGATTGTGTGATTCTGGCCATCGGCCAGAGCGCGGACGACACGTACCGCCTTTTGCGCGAGCGGGGCGTCAGCATGGAACCGAAGCCTTTCGCGATGGGGCTGCGCGCCGAACATCCGCAGGAACTGATCAATGCCACCCAGTATGGACGGTGGGCCGGTCATCCCCAGTTGCCGCCGGCGGAATACTTTGTGACCGCCGCCCTTGAGGAGCAGGATCGCTCCGTTTACACGTTTTGCATGTGTCCGGGAGGGCAGGTGATCGGCTGCAGCGCTTTTCCGGGGCGCGTGATCACCAACGGCATGAGCAACGCCGCCCGAGGCGGAGTTTTTGCCAACAGCGCGGTGGTCGTCAACGTGCGAACGGACGACTTTGCGCGGGCGGGAGATCCGCTTTCCGGACTGGTCTTCCGTGATGTCTGGGAGAAGAAAGCTTTTGCGGCGGGCGGCGGCAATTATTGTGCTCCCGCGCAGAAACTGGCCGAATTTGTGGAAGGAAAATTTTCCGGTGTTGTCGGCAGGACCAGTTTCCTGCCCGGGGTCCGGGCCGTGCGGCTTTCCGAAGTTCTTCCGGATTTTGTCGCAAACGCCCTGCGGGAAGGCCTTCGGCGGATCAACCAGAAAATGCCTGGCTTTATTTTCCCGGAGGCTCATTTGATCGGCGTGGAGACCCGCACCTCTTCGCCCGTGCGCATACGCCGCGGCAGGGACGGTCAGAGTGAAAATGTTCGGGGTCTGTATCCCTGCGGGGAAGGGTCGGGATACGCGGGAGGGATTATCAGCTCGGCGCTCGACGGACTGAAAGCCGCCCAAAGCGCCGCGGAGGCTATAAGCGGGCGTCCATAATCACATCCGGGCCTTTTTTGAATATTTTACGCACGGAGAGGGGTTTTGCGTCTTTCAGATCGCGAATGTTCAGATCGCCTACGGCTTCAATGCCTTTGCCGATAATCTTCGGCGCAGTCACCACAACCAGTCGCCGGGCCAGACCTTCTCTCAGCGCGGAAGTGATGATCCCGGCGCCGCCTTCAATCAGCACCGACGAGATGTTTTCGGCGGCCAGCTTTCGAAACAATTTTTTTAAATCCACATGCCCTTCCCGGTCGGGCGCAACCGTCATCAGGCGGGCGCCGGCTTCGGAAAGCGCCCTGTAGCGGGGATCGGAAGGTTTTTTCGTCGTCGCGATCCGTGTGGGGGCTTCGGATAAATTGCGCAGCACGTTCGCAGTAAATGGAGTAGCCAGACCGGAATCCACGACCACTCTCAGAGGGTTGCGCCCCCGGACCAGCCGGACCGTCAGCGTCGGGTTGTCCTGAAGCACGGTTCCGATGCCGACCAGAACGGCGTCATGCTCCGCGCGAAGCCGGTGAGCGAATTTCAGGGAGCCGGGGGAGCTGATCCACTGGGAGTTTCCCGTGGCGGTGGCGATACGTCCGTCCAGCGTCTGGGCGTATTTGACCGTGACAAACGGCATCCCCGTTTCCATAAAGTGAAAGAAGACTTCATTGAGGCTGCGGCTTTCGGTCTCCAGCACGCCCCGGGTCACTTCGATTCCCGCGCTTTCCAGGCAGGCAATGCCCCGGCAGGAAACCAGCGGATTGGAGTCGGCAGCGGCGATCACGACGCGCCGGATGTTGTGCCGGATGATGAGGTCGGTGCAGGGGGGAGTCTTTCCGGAGTGGCAGCAGGGCTCCAGCGTCACGTAAAGCGTCGATCCGGCCACATTTTCCTTCGCATCCTCAATGGCGTTGACTTCCGCGTGATTCTGGCCGCAGCATTGATGGTACCCCCGTCCGATGATTCGGCCGTTTTTGACGATCACAGCGCCCACCATCGGATTGGGGCTGGCATAGCACCGCCCTTTCGCGGCCAGTTTCAGGGCAAGATGCATGTACTGTTCGTCGGTCATGGAAATTTTATTACCTCAACGAAACAATCAATGCAAAGCAATTCTGATGTCCAATCGCGTCAGCACCGGGGGTCTTTCGTACTAATTATTTTTCACTCTTAATCAAAACATGAAAGATGACGATGTATAGCGATCTAGACAATCAACAGATAGATTTTCATAGGTGTCTTTTAATAAATTCATGAGGTTTTAGAATTTCTATGCCGTGGAAGCCCGAAACCTTTACAAGATGCTTATCTCCACTTACGATAATCTTGCTCCCACTCGCTATCGCGCAGGCAAGAAATTTATCATCATCAGGGTCACTACAAACGCGCTCCGACAAGTCTTCTGCAACATGCAATTCTGCTTCAATCGTTACCAAATCAAGAATCGGTTGCAACTCAATTGAAGGAAATTTGTCGGCAAATATCTCTCCCACCCTCAAGTATTCTCGAAGAATATCATGAGAAATGACCAGTTGAATTTTACCATCACGCCATGCATTGAGAATTTGATTTGGTGCCCCGCTGTAAAATACGCCGGAAATAAAGACATTTGTGTCGAGAATTACTTTCACTTACGCCCTCGGGCCTCTGTAATTGCTTTATGAATATCAGATCGTTTCAATCCAGTCTTCTTAGCCTGCTTGCGTGCTTTAGCGATCAATTTATCAAATTCTTTCATAGAGGGCTGAGTGATGGACTTAAATATTACTACATCTTTCTCTCCCACAACGACAAATTGCGAACCAACCTGTAAGTTGAGTCTATTACGGATGTCTTCCGGGATGACAACCTGACCTTTGGAAGACATTTTTGTGGTTGTCAAATTTACCATTTAATCCTCCTTATAAATTCTGATTCTTACTGGTAAGTTTGTAGTGGAAGTAATCTAATTTTTCAAGCTTAAAAATTTCGTCATATATGTATGTAATTAAACTCCCCGCCTTAAGTAGAGGGGGTATCTCCGAGAGCTATCATGATCTCCGGAGATATTCGGCGACCTATGCCAGCAGAAACGGCATTCCGCTTGAAGTCGTATCAGCATGAATACAATGGATCTTCCTTGGCATTAAAAACCGTTGATAGATTATTCCATAGGGTTTATATTCCATCCACAGGAAGATGAATATATCGACGAATTTGAAACATCGTGGAACCGTCGGAAAGTTGTTGAGAGAGGAAGGTGTCACAGAATGAGCAAACCATACTCTGTTCTGAGAGAAAAGATGAAACCTGCGGCAAGGAAAAAAGCGGCTGCAAAGACAAGGGCGCTATTAAGCGTAATGCCGTTGCAGGAATTGCGTCCTGCGAGTTCTGGATGAAAGATGCAAAATCTCGGTAAGGATATGAAGACGATATGTCTAGCGATTGTCGCGACATTCCTGCTCGTGGGGTCATGCCCCGCTGATGACCAAGCCACATCGCACGAACCCGAGATATCGTTGTTTCAGTCGGTTGAGCGCATCAAAGAATACCTAAAGTCCGAGGCAAAGCAGGACTACTCTGACAAGTACCTTCATTCAGTCAGCTATCATTACTCCGAGGGTCACCCACGGAAAGGCGCATGCTGGCTTTTCTCCTTCGCATTCAAGAAGCCAAGACTCGGTGGCGACATCAGCATCTATCATTTCATGGACGGAGAGATTATTGAATATCATCACGGACCATAAAAGATCTCGAACCGGGCCATTCAGCCTATCGGAAACCCGCGGCTGGTTTCTTTTTAAATTCATATTCTCTTTCAAGTAGTATTCATGAATGTAGATGTTCTTTTACATTGACAAATTCGCTTTGTTTGCCATAGACAGATCAGAGAAATTGCCGGAAAAATCGGCATTAAAATTATGGAGTGAGTTTATGAAAGTATATACCTATTCGGAAGCAAGACAGCGTTTTGCCGAGATTCTTAATATCGCCCGAGAGGAAGATGTGATTATCCAAAGGCGCGGCGGTGAAGTATTTACAATTGCCTTCAAAAAAATATCCCGTTCTCCCTTTGCAATACCTGGTATAAAAACCAAAGCTACCACTAAAGATATTCTTCAGGCTATAAAGGATTCAAGAGAACGAAATGCTGAACCAACCAATCCGGAGAGATTGGAGGTTGAGCATGCCACTGAAGAATGATCGTTATACACAGGTATGGCTATGATATTGCTTGATATTTTTGCCTTCATCTTCGGCGCGGCCATCGGCAGCTTTCTCAATGTCTGCATTTACCGCATCCCGGCGGAAACCTCCATTGTGAAGCCTTCTTCGCGCTGTCCCTCCTGCGGACATCCGATCCGCTTTTATGACAACATCCCCATCCTCAGCTTTCTGATCCTGCGCGCCAGATGCCGCGACTGCGGAGCCAAAATCTCCTGGCGCTATCCGCTGATTGAGCTGATCACCGGCCTGATGGCGCTGCTGCTTTTCGGAAAATTCGGCTTAAGCCTTGTTTTTCTTACCTTTTTCATTTTCACCGCAGTTTTGATTGTCATTGCGTTCATCGATCTGGATCACCAGATCATTCCCGATATTTTGTCCCTGCCGGGCATCCCCGTTTTTTTCCTGGCGGCTGTCTTTATCGTGAAACTTCCCTGGCTGGAGGCCCTGATCGGATTGCTGATCGGCGGCGGGGTCCTGCTGGCCATTGCCTTCGTCTATGAATTGATCACCAAACGCGAAGGCATGGGAGGCGGCGACATCAAACTGCTGGCCATGATCGGCGGCTTTCTGGGCTGGAAATCGTTGATCTTTGTTTTGCTGTTCAGTTCGCTTGCCGGCGCGGTCGTGGGGATTGCGGCCATGATCATCCACAAGCAGGACACGAAATACGCGATTCCCTTCGGGCCTTTCCTCTCGGCGGCTGCCGTCGCCTGGATTTTCTGGGGAGACGCTTTCATGAGGTTTTTGATCTTCAGGAATTAAAAGCGGTGAAAAGCGCCGCCCATGCCTGCAAAAAACCGGCGAAGTCTCGAATCTCCAAACCGGAAACCATTGACAACGGGCGCTTAAGAACGTAATATACAGCTACATGAATGATATTGATGCTTTGTCGGATAATGTTGGCATATGATTTGCTCTTCAGTAACCGGGTGAGAAAATGAGATCGGCAAACAACAAAAAATGGCGCGGCGGATTTACGATGCTGGAAATCATGATCGTGATCGCCATTATCGGGATCATGTTGGGCGTTGCCGCTCCCAACTTCATGGACTACATGAAATCCCGCCGGTTGAGCGGCGCCGCCATGCAGATGTATGTGGATTTGATGAATGCCAGGCAGCAGGCTGTAACTCAGAACAAGTGGGTCTCGCTGAGGTTGGAAAACAGCCACCAATATAAAATATTTACCGACAGCAACAAGAACGGCGCCATCGACACGGGAGAAAGCGTCATCGACCGGGATATCCATCCGGATTTCGCAGATGTAACCTTTACAACCTCGGCGGGGACGATTTTTGCTTTCTATCCCAACGGTACGGCGGCAAGCAAAACCCTCACCCTTAGCGGGTCGACTGGTTCAAAAAGCATAACGATCAGCACGGCGGGGCGTGTGAAGATCAATTGACGGGGCGGATATGAAAGGAATAAAACATAATATAAAAAAGAGGGATCGTCAGGGATTTACCCTTCTTGAAGTGCTGATCGCCATGTTTATCCTGACCGTTGCGATTCTGGCGCTGGTTTCCGTTACGGTCACCGTGATTAAAGGGAACGCCTCCAACAAAATGGTCACAACGGCTACAACACTGGCCAAGGACCAGTTGGAAACTTTAAAAAATGACAGTTTGAGGGATGATGCCGGCTTCAACAGCATCGCGACAACCAACTGGGCGGTTGTGTCCGGATTTCCACAATATGAAAGAAGGTGGACTGTCACGACGATCACTGGAAATACCGCCTGCACGGCTGCGGGAGCGCCTTCCGCCTGTTGCAAAGGCGCCGGGACGGGAAATTGTCCCGACAGAAAGAATGTTACTATGGAAGTCCGCTGGTCATTGCAGGGCAGCAATCATAACGTGACGCTGAAAAGCATTCTTATAAAGAAGTAGGTGGATAACTGATCATGAGTATTTGCCTTCGACATAATGGCCCGTGTGCAATTGCCGCTTCGAACGGTCGCAATTACCATGCTGGGTTTACAATGATAGAATTGCTCATTGCCATGGCGGTGGGGCTGGTTCTTCTGGCGGCCGTCTATTCCGTGTTTCTGGTTCAGAACAAGGAACTCAGAAATCAGGAACAGATTACGGAAATGCAGCAAAATGCCCGCATGGCGATGGAAATGATTTCCAGGGATCTGATGATGGCCGGTTTTGGAGGATACAATGCGACCGCCATTCTGCCCCGCTGCACGGGGACGACCACGGCAACAAACGCGCCCTGCGTCGGCATTACGGCGGCAAACGCCAATTCCATCAGCTTTGCGATGGATGTGACCGACAATGCCGGCACCGGCGGCCCCGACGGTGATCGTGACGATGCCAATGAAAACATTACCTATGACGTCTATACATCCGGCGGTGTTCCGGCCCTGGGACGCAAATCGTCCACTTCGGCAAGCAGGATGCCCGTGGTTGAAAACGTATCGGCCCTCTCCTTCACGTATCTGCCTGCGACAGGAACGACAGCCACCACTGACCTTTCGCTTATCCGCAGAGTTCAAATCAGCATTACAACACGGACGGCAAACGTGGATCCAGGTACGGGCAATTATCGCTATTTTACGCTGACATCCACTGTAACACCCAGAAATCTTATGCTTTCCGGTTTTTGAATGATCAGTTGAATAGAGGGAATCAAGAACAGCGCATGTATCCTGTTGAATGTTTCAAATTTCGTTCGTAAATTGAGGTGATTTATGAGGTTTCCGCAATTGATGAAAACAGCGCGCAATGAAAAGGGCGTGGTCCTCGTGGTTGCGGTCATGCTTCTGGCGGTTTTGGTGCTGGTCGGCTTTACGGCGGCTATTATGACATCAACCGATTCGAAAATCAGCGCGAATTACAGACGAAGCAATGAGGCGTTTTTTAATGCCGACGCGGGAGTCGAAACGGTTCTGGCTTACCTGCGCACGAACACCGTGACCTATCCTACGGTTGACGCGACACCGTCAATCATCAACGGCGGCACCTGTCCCGCCGGCCAGTGCGTTCAGCTTTCCATGACCGTCCCGTCAGGGTATGCTTTCTCCGGCACCGTTAACCTTTACGGTTACAATGTTGCCAACCGGCGCTTCGTTTTTCGCATGACCGGCACGGGCTCCAATAATGCCACCAGAACAATTGAAACCTACATCCGGAAAAATACGTCGGTTCCCGAGAATGCGGACGGCGCTGTGGCCATGTACGGCGGAGGTCCGCAGGTCGCGTTTAAAAAAGGCGGCGGCGGCGGTTATGCCGTTGACGGGCATGATTATCCTGTTCCGGCGAACCCAAACTGTAATGGCTCTGCCTGTAGTACATCCCCAACCGGTTTGCCTGCCATTCCGGGGCTGTTTACCGTAATGGCGCCGACGACCACAGGAAATGTTTCCGCTCATCTGGGCGGCGTCCCGACACAAACGATGGGGATCAGCCGCGAAGCGGAATATAATGCTTTTGCTCAGATGATTATCGACAGCGGCGGCACGGGAGCTCCGCTTTACCAGACGACACTGGGCACAAGAGCCAATCCCGCCGTAACGGTCATTCCCAACGGTTCCACGCTGAACGGGAGCGGAAACGGCGCGGGGATTATCATTGTTGAAGATGGCGGATCGCTCCAAATCAACGGCAACTTCGAGTATGAGGGGTTGGTGATTCTGAGAGGGTCAGGAAGAGTTTTCGGATCCGGCACAGGGAATATTTATGGCAGCTTGGTGACGGTTAGTCACTTGAGTAAACTCATCGATCTAACGGGCAGCATCAATCTGTTTTACAGTTCTGCGGCTCTTGCCAATCTTTCCAATATCGGCGCGCTAAATTCAGTTCAGCGCGTGGCCTGGCGGGATGTGCAGTAAAAAAGCCCGTTTTTCATGAAATCGTTATGGTGTTTCCTGGCCGATTCCTCCCCACCAGTCTGAAGGAAGCTTGACGTTGTTCTTTTCCAGTTCGTCGGTCATTTTCCACATCTCATCCGAAATTCGGCGATTTTCCTCCATGGCTTCGTCTTTTGCGCGGGCGTCCTTGCGTTCATCGGCTTTTTTGATGCGGGCCAGCGTCTTGTTCAACTCGATCTTCAGTTGGGCCATTCTATCCTGATAAGCCTTCAAATCAACCTTTTTGGGAGGTGCTTCAGGTTTGGAAGCAGCTTCGGACGCGGAAGGAGCAGATTTTAGCGTGGCTTCTTCCGAAGGACGCGGCTGATCATCATCAAACCTCGATTTTTCAATGGATTTGACCGTATTCTTTTCAATTCCCATCGTTCCGCCCATGACGAAAAAGGTAATCATGCCCCCTTTATCTTCCCAGTACTGGGGTGTTACAAACCGGCCGCCGGTTTTCAGATGAATGATATAGGCGGCGTGGCTTCCTATCGGGCAAACAAAAAATGAAATCAGCATCAACACCATCATCTTTGTTTTCATTTTTTGGTCTCCTTTTCGCGATTTTGGGTATCATAAAAAAGACAACCGGCAAAGTCAAACAATTCCTTTGAACAAGGCAATTTGAGAATATTCGGACTGCGAATATTCGATTGACACGCGAAGCCATTTTCCATATGATTTTTTTCAAGAAAGCCGTCAAATCATCCTTGAAGAGGAACAGCGTTTTGTGAATCAGGCAGCCGGCAGCAATGTCACACCTGCATCCAGGGTCCCCATTTCCGCATCCGGCGTGTTTTTTGTCGGTCTGGCCTATATCGCACTGGGCGCCGCCGGCCTTACGCTGGCCATTCCGCCGGGCTACGCAAGCCCGGTGTTTCCCGCCGCGGGCCTGGCGCTGGCGTGCTTGCTCCTGTTCGGCCCGCGCGTTCTGCCGGGCATCTGGACGGCTTCTTTTTTGCTCAATTGCTCCCATGCCTGGCTCTTCGGCTCGCTCAGCCCGAAGACCGCGGCCGTTGCGGCGGTGATTGCCGTCGGCGCGACTGCACAGGCCTGGGTCGGGTCCGCGCTGATTCGGCGTACGATGGGTCAGGCCTGGCGCGGTCTGGAAAGCGAGCGGCATTTATTTCGTTTTTTTCTGTTGGGGGCTCTGGCGGCCTGCCTGGTTTCGGCCTCGATCAGCGTGGGCGGTCTGAGCGCCCTGGGCGTCATTGAATCCTCCGAATCGTTCTTCACCTGGTGGAACTGGTACCTGGGCGATGCCCTGGGCGTGATGGTTTTTGCGCCGCTGACCTTTTGTTTTCTCAACCGGTCGGATGAACTCTGGAGAGAAAGGCGCCGCCAGATTGTTGTGCCCATGCTGCTGATTCTGGGCCTGGTGTGGCTGGCCTTTTACGGCACCGCCCGCTGGGAAAAACAGTCCATGGACAGTGAGATCGAGGCGGACGGTTTCTCCATTGCCAACCGCATTCAGGACCGCCTGATCGCGCACCGCGAAGTGCTTTCCTCCCTGAGTCATTTCATCGAAGCGACACCGGACTTCACATTTCTTCAATTTCGAAAATTTACGCGGATTACGCTTGAGGACAACCCCGACATTTCCGCGCTCAGCTTCAACGACCTGGTTCTCCTTGGTGAGCGGCCGTCTTACGAAGCCAGAATGAGCCGCCTCTCGCCGCTGGGTGCTTTCCGGATTACCGAACGGGACAAAAATCAGCGACTGATTCCGGCCGCCGCAAGGCCGTATTACGTGGCGGTGCGCTACATCGTTCCTTTGGACAAAAACCGGCCGGCGGTGGGATTTGATATTAATTCCGAACCGATTCGCCGGGATGCGATCGAACGCGCCCGAAGGACAAAAGCCATGGCCGTGACGTCCCCCATTCATCTGGTGCAGGACAGTAAAAAAGGCGTCGGCCTTCTGGAAATGCTTCCGATCGAAGAGACGACGGAGGCATCCGGCGCGCGGAAGGAACGCCTGATCGGCTTTGCCGTGGCGGTGGCCAGAGTCGATGAGATGATCGAGATCGCGACCCGGGGTAAAATTCCTTCCGGACTGATCTTTCAGTTGATCGACACCGACGCGCCCGCAGGAGGAAAGCTGCTTTATCATTCGGAGGCGCCGGCGGACGGCAGCGATGCGCAAGACCGGACGCCCGCATGGAAAACGACGCTGTCCATGGGCGACAGGAATTGGGAGCTGTCGATTTACATCACGAAAAAATATTTGCAGGATCACCGTCCCTGGCTGGCCTGGGCTGTGGGCGTGATGGGGCTGATTTGTTCCGCGCTTCTCCAGATGCTGCTTCTTGGAATGACCGGGCAGGCTTTCGTAGTCCGGCAAAAGAATAAAGAGATTCAGGGTTTGGCCGACTCTCTGGAAAACCGGGTGGAAGAGCGGACCCTGCAGCTTTCAGACGCCAATCAGCAACTGACCCGGGAGATTGCCGAGCGAAAAGCGACGGAAGAGGCGCTGACAAAAAGCGAAGAGCAGTTCAGAACCCTTGTGTCGAATATCCCCGGCATCACGTACCGGTGTTTGAACGACAAAAACTGGACGATGCTTTACATGAGTTCGGCCGTCGAATGGGTGACAGGTTATCCGGCAAACGATTTTATCGAAAATTCCGTTCGCTCGTATGAAAGCATCATTCACCGGGAAGACACGGCCGCGGTTGAACAAGCCATCGGGGAAGCGCTTCGACTGGATCAACCCTGGGAAATTGAATACCGGATCCTACACCGGGACGGAAGTGAGCGCTGGGTCTATGAAAAGGGCCGCGGTGTCACCGGTGAGGACGGGGCCCTTCTGTATCTGGATGGGTTTATTTTCGACATTACCCAGAGCAAGCAGGCCCGGATGGAAATCAAACGGCAGTCCGGTCTGATTTCGTCCCTGCTGGATTCCATTCCCGATCTTATTTTTCTGAAGGACATCCACGGCGTCTATCTCGGCTGTAACCCGCCTTTTTGCGAGTTTGTCGGAAGACCCAGGGAAGAAATCATCGGCAAAACGGACTACGACCTCTTCGATGCCGACGTTGCAGAAGCCTTCCGGGCTTATGACCGGAAAATGCTGGAATTACGCCAGTCCCGGCAGAATGAGGAATGGATTTCGTATCCCGACGGGCGCAAGAAACTGGTGGAAACGCTGAAAACTCCGTACTGGGGAGCGGACGGGACATTAATCGGCATTATCGGCATCAGCCGCGATATCACACAGCGGAAACAGGCCGAGGAGGATCTGCGCCGGATGAACGAGGCGGTAGAGCGGCAGGCTGTTCTGGCCCGCAGGCTGGCCGAACAGGCCCAGCAGGCCAGCCAGGCGAAGTCGGAATTTCTGGCCAACATGAGCCATGAAATCCGGACGCCGATGAATGCCATTATCGGCATGGCGGAAATGCTGCAGGAGACTCCTTTGAATGAAGAACAGGCCAAATACGTCCGCGTCTTCAAGGCGGCGGGGGAAAACCTCCTCAATATCATCAATTCGATTCTGGATCTGTCCAAAGTCGAGGCCGGACAACTGACGCTGGAATCGATTCCGTTCAGCCTGCGGCAGGTGGTCGGCGATGTCTGCGATATGATGGCCGTGCGGGTCGATAAAAAGCAGATTCGGCTTTCCTGCCGGACGGATTCGGAAAACTGCGATTCCGTCATCGGCGATCCAACCCGCGTGCAGCAGATCCTGACGAATTTGATCGGCAACGCCATTAAATTTACGGAGCAGGGCGGCGTGGAGGTCAACGTGATCACCAAAAAAGTCTCCTCCGGCAGCCCGGAAGATGATCTTTGCAACATTCATATCTCCGTAAAGGATACGGGAATCGGCATTCCGCCGGAAAAGCTGGACGTGATTTTTGAGCGTTTTGAGCAGGCCGACTCCTCCGTGACGAGAAAATACGGCGGAACGGGCCTCGGCCTGTCCATTTCCCGCCGGCTGGCGGAGCTGATGGGAGGGCGCCTCTGGGTGGAAAGTTCCGTCGGTCAGGGAAGCACCTTTCATTTTACCCTTTTGCTGCGCATTGAAGCCAAAACACAGCAGAAGGAGCCGCCGGAAAAAAGCGAAAAGGCGGCTTTCATCGGACTGCGCCCGTTGAACATTCTCCTGGTGGATGATTCCGACGACAACCGCCTTCTGGTCAAAACCTATCTCAAGGGGGATGCCTACCGAATCGACGAAGCAGTCAACGGCGAAGAAGCAGTTGCGCTTTTTCAGTCCGGTCCGTATGATCTGGTGCTCATGGACATGCAGATGCCCGTGATGGACGGCTATACGGCCACGCGCGTCATTCGCCGGTGGGAAGAGGAGCAGGGCAGAGACCGCACGCCGGTGATCGCGCTGACCGCCTATGCCCTGAAGGAAGACGCCGCAAAAAGCGAGGCAGCGGGCTGCGACACGCATCTGACCAAACCCATCAAAAAAGCGGTTCTCCTTGAGGCCATCCGGCAATTGGTCCGCAATTCCGGAGAGTACAAACAAGCCTGACAGTTACGCTTGCAGTGAGGCGCGGCAAATGATAAAAGCCGGCAGTCATTTTTTAAAGAAAGGTTTTGAGACGTTTGCATGAAGAAGAAACTGATTGCCCTGATCGCCCGTTCCGTTGAGGCCTGCATCGGCAAGGGCTTGCTGCCGGAGGTGGATCTGTCGCGCATTGAAATCGAAGTCCCGGCCAATCCCCAACACGGTGACTACGCCTCCAACGTGGCCATGATTCTGGCCTCTCAGGCCAGACAACACCCCCGAAAGATCGCCCAGACGATTTTGGAAAACCTGGAGGATTCGGAAGGCCTCCTGGAAAAGACACAAATCGCCGGCCCCGGATTTTTGAATTTTGTGCTCAAAGACGATTTATGGCGCAGCGTGCTGCGGGATATTCTGGAGCAAAAGGACCGGTTCGGCTGCCTCCCGATCGGTGAAGGAAAAAAGATCCAGCTGGAGTTTGTCAGCGCCAACCCGACGGGGCCTCTGCATATCGGCCATGCACGGGGGGCGGTGGTGGGGGATGTTCTCTCCAACCTGTTGGCGGCGACCGGCTACGCCGTCTCCAGGGAATATTACATCAACGACGCGGGAAACCAGATGAACAATCTGGGCAAATCCGTCCTGTATCGCCTGCGGGAGCTTGCGGGGGAAAAAATCGAATTTCCGGACCACTGCTACCAGGGAGAGTATATCAGGGAAATCTCCGGGGAGATTTTCCGGAAGGAAGGCGGTCGTTTTCTTGGCGAAAACGAGGACGAAACGATCGAGCGCTTCAACGAAATCGCCGGCGCCGTCATTCTGGACGGGATCCGGCAGGATTTGAAAGATTTCGGCGTGACCTTCGACTGCTATTTCAGCGAAAAGGAGCTCTACAGGGAAAACGGCGTCGGGCGTCTTCTGGACGACCTCAAAAAGCAGGGCTTTATTTATTCCGACGGGGAGACGCTGTGGTTTAAAACCACAGCCTACGGCGACGACAAAGACCGGGTGGTGATCCGGAAAAACGGAGAGCCGACCTACTTCGCGGCCGACATCGCCTATCATGCCGACAAGTTTTCCCGCGGGTTCGACACGCTGATCGACATCTGGGGAGCGGATCACCACGGATACATCCCCCGCCTTCAGGCGGCGATTCAGGCGCTGGGCCGCGATAAGGATGATCTGAAAATCATTCTGGTGCAACTGGTCAATCTGCTGCGCGGGGGCGAACCGGTGGCCATGTCCACGCGCTCCGGAGAATTCGTCACCCTGCGAGAAGTGCTCGACGAAGTGGGAAAGGACGCCGCGCGCTATCATTTTCTGATGCGCCGGTCGGACAGTCATCTGGATTTTGACCTGGAGGTCGCCAAAAAGCAGTCCAACGAGAACCCGGTCTTTTACGTCCAGTATGCCCACGCCCGAATCTGCAGCATCCTCCGGATGGCGCAGGAGCGGGGAATGTCCCTGCCGGATTTCGCGGCGATCAAGCCTTCTCTGCTTGTCGAACCGGAGGAAAGAACGCTGATCAAAATGATGGCGCGCTATCCCGAAATGCTGGAAGGCGCGGTCAAAACCCTCGAGGTTCACCGCATCACCTTTTACTTAAACGAGCTGGCGGGCTTGTTTCACGGCTACTACAACAAATACAAGGTGGTCACGGACGATGCGGCGCTTTCGGCCGCGCGCCTGGCGCTGGTCGAGGCGGTGCGCCAGGTGCTGGTCAATGCGCTGAAGATAATGGGCGTGGGCGCGCCTGTAAAAATGTAGGGAGAAGCCATGGGCTCGGGGAACATCAGGAAATTTGAAATACGGCTGGGGCAGACCGGATTGACGGTTTTGATCGTCGGAATGGTTGTTCTGTTGTGCCTTTCCTTCCTGTTCGGCGTCGGGGTGGGGAAAAACATCGACACCTATCCCGAAAAAATTTCTTCCCTGCCGCAGCGCTTTCTGGCGCTGTTCTGGCGGCCGGCCAAGGTTGCATCCGGACAGAAAACAGCTCCGGGCACACAGGCGAAGCCGGAGCAGGACAATGTGGATCTGACGTTTCATCAGGCCCTGACCAGTTCCAAAACCGTGCCGATTCAACCTCAGCCGGAGGCCAAAAAGACGATGGAGGTTGAAGCTTTCGCGGACGGCAAAGCCGCTTTGCCGGCGCAGCCCCCGTCTGTGCGCCAACAGGAAAATGCCGCGTTGGCAAAGAGCGAAGCGGCGGGGCAGAAGAAGGATGTCAGTGAAAAAACCGCCGCGGACAGCAAATCCAAAGGCAGGGAAACCGCTTCGGCCTCCGGATCCTATCAGGTGTATGTGGCGTCCCTGAAGGACAGGGCAAAGGCCGATCAGATTCACAGGATTGTCTCCCGGGCGGGGTATGCGTCGAAAGTTGTGAAAGTGGACCTTAAAGAGAAAGGCCTGTGGTATCGTGTGATCGCCACGGGATTTGATTCAAAGGCCAGGGCCGAGGCCGCGGCCGATAAGCTCTCAAAAAAGGCCAGGACGAAATGCGTTGTCCGTCAAGCTGCGCCGGAAAAGGTCAAACCTTGACGGCCTGTTGCCCAAAGACACCCTTCTCGCTTGCCTGAGAGCGTTTTGTATAAATCTAAGGCTTGCGAAAGGCAATGACAAAACTAGGCCTTCGGCTCAAACAGTTGTCAAAGGCTGATCTGGAGTTTATCCCGTACTTGATACGGGACTTCGCCAAGACCGGGAGCGCGCAGCATTTGCGGAGCGCAATAAAAAATTGAATGCCTTCCTTGCCGGGAAGGCCGCAGGCCTTCAATTATGAACAAAACGCTCCCAATGGCCGCTCAATGGGATAACATCGGGCAACAGCCCGTTGAGAGAATAAAAAGATACCGGTCTCCGACAGAAACCGCGCTTTGGAGATTCAGACGGCGGATAAAGGTTTGAAAAATGTTTGAAAGTCTTTCGGAAAAACTGGAAGGTATTTTTAAGAAACTCAAAGGCCGCGGCGTCCTCAATGAGGAAAGCGTCAATGCCGCGCTTCGGGAAATCCGCATGGCCCTTCTGGAAGCGGACGTGAACTTCAAGGTCGTCAAGGATTTTATTGAAGAGGTCCGGTTGCGCGCCGTCGGCAAGGAAGTGCTGGAGAGCCTCACGCCCGGACAGCAGGTGGTCAAGATTGTGCACGACCGCCTGGTGGAACTGATGGGCGGCACCAGCGCCAACATCAAATTTGGCTCGCGGATTCCCGCGCCGATTATGCTGGTCGGCCTGCAGGGGTGCGGAAAAACGACCACGGCCGCCAAGCTGGCTCGGCTGCTGTCCGCGGAAAAAAGGGTTTACCTGGTGTCCGCCGACGTTTACCGGCCCGCCGCGATGGAACAGCTGGCCGTTCTCGGCCGGCAGATCAAGGCCGGTGTTTTTGAAGCCGGCGCCCTTCGCGATCCCGTAAAAATCTGCACGGAGGCTCTCGAACAGGCCAGAAGGGAAGGGTACGAGGTTGTCCTGATCGACACCGCCGGCCGGCTGCATATCGACGAGTTGCTGATGCAGGAGCTCCGCCGGATCAAGGAGAGCGTCAACCCGGCCGAAATTCTGTATGTGGCGGACGCAATGACCGGTCAGGATGCGGTCAATGTCGGGGCGAAATTCAACGAACTGATCGGCATTGACGGCGTCATCATGACGAAGATGGACGGCGACGCGCGCGGCGGAGCGGCCCTGTCCCTGAGGGCCGTTGTGGGCAAGCCGCTCAAATTTGTCGGCGTCGGCGAAAAAATAGACGCGCTGGAGGTTTTTCATCCGGAGAGGATGGCCAACCGGATTCTCGGCATGGGGGATATTTTGTCGCTGGTGGAAAAGGCGCAGGCCGCCATTGATGAAAAAACCGCCCGGCAGATGCAGGAAAGCCTGCGCAAAAGCGATTTTACGCTGGAGGATTTCCGCAATCAGCTTAAACAGATCAAGAAAATGGGGCCCCTGAAGGACATGATCGGGATGATTCCGGGCATGGGCAAAATCAAAGCGCTCAAGGGCATGGAGCCGGATGACGGGGAGCTGGTGAAGATCGCGGCGATTATCGACTCCATGACGAAGAAAGAACGGAACAATTACCTGATCATTGACGGCCGCAGGCGCAAACGGATCGCTCGGGGAAGCGGAACAACGGTTCAGGACGTCAACCGGCTGTTGAAAAATTACATCGAGATCCGGAAGATGATGAAAAAAATAAACTCCCGGGGCGGCGTGAAGGCGTTGATGAGGAATTTCCCCTTTTAAAATCAAATGAATTATGATAGAAAACAAAACAATTTTTTTGAAGGAGGTTTGGAGTAAAACTACATGGCAGTCAAAATTCGATTAACCCGAATGGGTGCGAAGGGCAAACCGTTTTATCGTATCGTCGCCGCGGACAAGGAATATCCCCGCGACGGAAGATTTCTGGAGATTTTAGGAAATTATGATCCCAAGAAAAATCCCGCGGAAATAACGTTAAAGGAAGACCGGGTTCGCGACTGGTTGTCCAAAGGCGCAAAACCGACGCTGACGGTTTCTCATTTATTGAAGACAAAAGGCATCGCCGCCGCCGTCAAATAGCCGGGTGGCTGCCGATCGCCGATTAAACAATACAGGATTAGAACCTCACATCGTTGAACTGAAAAAGCCGTAGGAATGTGGAAGCGAATTTTCAGATGCATTAACCAAAACCAGTGGAGGGGCTGACGATGAAAGATCTGATTAAGTATATTTCTCAAGCTTTGGTTGATAATCCTGATCAGGTGGAAGTAACGGAAGTTATCGGCGAGCAAACGTCCGTCATTGAACTGCGCGTGGCCAAGGAAGATTTGGGAAAAGTCATCGGCAAGCAGGGAAGGACGGCCAAAGCCATCCGCACCATTTTGAGCGCCACCTCCGCGAAAGTCCACAAGCGCGCTGTGCTGGAAATCATTGAATAAAAATGGATCTGTTTGTTTTCGGGGAGATTGTCAAAACCCGCGGTCTCCACGGCTGTCTGAAAGCCCTGTCTTTTTTGGAATCATCGGAGCTTCTGGAAGGGCTGACGTTTGCTTACCTGGAATCGCCGTCCGGCCGGAAAAGCCGGCATGAAATAAAGAAAATAAATTCTTCCGGTAAATTTCTCTTTCTGGAAATCAAGGATATTGCCGACGTGGACGCGGCCCGGGCGTTCGTCGGGTGTAAACTGCTTCTGCCGCGGGAAATGCTGGAGCCTCTCCCGGCGGATGAGTATTACTGGCACGACATCATCGGATTGGACGTCTATACGCCGGCAGGCCGTCATCTGGGGCGAATAGAATCCATCTTTCCCACGGGCGCCCATGATGTTTATGTCTGCCGGGGAGACGCGGGAGAAATTCTGATCCCCGCGACGGCCGGCGTTGTAAAGCAGGTTGACGTTGCCGGAAAAAAAATGATCATCAATCTTCTGGAAGGCCTTCTGCCGTGATCCGATTTGACGTTTTGTCCATTTTCCCGGAAATGCTGCAATCGCCCCTGGAGTTCAGCCTTTTGAAAAAGGCCCGGGAAAAGGGGCTGATCGAGGTCGGCCTGCATAACATCCGCGATTGGGCCCAGGACAAACACCGCATGACGGACGACGCTCCCTACGGCGGCGGCTGCGGAATGGTCATGAAAGTCGAGCCGGTGGCGCGGGCGGTGGCTGCGGTAAAACAGGCCGGGGAGGCCTCGCTGGTGGTTCTGCTGACGCCCCAGGGGGAAATCTTCAACCAGACCATAGCGACCGAGCTTGCCCGGCAGAAACAGATCATTCTGATTTGCGGACGATATGAAGGATTTGACGAGCGGATTCGGGAACACCTGGCGGACCGGGAGATATCACTGGGCGATTATATTCTGACGGGAGGAGAGCTTTCCGCGCTGGTGGTGATCGATGCGACGGCCAGGCTGATTCCCGGCGTGCTGGGGAATGACGCCTCCGCGTCCGGGGAATCTTTTTCGCAGGGGCTTCTGGAATATCCGCAGTACACCCGTCCGGCCGAGTATTCCGGCTGGCCTGTTCCGGAGGTGCTGCTTTCCGGCAACCATGCCCGGATCGAGCGCTGGCAGCGGATCGAGGCGCTTCGCCGGACCTGGCGCAGAAGGCCAGAACTGCTTGAAAAAACACAACTGGGCGAAGAAGACGGGGAGCTTTTGGAAAAAATTAAACAGGGCCGGATATAAAGGCTTGATTTTCAGACGGGTTTGGGGTAATGAAACCCACTTTTAAAGGCAGAGTCATTCGTATCTTGAAGGTTGCAGGAGGAACAGGAACATGAATGTATTGGAAATGATTGAGAAAGAACAGATGAGAGGCGATATTCCCGCCTTTAAAACGGGCGACACCGTTAAAGTATATGTGCGGATCATTGAAGGACAGAAGCAGAGAATTCAGGCTTTTGAAGGCGTGGTCATCCGCAAGCGCCGCGGCAACAGCCGGGCGAATTTCACGGTCCGAAAGGTGTCCTACGGCGTCGGCGTGGAAAGAACGTTCCCCATGCATTCGCCGGTGATTGACCGCGTTGAAGTGGTCTCCCGCGGAGTGGTCCGCCGCTCGCGTCTGTATTATCTGAGAAGCCTCAGAGGGAAAAAGGCAAGAATCAAGGAAGCCGCCAACAACTGATGCCGTAAAGACGGGTTAGTTTTTTTCGATGAATATATTCGAAAGGCTTGCGCAGGTTGAAGGCTATCAATATGTCGCGGGTGTTGACGAAGCAGGCCGGGGGCCGCTGGCGGGCCCGGTGGTCGCGGCAGCCGTGATTTTTCCCCCCGAATATTCCAATTCTGAAATCAACGATTCCAAGAAACTGACCGCCTGCAAAAGAGACGAACTCTACCGGATCATCACCGAAGAGGCGGCGGCCGTAGGCGTCGGCGTTGTGGAGGCGGACGTCATCGACCGGATCAACATCCTTCAGGCGTCGCTTCAGGCGATGCGCGAAGCGGTGCTGGACCTTTTGGTGAAACCGGATTATCTCCTGATTGACGGGCTTCACCCGATCGACTTTGACGTACCGCAAAAGACGATCGTCAAAGGGGATTCACTCAGTGTGTCCATCGCCGCCGCGTCCATCATCGCCAAGGTTTCGCGCGACCGGATCATGGAGATGTATCACCGCCAGTTTCCCCAGTACAACTTTCTGCAGAATAAAGGCTACGGCACGGCCGGGCATCGAAAAATCCTCCGGGAAATCGGCATGTGTAAAATTCATCGCCGTTCCTTTCATTTAAAAAACAAAAATCTTCCGCAAACCGCGCTGGACTGGTCTGAATGAATGAGCTCAAAGACAGGCGAAAAATCGTCACCGGCAAAAGCGGAGAAGGGATTGCCGCGGGTTTTTTGACGCAAAGCGGTTATCGGATTCTCGATGTCAATTACCGCTGTCCCATCGGTGAAATCGACATCGTTGCCCGCGAAAAGGGCGAACTCGTGTTTGTGGAAGTCAAGACGCGAAAATCAAGCGCGCTGGGCTACCCGGAGCAGGCGGTGGGCACGGCCAAACAGAAAAAAATGTCGCAACTGGCGCTGTGGTATCTGCGGGACAAAAAGGTCGGGGACGCCCCCGTCCGCTTTGACGTGGTGGCCATTCTGATGCTTCCGTCCGGAAACGACATCCGCCTGATCCGCAACGCTTTCGACTTTATTCCCTTTGGATAGCAATCCTCATTTCGCGCTTTTTTGCGTAAGCGGCGGCGTCTGATCTTAAAAGCGGGTCAGGGCCGGTTTGCCGATCGGAAACACGTTGAAGCCGATCTCAAAGCACTTCCGGTGATCGACGATATTGCGGCCGTCGAACAGGAAGGCGGGTTTGACCATGGATTTGTAGATTTTCCGGTAATCCAGCTTCCGGTAGGCCTCCCAATCCGTCATGACGGCCAGCGCGTGGCACCCTGTTGCGGCCTTGTACGGGTCTTCGACATAGCGGATCACTCCTTTTTCATGCGCCAGATCGGCTGCGGCATTGGAAAGCGCCCGGGGATCGGAAATGACCACTTCGGCATGCTCCGCCAGCAGTTTTCGCGTAATATGGATGGCCGGGCTTTCGCGCGTGTCGCCGGTGTCGGCTTTGAAGGCAAACCCCAGGACGCAGATTTTTTTCCCGGCCAGCGTGTTGAACATGGATCGCAGGATATTGGCAATGAATCGGTCCTGCTGGTATTCATTGATTTTGACGACGCTTTCCCAGTAGGCGGCCACTTCCGGCAGACCGTAAAAACGGCACAGGTACACCAGGTTGAGGATGTCTTTCTTGAAGCAGGATCCGCCGAAGCCGATGCCCGCCTTGAGAAATTTGGCGCCGATGCGGCTGTCCGTGCCCACGGCGTGCGCGACTTCGGAGATGTCGGCGTCCGCCTTTTCACAAAGCGCCGATATGGAATTGATGGAGGATACCCGCTGCGCCAGAAAGGCGTTGGCCACCAGTTTGGAAAGTTCGGCGCTCCAGATGTTTGAGGTGATGATCTTTTCTCGCGGCAGCCAGCGGGTGTAAATTTCCACAAGCGCGGCGCGGGCGGCCAGGCCGCTTCTGGTTTCGCGCGAACCGATCAACACCCGGTCGGGATTTTCCAGATCGCTGACGGCGGTTCCCTCCGCCATGAATTCCGGATTGGAAAGGACGTCAAACGTCACGTTTTTCTTTCCCGACGACAGAATCCGTTCCATGGCCTGCGCCGTTTTGATCGGCAGCGTGCTTTTTTCAATGACGATTTTCGGGGTTTTTGAATTTTCGAGAATCTGCCGGGCGGTTTTTTCCCAGTACTGCAGGTCGGCGGCCATGCCGGCGCCCGCGCCGAAGGTTTTGGTCGGTGTGTTGACGCAGACGAAAATGATGTCGTTTTCCTGAATCTGCCCTTCGACGTCCGTGGAAAAGAAAAGATTCCGGCCGCGCGTTTTCCGGACGATGGCGTCCAGGCCGGGTTCATAAACGGGAAGCCGGTCGGAGTTCCAGGCGGCGATGCGCTCGGGATTGATGTCCACGACGGTCACTTTGTAGTCCGGGCATTTGGAGGCGATCATCACCATCGAGGGGGCTCCGACATAGCCTGCGCCAATGCCGAGAATTTTTTTCTTGAATTTCATGCTGTTCCGTTTCCTCCCGCCTTGGTCAGGCTGTTTTCAGAATTTCTTTGAAATAGGCAATCGTGCCGATCAGGCCCTTTTCCAGCGAAATCGTCGGCTGCCATCCCAGTTTTTCCCGCGCCAGGGCAATGTCGGGTTTGCGCTGCGCCGGGTCATCGGACGGCAAGGGCTGAAAGACGATCTGCGATGTGCTGCCCGTCAGTTCTATCACCAGGCGCGCCAGCTGCAGGATGGTGAATTCGCCGGGATTGCCGATATTCACCGGTCCGAAGAAATCGTCCGGCGTGTTCATCAGCCGGATCAGTCCGTCAATCAGATCGCCTGCGTAGCAGAAGGAGCGCGTGTGGCTGCCGTCGCCGTAAACGGTGATGTCCCGGTTCTGCAGGGCCTGAAGGATGAAGTTGCTGACGACGCGTCCGTCATTGACGGCCATGCGCGGTCCGTAGGTATTGAAGATGCGCGCGATTTTCGTGTTGACGGCATTTTGCCGCCGGTAGTCCATCATCAGGCATTCCGCTGCCCTCTTGCCTTCGTCATAGCAGCTGCGGATGCCGATGGGATTGACGCGGCCCCAGTAGGATTCCTGCTGGGGATGGACGTCCGGATCGCCGTAAACTTCCGAAGTAGAAGCTTGAAGGACTTTTGCCCGGGTCCGTTTGGCGATGCCCAGGACGTTGATGGCCCCCATGACATTGGTTTTGATCGTCTTGATGGGATTGAACTGATAGTGCACGGGCGAGGCCGGGCAGGCAAGGTTGTAAATTTCGTCCACCTCCAGATAGATGGGATTGATGATGTCGTGGCGGATCAGTTCGAAATGCGCCTGTCCCATCAGGTGGGCGATGTTGTTTTTATGGCCGGTAAAAAAATTGTCCAGGCAGATCACATCATGGCCTTCGCTCAAAAGGCGTTCACACAGATGGGAGCCTAAAAAACCTGCTCCGCCGGTAATTAAGATTCGTTTCATGTTGGATTTGCTGTTCTTCCTGGTAGTATTTTGTTTTTGTCTCTGCTAATAAAGCCGAAGGACAAAGATGTCAACCATAAAAAGAGTCTGAAAGGCGGTGCAATGGACCAAGAAACACAGGGCGTTCTTTATATGGTGGCCACGCCGATCGGCAATCTGGAGGACATTACCCTCCGGGCGCTGCGCGTGCTCAGGGAGGTTGACCTGATTGCCGCGGAAGACACCCGCCGTTCCGGAATCCTGCTTTCCGCGTATGAGATCAAAACGCCCATGATCAGCCTGCACGAGCACAACGAAAAGGAACGCAGCCGGGTGGTGCTTTCCAGGCTGCGGGACGGACTGAGCGTCGCGTACGTCTCCGACGCCGGGACGCCCTGCGTCTCCGATCCGGGCCATCATCTCGTTTGTGTTGCGCTGGCCAACGGCATCCGGGTCGTGCCCGTTCCGGGAGCTTCCGCGCTGCCTGCGGCTCTGTCGGTCTGCGGCTTTGACGCCGAGCCGTTTTTGTTCTGCGGTTTTCTGCCTCCCCGGCAAAACCGGCGCCGCCGCTTTCTGGAGGCCGTCAGCGATGAAGAATATACGATCATTTTCTACGAGTCTCCGGCTCGAATCCGCGAAACCCTGGAAGATGCGCTGGACATTCTGGGAGACCGGCAGGCCGTTGTGGCGCGTGAATTGACCAAGGTGTTTGAAGAGATTCGGCAGGGGCGGATTTCAGACTTGTTGGCCCGGGCGTCCACCGCAAAAAGCAAAGGGGAATTTACGGTAATGGTGCGGGCGGCCGTCCGAAAGCCCGCGCCGCTTTCGGAGGAGGAGATTCAGGCCACGCTTTTGAACATTCGTTCGAGGAAACCCGTTTCGCTGCGGGATGCGGTTGCGGAGGCTGCAAGGCAGACCGGAATGCCCAGAAAAAAAATATACGATGCGGCCGTCAAAATCCGCCGGGAATTTTCATAAAAGAAACGGGCCGCCGCGATTTACATATTGCTTGAAGAGTTGTCATCACTATGCTAATTCCACTTCAAAAGGAGTGACCATGAAAGTCCGTCTGGTTTTTTTTGCACTGATTATGATGCTTTGCGCGGGTTTTAGCGCCTGTTCGTCGCGCTCGCCGGAGACGCTCAAAAACGACGCCGATCAGAAAGCGGTGAAGGTGGTGGCCCTGCTGCCGGTGGAAAACCAAACCGGGGACGTCAGGGCGTCGAAAATGCTTCGCCTCAAAATATCGGACGAGCTTCGCTTCAAAGGTTATCCGCAGGTGGCGATCGAAGTCATCGACGAGGGCCTGGCGGCTCTGGCGGGCGGCAAGGAAGCGCGGAAAAATGACGCCGTTTCTCCGGCGTTCATCCGGGAAACGCTGGGCGCGGACGCCGCCATGTACTGTTGTCTGATGGAAAGCAAGGCGGCAAAAAAAATATTTTATACGCCGGTCACCGTGTCGGTCCGGTGCGAACTGCGCAGCACGGCAACGGGCGAAACCCTGTGGAATGCGCAGGGCAAATCCACCGGCAGAAGTTTTGACCTCCGGGGCAAGACGCTGGACATGAAGACGGCCGGAGATTTGGAAGCGGTTCTGGAAGAGGTGGTGGGCCAGGTCATGGAATCGTTGCCGTACGGGCCGAAATTAAGAGGATAGCGCATCGCGGCATTTCAGAAAACAAAATCAAAATCTGTTTGGGGAAAGACATCAAAGGAGAATACCATGAGCAAGGGAACCAAAATCATCGCGGCCGTCCTTCCGGTATTGCTGCTGCTTGGTTTCGCCGAGGCCCAGACGCCGGTTACCGTTAAAATGACAAAAGGACAAGCGCAGGTTACGTCTCTGACGGGGAAGGTTTCCATGGTCTGCGCGGGACAAACGGAGGCGGTTGATCTGAAAACCTATGATTTCATCAAGCCCGGATGCGAAGTGTCCACGGGCGCGGACGGGCGGCTGGAAATGGTTCTGCCGGACAGAAGCGTCGTTCGTTTTGCCCAGAAGACAAAATTCAAACTGGTTCAGGCGGATATCGGCGCCCGGGGGAGCCGCTCCGTCGGGATTTCCATGACGCTGGGGAAAATCTGGACAAACGTGCGCAAGTCCCTGGTGGGGGGTGGCGATCGGTTTGAAATTTCCTGCCAGAATGCCGTGGCCGGAGTGCGCGGCACCATCTACCGCATGGACGTCGAGCGGGACCAGTCCGCTGTGGTCAAGGTGTATGACGGCGAAGTCAGCGTGGCGGGTGTCTCCCGAACACAGCAACAGGCGCCGGCCGCCTTGGGGCCTCCCCAGCCGGTTGCCGGCCCGACGGTCATTGAAGGGCCGAAGCCCGTCTCCATGGAGCAATGGGTGTATATTGTCCGGTCCATGCAGCAGATTCAGATCACGTCCGACGGCCGGGCCCTGAAACCGAGGGATTTTACGGAAGAAGAGGATATGGATGACTGGGTGAAATGGAACAAGCAGAGAGACAAGCAATTTGAGCAATAGCCGGACGTGTAAATGAATATCCCCAATTTTCTATCTCTTTTGCGGATCATCCTGGTTCCGGTGTTTGTCATCTTTGTGATCCAGGCGGAATATGACAGGGCATTGATCACTTTTGTCATTGCCGGTTTGACCGACGCACTGGACGGAACGCTGGCGAGACTTTTAAAGTGCCAGACCGTTCTGGGCGCTTATCTGGATCCCATCGCCGATAAACTGCTGCTGGTCACCAGTTTTGTCATGCTGGCCATTTTCGGCCTGATTCCCGCCTGGCTTGCGGTCGTGGTGATCAGCCGTGACTTCATGATCCTGCTGGGAATCGCAATATTCTCCCTGATTTCGATCCCTTATGAAATCAAACCGGCGATTGTCGGCAAGGTCACCACGGCCCTGCAGGTGGCCACCATTTTTTTTGCTCTGCTGTACAAGGCGGTGACGCATGATTTCGGATATTACTGGATCACCGGGCTTTTCTGGAGCACGGCTTTTTTCACTTTTATTTCCGGCGCCGTTTACATTTTGCGGGGGATAAGGATACTGAATAAATCCGAATCCGAAGAGGCGAAAAAGTAAGATATTTGCTTGACACAAAAGCGTTTTACTGCTAGGTCACCAAGCGCTAAAGTTGAGGACAGGCAAGTAGCTCAGGGGGAGAGCGCCATCCTGACGCGGTGGATGTCCAGGGTTCAAATCCCTGCTTGCCTACCATTTTTTATCTTCGTGCATATGCCGTTCGTGCCGATAACAGAAAAGGGCATCAGCAAAATGGTGATGCCCTTTTAAAATGATTGAAAATTTTGAGATCCGCTGATTGAAATGATGGATATAAAAGTAATTTTTCCGGACCAATCCCAGCAGACGCAACCGGCGGGTGTGTCCGTGGCCGAGGCCATCGGAAGCTGGAAGAAAGAAGCGCTCGCCACCGCCGTCGCCGCAAGCGTAAACGGCGCTTCCGTCGATCTGAACTTTGCGCTGGCGGAAGACGCAAAAGTTGAGCCCATTGATATTGCCTCCAAAAAAGGTCTTTCCGTATTGCGCCACAGTATTTCTCATGTGATGGCGCAGGCCGTGCAGGATGTGTTTCCCGGCGCAAAAGTAACGATTGGTCCTTCCATTGAGGACGGATTTTACTACGATTTTGAATATGCCGAAACCTTCACCGTGGATGATTTTGAAAAAATCGAAAAAAGGATGAAGGAAATCGTCGCGGCCGATTATCCTTTTGTCCGCGAGGAGCTGCCCCGCGAAAAGGCGGTGGATCTGTTTGCCGGGAAGGGCGAAGATTACAAGGTGGAGCTGATTCGCGATCTGCCCGCGGATGTTTCTGTGGTCAGCCTTTACAAAGACGGGGATTATGTTGATTTATGCCGCGGCCCTCACATTCCGCGGACCGGCATGATCAAAGCCTTCAAGCTGCTGAGCGTGGCGGGCGCCTACTGGCGCGGCGATGAGCGAAATAAGATGCTCCAGCGCATCTACGGCACGGGCTTTGCCGATGAGCAGGCGCTTCAGGATTATCTGACGCTCCTGGAAGAGGCCAAAAAGAGAGATCACCGGCGTCTGGGCAAAGAACTCGATTTGTTTCAGGTGAATGACGAAGCGGGCGCGGGGTTGGTCATCTTCCATCCAAAGGGCATGCTGCTGAGATACATCATCGAAGAGTGGGAAAGAAAGGAGCATTTGAAGCGCGGCTACGACATGGTGATGGGCCCCCAGATTTTGAAAGTGGACCTGTGGAAAAAATCGGGCCATTTCGATCACTACCGCGACAACATGTATTTTACCGAAGTGGACGAGCAGACTTACGGCATCAAGCCGATGAACTGCCTCGCGCACATGCTGATCTACAAATCCAAAATTCGAAGCTACCGGGATCTGCCGCTGAGGTATTTCGAACTGGGCACCGTCCATCGCCACGAAAAGACCGGCGTTCTGCACGGCTTGATGCGTGTGCGTCAGTTCACCCAGGATGACGCGCACATTCTGTGCATGCCCGAACAGCTGAATGCGGAAATCCGCGCCATCGCTGACTTTGTCAGTTATGCGATGGGCATTTTCGGTTTTGAATATGAAGTGGAACTCAGCACCCGGCCGGAGCATTCCATCGGTTCCGAAGCGGACTGGGATCTGGCCACCCGCGCGCTGGAAAACGCGCTTACGGACAACCGGATCCCTTACGAGGTGAACGAAGGCGACGGCGCGTTTTACGGACCGAAAATCGACTTCAAACTCAAGGACGCTCTGAAAAGAAAATGGCAGTGCGCGACGATCCAGTGCGATTTCACGCTGCCGGAACGGTTCGACCTGAGCTATATCGGCCCCGACGGCGAAAAACACCGCCCCGTGATGCTGCACCGGGTCATTCTGGGGGCCATCGAGCGGTTCATGGGCGTTCTCATCGAACATTACGCCGGGGCGTTTCCGGTATGGCTGGCGCCCGTACAATGTGTCGTGCTGACGGTCACGGACAAGCAGATTCCTTACGCCCGCAAGGTGGTTGACCAGTTGACCGGGGCCGGCGTTCGTTGTGAAGCGTATTTCGACAACGACAAACTGGGATACAAAATCCGCCAGGCCCAAATGCAGAAAATTCCCTACATGCTGGTCATCGGCGACAAGGAAGTGGCGGCCGGGACGGTGGCGCCCAGAGCCCGCGACGGTCGGAATCTCGGCGCGCTGCCGGTTGAAGAATTCATTGTTCTGATGCAGAACGCGTGTGAACAAAAGAAGTAACCATTGACTGTAAGGTGAATTACCTTAGGAGGTGCCGTATAGCTAAGGATTTAAGGATCAACCGGGAAATCAGGTCGGCAAACGTCAGAGTCATTAACGAAGAAGGCCAGCCCCTGGGCGTGATTGCTCTGGAGGAGGCGATGGCGCATGCGGAAAGGGCCGGTCTGGATTTGGTGGAAGTGTCGGCCAATGCCGATCCGCCCGTCTGTAAAATCATGGACTACGGGAAATTCCGCTACAAGCAGAGCAAGAAAATTCACGACGCCCGGAAAAGCCAGACGGTGATTCATGTCAAGGAAATCCGATTGAGGCCCAAAACGGAATCGCACGATTTGCAGGTCAAGATCAAGCATATTAAAAAGTTTCTGGAGCAGAAAGACAAGGTAAAGATATCCATGATTTTCCGGGGGCGGGAGATCGCCTTTACCGAGATCGGCCGCAAAATCATGGAGCAGATCAAGGCGTCGCTGGTCGATGAATGCATGATGGACCAGGAGCCCCGGCTGGAAGGCCGAAGCATGGTGATGATTGTTTCACCGAAGAAATAAATCCGCGAGAAGCAAAGAATGAGGTGAGAAGATGCCAAAAATGAAGACACATCGGGGAGCGGCCAAACGTTTTTCCGTGACCGCGAAGGGAAAGATCAAGCGCAGCAAGGCGTTTGCCAGCCACATCCTCACGAAGAAAACCACCAAAAGAAAAAGAACGCTGAGGAAAGCCGCGCTGGTGCATAGCGCCAATGAAAAAGCCATCAAAAGGCTGATTCCTTATTTGTAGGCCGTAAATCTGCGGAAGTTGTTTTATATTTGAGGAGAGTAAAAGAAAATGGCTAGGATCAAAAGAGGCGTCACCGCCAGGAAGAAAAGAAGAAAAATTTTAAAAATGGCCAAGGGGTTTTTCGGAGCCCGCAGCCGGCTGCTGCGAACCGCGACGGAAGCCGTCAACAAGGCCATGAGCTATGCCTATCGCGACCGCAGGGGCCGCAAACGGGAGTTCCGCGCGTTGTGGATTGCCCGGATTAACGCCGCCGCCCGTCAAAATCAAATTTCCTACAGCCGCCTCATGGACGGTTTGAAGAAGGCGAACATCGGTCTGGATCGCAAGATTCTGGCGGAGCTGGCCGTCAATGATCCGCAGGATTTCGCCCGGATTGTCCAGATGGCCAAAGGCGAGCAGGCGGCATGATTGCGGATCTTCAACATCTGGAAAAGAATGCCCTGGCCGAACTGGAAAAGAGCGGATCCGCGGATTCGATTCTGGCTGTGAGAACAAAATACCTCGGCCGCAAAGGCCTTCTCACCGGTTTGCTGAGAAATATCTCATCCGTGCCGGCCGAAGAAAGGCGTTCTTTCGGAAAGCGCTGCAACGAAGTCAAGGAGCTTCTGGAAAAAAACATCGAAGAAGCCCTGCAGCGTCGGACGGAGGATCAAAAGGCCGGGATGCTGGCCGGCCAGCAGATTGACGTTACCCTGCCCGGCAGAGGCATCCGCGCGGGCAGCCTCCATCCCGTGGTTCAAATCCGCCGGGAAATTTGCGATATCTTCGCGGCTTTTGGATTTTCCGTGGTCGAGGGGCCGGAAGTCGAGCTGGACTACTACAACTTCGAAGCGCTCAACATTCCCAAAGATCATCCCGCCCGGGACATGCAGGACACCTTCTACATTGAAGAAAATATGGTGCTGCGCACGCATACCTCGCCCGTTCAGGTCCGGATTATGGAGAAGGTAAAACCGCCCGTGCGCATTTTGTCGCCGGGGCGGGTGTACCGTCGGGATTCCGATGTTTCCCACACGCCGATGTTTCATCAGGTGGAGGGGTTGCTGGTGGATCGCGGCGTCAGTTTTGGCGATCTGAAAGGCATTCTGACCGCTTTCTTGAGGAAAGTTTTCGGGGAAGACACGATTCTGCGCTTTCGACCCAGTTTCTTTCCCTTCACGGAACCGTCCGCGGAGGTCGATATCCGCTGCGTCATGTGCGGCGGCAAAGGATGCCGCGTCTGCGGACAGTCCGGGTGGCTGGAGATTCTGGGCTCCGGCATGGTCGATCCCGCCGTCTTTCAAAACGTCGGCTATGATCCGGAACGCTATACCGGTTTCGCTTTCGGCATGGGGCTGGAGCGCATGGCCATGCTCAAATACGGGATTTCCGACATCCGTCTTTTGTTTGAAAACGATATTCGATTCCTGAGGCAATTTTAGGAGAACGTGCTGGCATGCTGGTCAGTCTCAAATGGCTTGAAGATTATATCGATTTGGAACTCTCGGCCGAGGAGCTGGCGGACCGGCTGACCATGGCCGGCCTGGAAGTGGACGAAATTCAAACCCTGGCCCCCAAATTTTCCGGCGTCGTGGTCGCAAAAATTTTATCCGTCCGCCCGCATCCCAACGCGGACAAGCTTTCTTTGTGCGATGTAACCGACGGCGTCGAAACCTATCCGATCGTCTGCGGCGCCAAAAACATTCACGCGGGCGACGTGGTTCCGCTGGCAAAAGCAGGCGCGGTCATTCCCGGCGGATACACCATCAAATCCACCACGCTCCGTGGAGAAAAGTCCGAAGGCATGCTGTGTTCGGAAGCGGAGCTGGAAATCGGCGATGATGCGTCGGGCATCCTGCAGATGCCGGCTGATATGGCCTTGGGGAGACCTTTGCAGGAAGCCCTGGACCTGGGCGACACGGTCCTGGACATCGGCATCACGCCCAACCGTTCCGATTGTCTGAGCATGATCGGCATTGCCCGGGAAGCGGCCGCCCTCACCGGAAAGAAAATGAAAATGCCGGACGTGAAGGTCCGGGAATCGGCCCAGGACGTGTCGCTGCTCTCTTCCGTGACGATTGAAGACGCGGATTTGTGCCCGCGGTACACGGCCCGACTGATCCAAAATGTGACCATCGGCGGGACTCCCGTCTGGATGAAGACCCGGCTCGAAGCCGCCGGGTTGCGCGCCATCAACAATGTGGTGGACGTCACCAACTTTGTTATGCTGGAAATGGGACAGCCCCTCCACGCGTTTGATTTTCGCTTTCTGGAAGAGGGGCGCATCGTGGTGCGCAAATCAAAGCCCGGCGAGGAATTCATCTCGCTCGATGAGAAAAGCCGCCTCCTTCCCGAAAATACCCTGCTGATTTGCGACGGGAAAAAGCCGGTGGCCATTGCCGGAATCATGGGAGGGCTGAATTCCGAGGTCAAGGAGGACACCCGGACCATCTTGCTGGAAAGCGCCTATTTCAATCCCGCCTCCATTCGCCGTTCGTCGCGGCGTCTGGGCATGCCGACGGATGCCGCTTTTCGCTTTGAAAGGGGCATTGATCCCGAAGGCGTTGTCCGCGCGCTCGATCGCGCGGCGCAGTTGATTGCGGAGCTTTCCGGCGGCGAAGTCTGCAGGAATTACCTGGACGAGTACCCGGCAAAAATCAAGGCGGTTGAAAATATTCCCCTTCGCATGGACCGCGTTCGGCAGGTGATCGGCGCGCGCGTTCCGGCCAGGGAAGCGGTACGCATTTTAAAGAGCATCGGCATGGCATTGCGCCGCGAAGGCAAGGGGGCCTATCGGGTGACGCCCCCTTCCTTTCGCGTGGATATTGAAAGGGAAATCGACCTGATTGAGGAAATTGCGCGCCTGTACGGGTATGACCGTGTGCCTTCGACGCTGCCGTCCGTTTCGGTATCGGAGGCGGAAACCGTTCCCCGCCTGGCGCTGGAAGAGAGAATCCGCCAGTTGATGACGGGCGCAGGCTATTCGGAAATTATTAATTACAGCTTTTCCTCTCCTGACTCCGCCGAAGCGCTTGGCCTGTCGCCGGAAGATGAAAGGCGCCGGTTCGTCGTCATCAAGAATCCTCTGACGGAAGACCAGTCTATCATGCGCACAACGCTGGCGTACGGCCTTCTGGAAACCCTGAAGAAGAATCTGTACAATGCCTCTTTCAATCTGAAGCTCTTTGAAATAGGAAGGACCTTCTTCAAACGGCATGACGGTGAGCTGCCGGAAGAAAAAAATATTCTGGCGGCGCTCGCCGCCGGAAAGGCCGCGGACGACCTCTGGGGATCGAAAGTCAGCGTTGATTTTTATGATCTGAAAGGCTCTCTGGAAAATATTTTTCAGGACCTGAAGCTGGATTCATGCCGCTGTCGGACGGAAACGTCGGAACCCTTTCTGCATCCCGGGCAGTCCTGCGGCGTGTATATAGGCGATGTCCGGGTCGGTTTCCTGGGGAAGGCACATCCGGAGGTTCTGAAAAAAATGGACATTAGGAGTGATGCCTATCTGTTTGAAATCAATCTTGATTTGCTAGGGAAACAGACTGGCCGGCGCATTCGATACCGGGAACTATCCAAATTTCCGGCCGTGCAGCGCGATGTCGCTTTTGTTGTGCCGGAGTCCATGGAATCCGAGAAAATGCTTGAAATTGTTTTGAGTCAACATGAAGATTTGCTTGAAAATGTTTCCATTTTTGATATATACAGCGGCAAAGGACTTGAAGAACGAACTAAGAGTCTGGGGTTGAGGTTTTCCTACCGCGCTCTTGACCGAACGTTAACGGATGCGGAAATCAATTCCATTCACAACAGAATTGTGCAAAACACTGTGCAGCAGACGGGTGCCAAGATAAGAGCCTAACAGTTTATATGACGTTAAAACGGAGGAATAGACATGACAAAGATTGATATTATTCAGAATGTTTACGAAAAACTCGGCTTTTCCAAAAAGGAATCATCGGATATCGTTGAATCCGTATTTGACATCATTAAAGACAGCCTGGCCGCGGGCGAACGGGTGAAAATATCGGGATTTGGGAATTTCATGGTGAAGGAAAAGCGCGCCCGGCGCGGCCGTAATCCCCAGACCGGTGAGGAAATATCCATTACCGCACGCCGGGTTTTGACGTTCAAATCCTCCCAGGTATTGCGTAAATCATTAAACGGTTAATCGGTCAAATTCTTCTCTTCACAACCGGCGGCGGAACCTGTGCAAGGCTTGCCGGTTGATTGGCGGCCGGAAAATTTTTGCTGTTTTCTGCGTGTTCATGTAAGAGCTTTGAAAAATGTCATTTCGAGGAGCGTGAGCGACGAGAAATCTTAAGGATGGCCGTTTGTTCAAGATTTCTCCCTTCGGTCGAAATGACAAAAATGGCCGTTATTCAAAGTTCTCCATGTATTTCTCCGCAAGAGCTCAGGAATCGTATGGACGGCATCATTCCCGAAAAAGCTTACTTCCGCATTGGAGAAGTGAGCAAAATCCTTAATGTTGAGCCGTATGTCATCCGCTACTGGGAAACGGAGTTCAAAACCGTAAAGCCGGTGCGGACGAAAACCGCCCAGCGGCTGTACCGCAAAAAAGACGTCGAAGAATTGCTGACCATTCGCAATCTGCTCTACCGAGAGCGATTCACGATCAGCGGGGCCAAAAAACAGTTGTTGAAAATCCGCGGCGGCCGGGAAGAACCGCCCGAAGCCTGTTCTCAGGATAAATTAGTCCTCATTAAAAGAGAATTGCAGCAGATTAAAAAGATGATGAGCTGAAAAAGCCGGTTTTTGCCGGCTTTTTTTCCGCGGGAAGGCAAAGATTATTTCTTGCTGGCTCTTTTGGAGGCTTTCAGCGGGTTGGTCTTCTGTGCTTCCTTGATTTCTATCTTTACATGCGATGCGGTCGGACAGTTGCCGGTCATCCATTTGCTTTTGGGGTCCGGATAGACCTTGCAATACCTGCCGATTTCGTATTCAAAAATTTTATTGCAATCCCCGCATTGTTCGATGACCGGATGGCAGCTGTTTCCGAAAAAACCGCATCCTTTTTTCGTCATGAAGCCGCATTCCACTCCCTTTTTGACCGTATCGCAAAGCATCTTACACAACCCCCTTATATAGAAATCCCTTGAAATTTTGAACGCTGCGGAAAGCGACGGTCCATCCGGCGGTCTCCGCAGGGGTTCCGGTAATAAAAACCGGCGTGTCCTTAACAGCAAAAAAACCGACTGTCAAGAAAAATTAAAGAAAATTGGAGCTACCGGCACCCCTGATTAAATTGACACAACCCGGCATTTGTGTTAGTTCCCTCAGTGCATAAAAACGGGGAAATAATCAAGAGATGCGCGTTTGAGGGAGTCAATGAAAAGGGGTTCCTTACTGAAGATTTTCTGGCGAACTTTTTTCATCCATGCGACGCTGAACTTCCGAAGAATGCAGAATCTCGGTTTCGCTTATGCGATGATTCCTCTGCTCCAGAGGCGGAAAATACCGGACAAGGAAGTTGAAGGCGTTCTGGTCAGGCAGCTGCAGATGTTCAACACGAACCCCTATCTGGCTCACCCGCTCGTCGGTTCGATCCTCAAAATGGAGGAAGACCGGCGCGAAGGAGAGGACCCCGCGCCCATTATGGCCGTGAAGCAGAGCCTGATGGGGCCGTATGCCGCGATCGGCGACACTTTTTTCTGGGGAGCGCTTCGACCCTGCGCGGGAATCTGCTCCGCCGGTCTGGTTTGGCTGGGCTGCGCTTTTGCGCCGCTCGCGTTTCTTCTGATGTATTTACCGGCGCATATCCTGGTGAGATGGCGGGGATTTTTCGAAGGCTATTCGAGCGGAAAGCATGGGATTGAATGCATTCGCAGGATGGATCTTCCGGGCATTTCCGGCCGTGTTCGATGGCTGGCCCTGGCGGCGCTCTGCGCCGGCAGCCTCTGGTTTTTGCGGGTCGGATACCGGGGCGTTGCCGCCGAAGCTCCCGGATCTGCCGCAGCGGCGGCAATGCTGGCCGTCATCCTGCTTTGCTGGTGGCTGGTGAAAAGAGGAGTGTCGCAGGTATATCTGCTGTATGGAGCCGCGGCGCTGGCGATGATTTATTCAACGAGAGGTTTGTGGCTTTGCTGGAAATGAAAACCTTTACGTTAAAAAATAAACTGGGCATGCATGCGCGGGCGGCCGCGCTGTTTGTGCGAATTGCCCAGAAGTACCGCTCGGAGATTGTCATTGAACGCAACGGCCAGACGGTCAACGGAAAGAGCATTCTGGGAATCCTGACCCTGGCCTGTCCGATGGGCGGACAGATCACCGTAAGCGCCAGAGGCAGCGACGCCGACCAGGCGCTTGCCGAACTGGAGACCTTGATTGAAAATAAATTTGGAGAAGAATAAAGTCAGCACATGATGTCGGATCAGGGGAAAAAAACTTTTGTTCTCAAAGGCATTGGCGTCTCTCCGGGCGTGGTGATCGGCAAGGTTTACCGCTTTGATCCGCTCGATGCGCAAATATCATTTTATAAACTTCACAGCGCCGACATGGTTCCGCGCGAAATTGAGCGTTTCAAGAACGCGCTCAAGGAATCTTCGCGGCAGCTGCTGGAAATTCAGGAAAACCTCAGGAAAACAAAGGTGACGGAGCCGCTGTACATCATTGATGTTCACGTTCTGCTTCTGTCGGACAAGAAATTCATCAACCGCACGATCAAGTATATTCGCCGTCTGGGCGTCAACGCGGAATGGGCGCTGCGCATGACGCTGGACCACTATAAACAGGTCTTCGAAGGCCTCGAGGATGTTTACATCAGCGGCCGCATCAGCGACGTGCAGTACGTGATCCAGCGGATTCTTCGCAATCTTTCCGGCGAAAAACGGGAAATGGTCTGGGACGTCGGCCAGGAAGGCGTCGTGATTGTCTCCCACGACCTGTCCCCCGCCGACACGGCGCAGATGAAGATGGATAAAATCGTCGGTTTTGCCACCGACAGCGGCGGCCGGACGTCGCACACGGCGATCGTGGCCCGGTCCATGGAACTGCCCGCCGTGGTCGGACTGGATAATGTCACCCGCTTTGTCCGCACCGGCGACGACATCATCGTGGACGGCACGTCGGGGCTTGTGGTGGTCAATCCCTATCCCGACATGCTCAAACGGTATGAGGAAAAGAAACGCCACTACGACGAGGCCAAAGACGAATATCTGAAATACGCCCGGCAGCCGGCCGTGACACTGGACCGCTATGCCGTGAAAATCGGCTCCAATATTGAATTTGTCGAAGAGATTTCCTCGGCGGTGTCCCACGGGGCGGAGCACGTAGGCCTTTACCGGACGGAATTTCTTTATATCTACCGGGATGATTTGCCGACGGAAGAGGATCATTTCAACAATTACCGCCAGGTGGTTGAGGAAAAGAATTTTTCCTGGTCCACCATCCGTACGTTCGATCTGGGCGGCGACAAATTTACCAAGTATCAGAAGCATGCCAAAGAAATGAATCCACAGATGGGGCTGCGGGCGATTCGTTTCTGCCTCAGGGAAGTGGACATTTTCAAGACGCAGCTGCGCGCCATCTGGCGGGTGAGCGCTCTGGGCAAGGTCAAGATTCTGTTTCCCATGATTTCCTGCATCGAGGAAATCCGGGAAGCCAAACGCCTGCTGGAAGAGGCGCGCCGGGAGCTGGTGACCCAGGGAGTTCCGGTAGCCGAACGCATGGAGATCGGCGCCATGATCGAAGTGCCGGCCGCCGCCGTGATTGCCGACCAGCTGGCGAAAGAAGTCGATTATTTCAGCATCGGGACGAACGACCTGATCCAGTATTCGCTGGCGATCGACCGATCCAATGAAAGAGTCACCTACCTGTACGAACCTCTGCATCCGGCGGTTTTGAGGCTGATCAAGCGCATTGTGGATGCGGCGCACGAGGCCGGCATTCGCGTGGCCATGTGCGGAGAAATGGCCGGCGATCCTCTTTGCTGCCCGATTCTCCTGGGAATGGAGCTGGATGAACTCAGCATGAACCATCTTGCGATTCCGCGCATCAAGAGAATCCTTCAGCAGTCCAGCCTGGAGGAGTCCCGCAAACTTCTGGCGCAGGCCCTGTCCTACAAAAGCGCCGCCGAAGTTCGGGCCTATGTCCAGAACTACATGATTCATCACTTTCCCGACGAGTTTCAGAAGAGGGATCTGTAGGCTCCGGATGTGAATCCGGGTCCGTCAAACGAAGGGACTGGAGAGGTATGAGCGAAAAAACGCCCACGGAAGCCGGCCGGCAGGAAGAAGAATATTACTCCGGCTGTATTTACGACGAGCAGGACCTGTGGCGCTTTCGTCCAGTGAAAGCCTATCTGTCGCGGGTTTCCATTGCCGACGAGAACGTCCATGCCCTGAAAGAATTGGCCGGCCGCGGCGCTGTGGTTTATGCCATCAAGCAAAGAAGCAAACTCAACAGCCTGATCCTGGCCGAGATCACCGCGCGCAATGGTCTGCCCATGCCGGTTTACAGCCACGGCGTCAATATGTCTTTCTGGCAGCCGGTGTCCAAGATGATGAAGTTTCTCTGGTCGTCTTTCCTGCGCCGCTTCAGACAGACTGCGCTCGCCCGCCAGGGGAAACTGGACTTCCTTGCCGCAAAAGTTGCCGCCCGGAAAAGCGTCATTATTCATCTGGGAGAGTCGGAGTTCATCCAAAGCCGGGCCGCCGAGGACGCCATCGCCAGCCTGATGAAGCTGCAGGCCGGTCTTTCCTTTCCCGTCTATATCGTGCCGGTGCTGGTGGCCTACGGCCGGCGCAGGGAGAAGGAAGACGAAAGCCTGTTCAACATCCTGTTCGGTCAGACGGAACAAACGGGAACGCTCCGTCGTCTCATCACTTTCATGCGCTATTCCAAGCAGGCCTTTATTCTCCCCGCCGAGCCGGTTCATCTGGCGGAGTATCTGTCGGCGAACAGTCATTTGACCCACAACGAACTCGTCATGGATTTGCGCGGTGAACTGATTGACCGGATTGAAGAGGAAAAGACCTCCGTGGTCGGGCCGGAACTGAAATCGCGTGAAGCCGTGATCGGAATGGTCATGCACGACCCGAAGCTGAACCGGTTTCTGGATGACTACGCCCAAAAATCTAAAAAAGACCGGACCGCTCTGGCCCGGGATGCAAGGCGCTATCTGCATGAGATTGCGTCGGATTACCGGGAAACGTTTGTTGAGCTGTGGGACAAGGTTCTGACCTGGCTGTGGAACACGGTGTATGACGGCGTATCCATCGACTCCGAAGGGCTGGCCAACGTCCGCAATTTGTCCAAAAAAATGCCTTTTGTCATCATTTCCTGCCATCGCAGCCACATTGATTATCTTCTGCTGTCGTATGTTTTTTACAAAAATAACATTCAGCTGCCGTTTATTGCCGCGGGGAACAATCTTTCTTTTTTCCCGATGGGGTATATTTTCCGAAGGTCCGGAGCGTTTTTTCTGCGGAGGAGCTTTCGCGGGAACGAAGTTTATGGAGAGGTCTTTTCCAAATATATGGCCACACTGCTCAAGGAAGGCCTCCCGCTCGAGTTCTTCATCGAAGGCGGTCGAAGCCGGACCGGAAAAATGGTGATGCCCAAATACGGGCTCTTGTCCATGATTATCCAAGCCTATCAGGACAAGTATTGCGAGAATCTGGCCGCGGTGCCCGTGTACATCGGCTACGACCGCGTGATCGAGGAAAAGTCCTATCTGCAGGAGCTCTCCGGCGCGCCGAAGGTCCAGGAAAATACCGTTGAAATCATCAAATCCACGAAAATCCTGCGCAAACGGTACGGCCGCGTTTATGTCAACATCGGCCAACCGATCATTTTGAAGGACTATCTGGCCGCTCAGGAAAAATCCATGGACGAGATGACCGTGGAAGAGCGCCAGAGCCTTTACCGGAAAATCGGTTACGAGGTGGTGCTGGAGATCAATAAAGTCTCCGTGGTCACGCCGTTTGCGCTGGTGGCCTCCGGCCTCTTGAGCCATGACCGGCGCGGCATATCCCATGAGGAGTTGCGGGGCATCTTAAACGAATTTTACGAATATCTGTCCACCCGGCAGGTGAAATTTGCAGATACCTTTGCTCACCGGGACCGGGCGATTACGGACGCCTTGAATATTTTCGACGAGACGGACATCATTTCCAAGATAGAAGCCGAGGAAGAGGAAGAGGAAATGCAGGAAGTGGTCTATTCCCTCACCGACGCCAGAAGACTGAATCTGGAGTATTATAAAAACAACATTCTTCATTTTTTCATTCCTCTGTGTTTTGTGGCGACTTCCATGGTCAAAAATCCTGAAGACTCCATGTCGCTGGCCAAAATTATGGGGGATTACCGGTTTTTGAAGGGACTTTTGTGGAATGAGTTTATTTTTGACGAAAACCGGGAGGATGCCGATGACGTGACGGAGGCTTTGACCTACCTGCACTCGAAATCCATGATTCTGACCTCGAGGCGCGACGGCGAAGCCTGGGTGGAAATCAAAAGCAAGGGGGAGGTCAGGCTCAAACCGTTTGCCGGTCTGATTCATAACTACCTCGAATCTTACTGGATCGTTATCCGCAGCCTGGTATATCTCAAGAAAAAACCGCTTTCGCAAAAAGAATGGCTGGCCAAGATCCGTTCACTGGGAGACCGGATGTTCCGCAAGGGGGAAGTCCTGCGCGCCGAAGCCCTGTCGCAAGCCAACTATCAGAATGCCATTCTGTTTTTGGAGAGTGCGGAAATGATCGTTTCCCAGTCCCGGGAAGAAAAAGGCGGCAAAAGGGAAATCCTTTACAGCCTGGCAAACAACCGGGCGCAACTGGAAGTGCTGAGGCGACGCCTGTTTAAATTCCTGTGAGCCTGTGAAAAAAGGCCATATGCCCATCGCGGGAATATGGCCTTTGGGTTTTCCGCGCTATTTCTTTTTGCCGCCGGCCGTTTTTTTTTCAGGTTGTAAAAGGCGCCCATGCCGCGGTAGCAGGCCGCGTCGCCAAGTTCTTCTTCGATGCGCATCAACTGGTTGTACTTGGCCAGACGGTCCGTGCGGGACAGTGAACCGCTCTTGATCTGGCCGCAATTGGTGGCGACGGCGCCGAGTTTTCCCTTATTGGCGGCGCCGTCGAGTTCGATCATGGCGAAATCGATGTCGCGCTGATTGCGGCAGTCCATGCCGATGATTTCCGGAGCAATCTTGTGCAAAACATTCCTGACGGCTTTCTCCACGCCTTTTCCGTTGTATCTTTTCTTGTTGTCGTCGCGCAATTCCAGCATTTTATGCTCTCCGGTGGAAGCGGCGGAAGGAACGACAGCTCTGGCGGTGATGCCTGCGATCGTTGTGACTTCGGCTTCGACGGTTGGATTGCCGCGGGAATCCAGGATTTCCCTGGCATGAATACTAATAATTTCAGGTATATGGAAACATCCCTTCTGTTTTTTCCATAACAGAGATGCCCCGCGACAGCAAGATGAAGTTCCTCGGATGAGAAATGCGAAAGGGGAGACAAAGCTCTGCCATCGGGAAAAATGAAGATAGTCGTTGACAAAAAGGGGGAAAAGTAGGAAAAAAGATCACCTTTATCAATCGGATTCACCTGCTTTTCAGGGAGGATGATATGACAAAGCGCACAAAAATGATTATAGCGTTTGTGTTGATTCTGCAAATGGTCCTTCCGTATCCGTTGTATGCCGCCACGGTAGGCAAGTTTACCTCGGTGGTGGGAAATGTCGTCCTGACAAGGGACGGCAAAGATTACCGGCCGGTCGTCAATTCAGCCGTCAACGAAAAGGATTTAATCGTTACGGGTGATGGCGCTTCCGCGGTCATGGTTTTTACCGACGACAGCACCATTACCCTGTCCCCAAAGACGCGGATGCAGGTCAGAGAATTCGGCATGGAGGGGAAGGCCAGAAAGGGAATCTTTTCACTGTCCATTGGAAAGCTGGTTGCCAATGTAACCAAATTCATCGGCGGCAACAACAAGTTTGAGGTTCATTCGCCGACAGCCGTCTGCGGTGTTCGCGGAACCTTGTTCGGGCTGGAAGTGGCCATGGTCGGAACCGTCATGACGACGACTGCGACCTGTACGACGGGCGCCCTGTCCGTGTCCGCTTTGTCGGCCACCGGCGCCATCGTGGCGACGTCCGGCATTGTTGCAGGTCAGACGGCCGTTATTACATCCACGGGAATTACCGTCGGCGCGGCTGGGGCAGCGGGTGCTGCAGGAGCAGGTGCGGCTGGTTCGGCAGGTACAACGGGAGCTGCAGGAGCAGGCGCGGCCGGCACGACCGGAGCGGCGGCAGGCACGGCAGGGGCCGGTGCGGCAGGAGCGGCCGGTGGAGCAGCGGCGGCAGCCGGTGTCGGCGCCGGGACAATTGCTACCGCAGCTGCAGTGGCAGCCGCAGCGGTCGCGGCAGCGGTAGCGGCGACAGGCGGGACTTCAGATACAACCCCCACGCACACGACGCCCGTGCACCATTAAGAAAAAAATTCATTCATCGGATCAAACAGCCCCCTTTCATTAGCAATAAACGGTTAGTGAAAGGGGATTTTTTATTCTCGGAAAGCGTTTCAGGATGGCGAACAAAGATTCAAAATTGTTTCTGCATTTGAAAAAGTGGCTGGAAAAAGCGGTTCTGGACCATCGCATGATTGAAGAAGGAGACCGTGTTCTGGTCGGTGTTTCAGGAGGAGCGGACAGCTATGCGCTTTTGGATCTGCTCGACTCACCGATGATCTTTGTTCCGCGATTTTCCTTTATCGCTGTATATATTGACATGGGTTTTGATCAGGAATTTACGGCTTATCAATCGCTGGGAAAATACCTGCAAACGCATCAATACCCGTATGTAATGGAAAAAACAGACATTGGGACGCTATCCCATTCGGATTTCAACCGGAAAAATCCCTGTTTTCTCTGTTCCCGCCTGCGCCGCAAAAGAATTTTTGAAATTGCGGATGAAAAAGGCTGCAACAAAATCGCCTTTGCCCACCATCGGGATGACATCATTGAAACGCTTTTGATCAATCTGTTTTACGGCCGGGAAATCAGCGCCATGATGCCGAACCAATCGATCTTTGGCGGAAAGCTTCACATTATCCGTCCCCTGGCGTATTTGAGCGA
>ENA-UOWE01000813-UOWE01000813.1-activated-sludge-metagenome-genome-assembly--contig:-NODE-813-length-41990-cov-9.825706_pt1 | contig 41990 bp, 21 predicted proteins | sample MGYA00249841_ERZ761562 | MGnify/ENA primary metagenome ERZ761562 (study PRJEB28883, sample SAMN05720200) | activated sludge metagenome | isolation source: Anaerobic digester | place: Japan...
GGCCATGACCATGAAGTCGGCCGTCATGTTCACCAAGCGCGTCAAGCAGGGCACGGGCATCTCCTACGGCCTGACGTACACCACCAAGCGCGATACCTACCTGGCCACCATCCCGGTGGGCTACGCCGACGGCTACCCAAGGGCGCTCTCCAACAACAAGCGCGTGATCATCAACGACAAGACCTATCCCGTGGTGGGCCGCATCTGCATGGACCAGTGCGTGGTCGAGCTGGGCGACGACATCTACCCCGTGGGCCAGGAAGTGATCCTCTTCGGCAAGGAGACCATCACGGCCGAGACCGTGGCCGACTGGTGCGGCACGATTCCGTATGAGATCACCTGCAACATGAGCAGGCGCGTCCCGCGCACGTACCTGTGATTCCCTTTCTCAATCAAGCCTCAACTTTGTCGGCTTCGTCATCGGCTCCTCGGAGTACGTTAAGAGTACACCTGCGTCGCCTCTTCCTTGCCTTCGCGTTGCCATCTTGATTGAGAATGGGAACAGTGACAGGGGTGCCAAGCTTCAAATTCTGAATGAGAATACAGGGCTTGGTCTCATCATTGACAAAATATGTCAATTGTTGAGACCAGGCCCATGTGGTTGCTGTAAATATAACTGACGGAGGTTACAGTGACAAAGCATTCAATTATTATAAAAATCAAAATTCTTTTTTCGTTCAAAAACTTTAATATCATTAAAATTCTGCTGACCACCCTACTTTCCATTGTGCTTTCCATCAATCTTGCTTTTGCAGAAGCAAAGATTCAACCAACTGCTGATGGCGACATTTTGATCGAGGCAATCGAAGCTAATGACAATTCCAAAGTTGATGAACTTCTGTCTAAAAAAGTCAACCCTAATTCAAGAGGATATAAGAATCAATTCATAAGTCCTTTAAAATCGGCTGTAAACAAGAATAACAAGCATATAGTAGAAAGTCTGATTAAATATGGGGCCGATATTAAGGAAAAAGGAATTGTGTGTGGCGCACTGAATAATGTTGAGATGGTTACTTTTTTAATCAATCATGGCGCAGACATTCAAGGTGCTGAATGCGGAGGAACATCTCCACTGCATATGGCTTTAAACAATGAAGCACTGAATACCGCTGAATTGTTGCTTAAAAATGGGGCCGACATCAATAATCAGGACAATTTTCGCAAGTTGACGCCATTGCAGTTTGCCGCGCTTTGGGGAAAAAAACTGGCGGTAAAATGGCTTATCGAACATGGTGCCGATGTAAATTTACTATCTGTTGATGGTGAAAGTGCCATATCTATTGGTGCTTCCTCTAAAGGTGACGTTGAAATTATCAAGATGTTACTTGACCATGGCGCGCAACTTACGCCTCAAGTCATCTCAAAAATGACTAGAAATGCCTGTCGGTCAGGCAAACTGGATATAATAGAATTGATAAGTTCTAAAGGAATAATAACGGATTATGATGCTTGCTATACATCATTGGCATATCAACCATTGCCCAATAAGGACGTGCTGAAATGGGTAACTGGAAAATCAAAAATTAAAAATATTAATGATGGTAAAGAATCATTAATTAGTATTTCCGTGGAAAATAACAATTTGGAGATTGTCAAATTACTTATTGCTTCCGGTATAGATTTAAACAAAAAAGATTCTTATTGCAGCATTCCACTGGCCATGGCTTTGGAAGGTATGAGTAATCATACCGGGAATGACGAGGATTATAAAGAAATGTTTTCTCTCCTGTTAAAACACGGTGCCGATCCTAATATTATGTACGGCAATGAATATACAAGAGATAATTCAAAAATATTATTGAAAGAACTCGCTGATATCAACGGTTGTAATTATGAAAATGCCAATAGACTACCGGGAACAGTAAATAAAAAAGTAGCTCGTAATGTTGAAATTGCAGAGTTGCTGATTTCATTTGGTGCTAATGTTAATGCCAGCGATGAGCGAGGGAATACACCTCTTCACGCAGCAGCTGAAAAAAATAACATATCGATGATAAAAATGCTCGTGTCCCATGGTGCCGATCTGAAGGCAACCAACAAAGATAGAGAAACTCCACTTCATTATTCAATGATATATGGAGGGAGTGATATTGCTTGTAAGTTTCATACAATAGAAGCTTTATGTTCGCTTGAAGCTAATCTAGGTGGTAAATTAGATTGGGTACGCATCAAAGAAGTTGCCAATAGACCATCTATTCAGAATAAAAAGCAACTTATTACGTTCATTGAAAAACTAGAAAAAGATTCATTAAGTATTTCTGGAGGCATATACAATGATAAATTCATTACTAAAATTATTGATGATATGCCGAAAACTCTGGACGAAAGATTAAATTCATGTGATTCAAAAATCGCCTTGGCTGCTGCCGAAGAAATTATAAGAAACCCCGCATCCTTGAAGGAGCCTTTGGATCTGTTTAAACCGGCCTTAACTTTCTATTTGCATGGGAAGAAAGACGAATCTGTGTTCTGGTTTTATGCAGCGCAACTGCGTGTGAGATATCAGCTTGTTTTTGAAAAGGGCGATAGGGGCCAATTATTAGAGATCATGCGGATGGTGATAGGTCCTCCAATCTTAAACTATGCATATCAAAATATTTCAAATCTCAATCGTATTTTGGACCGTGTACTTGAGTGGGATAAGAATACACCAAATCCATTTCGAGAAAAACCCGGGTCGGAAAGTATCGACAAAGAAATAGATAATATCTACGCTGAATTGCGCGATTATAAAGCCAAACTTTCTACTGATAAAGATTATTTGGAACAAGAAGCTCGTAAAGCTCAACCAAGCATTGAACAGACGCATTTTGAAGAATTTCGTAAACGTTGTCAGAAAAAGGATTAACAAATATCTGAGAAACCCGAGGGTCTGGAAACCAGTGGGGACGGAAACCAGAGGCCATAGGTGTCAGGTCTTGAACCAAAGGGGGACGTCCATAAGTAATTAAGATATTAATCGCGACTGTTGATGGTATTACTTATGGACGTCCCCTGTTTGTCTATTTGTCCTGAATTACTCGCTGACGGGGGATCAAAGGGGACATGGGTGAATTGTGAACTTACAGCCCTAAAAGTCACCAATTCACCTACGTCCACTTCTCCCCCCCGGGAAAGCTGGGTATCAGGTCCTGAACATTGACATATCTTGCTCAACAGCGCTGATCAACTCATGCGCCCTGATCAGCCCTCTTCGGATGGGTGAAGCCCGGTGCTCCACCCATCCAAAAAAACTTGGCAATTCATGGCCGGATATTTCCTGCGCCACCAGTTCCAAGCGGCGGTGTGGCCCCTTTCTAACGCGGCGCGGTGAAGTCCTGCGGCGGCTTGATCGGCGGCGCGGCAGTATCCTTGGGTTTGACGGGCAGGCTGCCCGGGGAAATGTTGCCGGGCACCGCGCCGGGCTGCGCCGATCCGCCGGAGCCTATCCCCATGATACTGGGCACGGAGAGCGCTACCGGCAGGGTGCAGCGGTTGTTGGCCAGATTCTGGTCCCCAATACTGTTGGCCGGGTCCACCACCACCAGCACGGTATAAGCGCCGGCATTGGGGGTAAATGGGGCGAGCACCAGGGTGGTCTTATACTCCATACCCGGGGCCAGTTGCAGCGGGGCGGTGAGTACCATCTTCTGGGAGGTGAATCCCTGGGCCCCGTAACTGAACAGCGTTGCGCCCGCCGGGAAGGACGCCTGCTTGACGCCCAGGTTCCGCACACTCACCTGCAGGGGCAGGCTGTCGCGGGTGGTGGGTTTGCCGCTGGCCGCCGGGCAGGCGGCGCTCAGCATCAGCTCCGGACTGGCCCTGGTAATGATGATCTCAACCCAGGCATTGCGCTTTTCCATGCATTGATAGCAGAAGCCCTGCGGGTTGGAATCCGGCTTATCATAGCTGTTGTCCGCGTATTTGCCGTCCACATACCCCAACTGGAGATAGTCCGCCGCACCCGGCTCGCCGATGGTCCAGACCTGTTTCTTGATGTATTGGACAGCGCCGTTCATGACCACGGTCTGGCTGTAGATGTCACGCAGGGGCTTGAATCCCTGGGTCACACCGGGGATATTGATCGTCCCGTAATTCTGCTGGCTCAGGGGCACCTTGGCGCAGAAACCGGGCATATACCACTGCTCCACCCCGACATCCAGCCGCGGATAGACATAGTTTCTCCAGGTCAGCTTGCTTTTGCCCAGCTCTCCGCCCGGACCGATATTCACACAGCCGCCCGCCATCACCTCCACCTGGTCGCCTTTCTGGAAACGGATAGCGGGATAGGCCTTGACCGGAACCGTGACGTCGGGCTCCGTAATGAGCCACTTTTCCACATTCCCATTCACGCTGCGGGTGATGTGATCGAAAGAATTCAGGGCCCAGGCCTTTCCCGCGCCAGGGGCGAGCAGTAAAACCATTACGATCATAAACCGGATCAACCGGCTGCATCGATGCATACGAACCTCCCTTTTCATAATCCGTGACACGGGCGGCTGGGGCTCACGCCTGGCCGCGCCAGCATCCTTAAGGCTACTGCGCCACCAGTTCCACGCGGCGGTTCTTGGCGCGGCCGGCCTCGCTCTGGTTGGACTGCACCGGTGAGGTCGGGCCGGCGCCGAAGGGCTGCAACCGGGAAGCGGCGATGCCGTAGCGGCCGGTCAGCGCCTTCACGACCGCATCCGCCCGGTTGTTGGAGAGCTTGACGTTGGCATCGAAGGCCCCGACATTGTCCGTATGGCCGACCACGTAGAGCTTGAGCGTGGCGTTGTTTTTGAGCAGCTTGGCGATCTCCTGCAGGGACGGATCGGACTGGGGCTTGATGTCCCACTTGGCGGTATCGAAGTAGATGCCGTACACCGCGACCTTGCCGGTGGCCCTGATGCTGTTGGCCAAGCTATTGGCGTCGGCCACCACGTCCTGGCGCATGCGCGCCTTCTCCACGACATGGAGGTTGTACTGGCCGTTGGATTTGCCCTCCACATGCGCCCAGACCTCGGCGTCGTCGCTGACGATCTTCAGGGTGACGTACTGACTGCCGCCGTCCTCGTACTCCACGATCTTCTTGCCGCCGATGGCCGCGGCCGCGTTGGTATAGTTGCGCACGATCTGCAAGGCGCTGGGCTGCTTGGCGCCATCGTTGATATCGTAGACGATCCAGACATAGCGCCCCTCCACCGCCTGGGTCTTGGTGGCCGTGACCGGCATTTCATAGCGGGCGAACTCCTTTTCCTCATAGCGGGAGATGTGGAAACCCGGCATGCGGTTAAAAAGGCTCGGGTCCTTGCTCCCGGCCGTGTCATTGGGGTCGCTGGCGGCAAAGAGCGTCCCGCTCACCATGAGCTGCATGCCTACCATGAATATACCGAAAACCAGTACTGACCTTTTCATTTGTTCTCCTCCTCTGTTGTCGTATATCCGGCCGGCATCTGATAGTTCGCCGTCGGCACGGCCAGGTTTTCTTGGTTATAGGGACACCCTATATCAAAGCCGTCAAGCATGAAAGGAGGAAATATCGTATCGTTCCCGTATGACTACGCGGTATTGACTTATGGCCACGGAAGTTGCTATTTTCATAGGCATACGCTTCCTGGATAGGCCACCGATGATAAAACGGAGTGAAGCCATGAAGATGTATTTCGACAAAGATAACGGCCTGATCGACGAGATCATCCGGCATTTGATGGAGACGGCCGGAGAGATCCGGCGGCCCCAGTACGTCCGCGAAATGATCATCGCCGCGCTCAAAGCCGGACAGGAAGACGACCGCAGCGCGGATCTCAAGCTCATGAACACCACGCTCAAGGAGATGCGCTTTACCTCCAAGGTCTTCGGCCCCTACCAGCACGTGCGCAAGGTCACGGTCTTCGGCTCGGCACGCACCCAGCCGGGCGATCCGCTCTACCAGATGGCCGTGCGCTTCGGGAAGATGCTCGCCGAGAACGGCTACATGGTCATCACCGGCGGGGGCGACGGTATCATGCGGGCCGCCAACGAAGGCGCCGGACCCGGACACTCCTTCGGCGTGAACATCCGCCTGCCCTTCGAGGAAAGGCCGAATGCCGTGATCGAGGGCAATCCGCGCTCCATCACGTACAAGTATTTCTTCAACCGCAAGGTGGCCTTCCTCAAGGAGGCCGACGCAGTGGCGCTCTTTCCGGGCGGGTTCGGCACGCTGGACGAGGCCATGGAGACGCTCACCTTGCTGCAAACCGGGAAACGCAACCCCATGCCCTTGGTGCTCGTGGAAGATCCTGCATGCTCCTATTGGTCCCATATCATCGCGCTCTTCGAGCAAGAGCTCCTGGGTCACGGCTATATCAGCCCCACCGACTTAGCGCTCTTCGAACGGGTCTGTTCCGTGGATGAAGCCGTGGCCAAGATCCAGCATTTCTACCACCGCTATCACAGCCTCCGGTTTGTACGGAGCCAACTCGTCATCCGGCTTACTGCAGAGCTGAACGCCGACGAGATCGCCGGGCTCACGGATCAATTCCAGGACATCCTCACGCCCGGTGGCGGCATCGCCCCATCCGGGGCGCTGGAGGCCGAACGGGATGATGCGGACCTCGTCCATCTGCCGCGCCTGGTGGTGGATTACAACCGCCGCGATTTCGGCCGGCTCAGGGCGCTCATCGATGCGATCAATGATCTGTAAGCCTATGCCGGGCGAAATACCATCGCTTCACACAGGGAAGCACCGAGCGATGATGGTTCCCTGGCAGGCAGAGATACTAGGGTTACCAGGGGGACGTTGGTGAATTATTTACTTTCCAGGCACTATGTTCATTTTCAGCAACGTCCCGTCCATAACCTGCGTGGCCGTCCGGCGTGCTCCCATAGCGCGGCGAGCCAAGGGCCATGCGGGTTTATCCGAGCCAGCTGAACCTATACTCCCCCAGCGGGTGGCTGCCGCGGATCTGGTCGACATGCCAGGCCCCGGTTTCTCTGGACGGCACCGTGAGATCGAAATGGCACATGGCGATGCCCATGTCCACGCGCTGCATATCCGCCTTGTTCGGCATGCGAATCAAAAAGGTAGAATTTCTCTTCATAAAGAAATGAAAGGTATGGCCTTGCTTGAGGATGCGCCAGGGCTGCTTATTGGCGGCCGAGGGAGCCAGGCGCACCATTTCCAGGGCCTCGGCATATTCCCCGGCTTCCGTTCGCGATAAGGGGCCACGGTCGGCAAAGAAGAGCTCTTCCCAGGGTTTGCGCTTGGCCGCCCCGACACTCCAGCGGGCAATACTGTCGAATGTGCGCATGTCGCCCTGATGTCCGACCGGCGAAATGGCGGCGATCATTTCATTGTCGCGGAGCGTAATGTGCCGGGCGAACCCGCTTTGACTGAACGTGCCGCCCAGCCAGCATGTCCCCAGGCCCAAATCCGTGGCCATCAGGACATTTTTCTGCATGAGATAACCGTAGTCTTCCAGCGCATACGGGCCGCGCTCCACGGCCCCGACCATAAACCCGGCCGGGTTGCGGATGAATCCATACGTGGAAAGGTTGTTGACGGCTTCACGGTCCTGGTCTGTGGCGGTAATGAGGGAAAAGCGCACCTGGGTGCCGAATGGCCCCGTGGTGTTGGCGGCCAGAAAGGCTTGCAAACGCTGCTCAAGGTCGGCGCCGAGCGGGGCTCCGTTGTAGGTCCGTATGGACCAGCGCTGTCTGATAAGGTCGGTTACGGGTTTGGAAAACATGTATTCCTCCTGGATGGGTGTTGGTATGCTTACTATTATATTTCGATAATTATCGAACTGTCAACTTGTAAATTGCAGCGCCTTGCGTTCCGCCCCGCTGAAACCCTATTCCGTGCCGCCGGAAAGCGAAAGCACGGCCGACACCGAGGCCAGGGTCTGCTGGTTGATCTTGGCTACCAGGAATTTGCCCTTGCGTTCGGTGACGATGAGATCGGCATTGGCCAGTTCCTTGAGATGGTGGGATATGGTCGGCGCGCCGATACTCATGCAGCCGATGATGTCCGAAATCAGGCACCCCTCTTGGCCGGCCTCGTATTGGATCTCGTGCTTTTTCTTGATCTCGAGATAGAGTTCCAGCCGGTTGGGGTGCGAAAGCGCTTTCATGATCTTAGCCAGATTTTTGATATCCATAGCCTGCCTGCCGTATTGGAGTACGCCTTTTGATTCGATGGCTGTCGAATTATGCTAGTACCCATATCGGGCGCGAAGGTCAAGCATCTTGTTCCTGCGGCCCCACGCAATGTTTTTAGAAGTGCTAAGCCCATTATTCCTTTCTGTCTCTAGCGCAGGAACAGCTGCCAGGTCAGGGGCGCGGCGGTATGGACGATCTTCTGCAAGGGCTTGCTCTGGTTCAAGATGCAATGCAATGATCCGTATTTGATGCTGAGCAGGCAGGCATTGCAGGAGATGCAGCGGGCATTGGAAGAGCCGCTGCCCTCCAGCCAGCGCCGCGGCAGGTCGGGTTCATTGACCAGCGGCCGGGCCAGCGCGATAAAGGCCGCCGCGCCGCCACTGACGATCTGCTCCAGCCGCTCGATATTGCGGTTGCCGCCCACCAGGATGACTGGGATGTTCAGATTCAGGTCCTCGACATATTTCAGAAAGTAGGACTGCTTCTCGGGCTTGACGATATTGGTGCGGGCCTCCGGTATGGGCACGGACACGAATCCGAGTTCGCGCTCGGGACGCACCAGGCAGTCCCACATGCCGCCGCTGACTTCGATGGCATCCACGCCCGTGGCCGCGATAAGGCTGGCCATTTCCGGGAAGCTCTCCCGGTTGGTCCCGCCCACTACATGGTCTTCGCAGTTGATCTTGATCAGGATGGGGAAATCGCCCACCAAGGCGCGGGCCTGGGCCACGATCTCGGCGATGATACGCACCCGGTTGGCGGCTGTTCCGCCGTACTCATCGTCGCGGCGGTTGGTGTAGGGCGAGAGAAAGCTGCTCAAGAGCCAGCCATGCCCGGCATGCAGCTGAACCCCGTCGAAGCCGGCCTGCTGCACCCGGACGATGGCCTGCGCAAAGGCCTCCACGATGGATCGTATCTCTTCCACGCTCAAGCGACGGGCCTGCTTGCGGGTGACCGGGCTGGCCACCACGGAGGGCGCGACCGCTTCCGCCCAGGTATTCTCATGTGTCACCTGCCGGCCGGCATGGTTGAGCTGGGCAATGACCTTGCAACCATCACCAGACTGGTGCACCGTAGCGGCGATCTGGCTGATTTCCGGGATGAAACGGTCATCATAGACACAGGCCTGTTTGGGCATGCCCTTGCCGGCCAGGGCCACGGCCATCTGCCCGGTGATGATCGTCCCTACCCCGCCCTGGGTCAGGGCCTGATACAGGTCGAGCATCTTCTGGGTGATGCGGCCGTCCTTGGTCATGGCCGCCTCATACGTGGCCGCTCGCACGAGACGGTTCTTGAGCTTCAGCCGACCGATTACACCTTCGGAAAAGACCGCGTATCTCTGCCGAGCCATTGCCGCCACCCCCGCATGGAGAATCTATGATCCAACCCGCAACACACAGCGCGCGATAAAGACATCACCCGTTTGCATACCCATCGTGCTAGAGAAATCAGGGCCTTGCAGCCCCGCACGGGCCGTGTCCTTTGGGGATAGCAGTCTTACTCAGGCCTGTCAACGGCGTTGCTCGGGCCGCGGCACGGACGCATCGCGCCGCCTCCGGGATTGATCGTGCGGCCCCATGGGGACAATGGAAAGTCAAAGGATCAACCTGACTCCGGTCAGAGTCCGATGCAGAAAGAAGAACATAGGGGACACTTTTTGACTCAGGCTATCCCTGGCCTTCGCCCTAAAGGGCACACGTAAAGTTTGTCCAATTCGGCTATCCTGCCGAATTGTGGAAAAAAGTGTCCCCCAGCCCCCCCACAAAAACTTTTCATGGTCAGAAGGCTATCTCGGTAAATTCCATCTCTAAAAGATCGATGAACAGCACCTTGCTCCGCAATGAAGCCGGCCTACCCAACACGATCTTGCCAGCCTCGGCTACTTGCAGACCGGCTATAACGGCCACGGCACAGGCGAGATTCCCGATTTCTTGCTCCACCCCCCTATCGTTGTGGCAGTGGGCATAGAGTTTCTCCAAGGTTCCGTCGCCCGGGTATTCGGTGAGGACCTGGCCATACCAGCCGCCGACACTGCCGTGGACCAGGGGGATGCCGTGTATCCGGCAGGCCTGCGCGAGTTCAAGCCGGCCGGAGATGTTGTCCAGGGCGTCAACCGCGACCTGGGTCCTTTCCAACAGCTTGACCCCATTGTCCCTTCCCAGGGCCGCCTTGACCGCCGTAACCCTGATGGCAGGGTTGATCTGACGTACCCGCTGGGCGGCGCATGCCGCCTTGGACCGTCCCAGGCTATGACGGGTGGCGTAGAGCTGCCGGTTGAGGTTGTCCTCGCTGAAGCTGTCCGGGTCGATTATCTTGATCGTGCCCACCCCGAGGCGCGCCAGTTCCTCCACGATATAACCGCCCAGTCCGCCGCATCCGATTACGGCGACCGCCGCATCGTGGAGCCGGAGCTGGTCCGCAGTGGAAAGCGCGGCCATGTTGCGGGCATAGCGCCGGGGCATGATGCCGAGTTCCAGCGCCGCCCGGTGGGCCTCGCGCAGGCTCACGGCATGCCGCCCGGCCACGGCGCGCAGATCTTCCTCGGCGATCAGGCCGCCCCTGGACAACCCGGATATGGTTTTACCTATGGCATTCATCCGCCGCCCACGGGCGGGAAAAGGGCGCAGGTCTCGGCCTCGGCAAGCCTATGATCCAATTCCTTGTGCCGGCCGTTGATCATGATCAGCGACACCTCTTTTTCCGGGATGTCCAAGGACGCGATGAGCTCCGCGACCGTGGTCCCGGCCTCGAAGACCAGGTCCTGTATCTTGAACCGTCCAGCCTGCAGCGAGGCGAAGAGTTTAACCGTTACCTTGATCGGCGGCATAATCCCTGCTCATGCTTAGGAAGTGCGCACCCCAGGTGTCCATGCATGCGGCTATCGCGATAAACGTACATATCATTTCGTTGAGGAAAAAGGGGGGGAACCCCCCCCTTCCCGTTTACCAGTTCATCACCTTATCAAGATCCTCGTCCTTGACCTCGAAGACCACATTGTGCGGGGCCAGCCTTTCATGCTTGAAATAACGCGGCAGCCTGTCATGCTGGGCAGTGAAACCGGCCTTGGCGTTGAACTCCCTTTCCATGGAAAGGATCCGTTTGCCCAGCGCGGTCACATCATCCGCGGTAAGCGCCGTGCCGTAAAAGGCATTCAGCAGGTCGATCAGGGCCTGGAAGGTTTCCGGCTGATCGAGGATGGCAAAGGCGATAAAGAGGCACATGCCGGTGGCGTCGATGGCCGCAGTTGCGATCTGAAGATTGCGCGAGAGCTCGATCTGCCCTTGTGTACCGAGCGGATCGACGAACCCGCCCACCTTGAGGATGTTGGTGGCGATCGCGTATCCCGCCGTATGGTCGGCCCCCATCGGGCTCGTGGCGTAGGTGACCCCGATGCCCTGCACGGCGCGGGGATCATAGGCCGGCATGGCCTGACCCTTGACGACCGGTACCCGCTCAACGCCCAAGGCCTTGCCGGCCACCTCGGCGCCACTGCCCAGGATCCGGCCCAGCGGTGTTCCCGCGCCGACCTCTTTGACCAGCCTCACGGCGCCGGCCGCGTCTCCGAACGGGATGATCCCGGCCTCCATGGCCACGCCGATGGTCGCACCCATCTCAATGGTGTCGAGCCCGAAGTTATCATCGAGAAAATCGAGTTCGGCGATGACATCCGGGTCGCTGATGCCGCAGTTGCCGCCATGGGACCAGACGGTTTCGTACTCCGGCTGCTTCGATATGAACTTGCCGTTTTTATCGACATAGGTACCCGAGCACTGGATCACGCAACCGGTATGGCACCCCTGCGTGGCAATGCCCCCCCTCTGGATCTCGATCTCGGCGAAGGTCTCACCGCTGATCTTGGCCGCGTCTTCGAAGACGCCGGTCTTGAAGTTTCTGGTCGGGTATCCCCCCGCCTCGCACAGGATGTTGGTCAAGACATTGGTGCCGTACGCGGGCAGGGACTGCCCGGTAACGGGATGGGCCTTGAGCCCGGCCGCGAAGACCTTGTTGGCTTGCTTGAATTTTTCCGGGTCCTTGGGCTGACGGGTGCTTAAGTCCTTCATATCGATGACGATGGCCTTCACACCCTTGGCGCCCATGACCGCGCCCACGCCGCCGCGCCCGGCATGCCGGCTGGGACGAGTCTCCATGTCCGTGATGGCGATGGAGGCCGCGGCGAGCTTCATTTCCCCGGCCGGTCCAATAGAAATGCAGGCGATCTTCTCGCCGTAGGCGGCCTTCATCTTTTCGACGAGATCATAGTTCGGCAGCCCCTTCAAACTGTTATCCGGTTTGATGGTGATGCCGGCTTTGCTGACATGGATAACATAGCTCTCATCCGTGGACGGCTTGCCCTCCAGGATGAGCGCGGCATAACCGAGGCGCGAAAGCGCAATGGCCGCTTGCCCGCCCGAGTTGGCCTCCTTGATGCCGCCCGTCAGGGGGCTCTTGCATCCGATGGAGAGCCGGCCGGAGATCACTGCGATCGACCCGGAGAGCATCCCCGGCGCGATCACGAGTTTGTTCTCGGCACCGAGCGGGTGGCACAGCGGCGGCACCTCCCGCGAGATCACCGATGAAGTCATGGCCCTTCCGCCCAGACCGGCGTAATCGCCCAGCGGGTGTTCGGTTATCTTCGGCCCGCCGACGGCCCCCATATCAATTCTGATTAGCTTGTCCATATATAACCTCCAGTTCTTTTCTAGGTGACGTGGTTAATGCTTGGGTCAAAGCGGTGCGCCCCTGTTTATCTCCCTGGCCCCCTGCCCGGCCGCATCGCTAGACGCTTCCCGCATGACCTGGGCCGGGAAAAGGGCGAAGAGGGCCTGACCGCTGAAATAAAGGATCCAGTTGTAGGCGTAGAGATGAAATGCGGGCACGGGCGGATCGCCGGTAAGCCAGGTGGCGAAGAGGATCAGGTCGGAATACGGCAGCAGTATGGCGCCGATCAAGACCCCCAGGCTGAGCAGGCCTTGCCCGGAATAAAAGAAATTCCAGAGCGCCAAGGTCGGCAGTATGACATAGATGGTGGCATTGAACACAAACGACCCGTAGCAGAGCAGCGCCTGCGGCGCGACGTTCTGCTGGACCGACATAACCCAGCACCCGACGTTCAGGGCCAGTATCGGCAGGGCAATCAGGTAGCGCAGGCGATCGAACCGGGTCCCCGGCGTGCGGATACTACGGCAATGATGCCATAAGGTATAGCTGTAGATGACATACCCTATGCCGAATAACAACATCGCCCAGGTCAATTTCAGGGACACCGGCTCCACCCGGCTGAGGGCGGAATTGACATAATCGCCGATGCCGGTGGACAAGGCGCCCAGGCCCAGCCATAAGGCATAGCGGCGGGCTGCACTCCCTTGCTCACCCCGAAAGAACAAGAAAAGCTGCGAACCGACCACCGCGGCCATCAACACCAGATGAATTCCATGATAGAGATCGTCAGGAACGTGGTGAATACCGGCCATAAGCGTCACTTCGAGCGTAATGGAAACGGCCAGCAAGATGATCAGATTCCGGATATGAGTCTCAGCCCGCATGGTTCACTCCTCCCCTTTCGTATATCAAGCCCCCCGAACATTACCTCAGGGGCGATGCAATTGGAAAATGCTCGCCAGCGTCCCGCCTTTTTTGACGAATTCCCGTAGACCCTGCAGGTCCAGCATCAGGAACCCGGCGTGCAGATAGCAGGCAAAGAGCCACAAGGGGACATTGAAGATATCCGTATAACGGTAAGCGAAGTAGCCCAGCTGGGAGGTCGCCCCTTCCCAGAAGCAGCCGAATAACCCCATGAGCAGACCAGCCTGGATGGCCGTGGCGCGGTGTGCGCGCACGAAGGGGATGCGGATGACCCAGAGCGCCAGCACGACCCCGCAGTAGATCAGCGGATGCGTGTTGCCAAAAAGCCCTGAGCCGAAGTAGGCCAGGGTGCAGATGATTACGTTGACGGTCATGCCGGGCAGATTCGGGACAGCCGGCCAGGACTTGGCAAAGGGTAACGTGATCAGGAAAAAGCCGGTGGTGGCGCAGGCAAAAATGGGGAAGGTCCATACCGACTGGCCCTTGAAAATGACATCCAGCGGGCCCCAGTAATAGACCAGGATGTCGTTATTGATATGGAAGAACTTGTCACACAGGGTAAACCAGGCCGCGGCCGCAAGGATACCGGCGATTGTAAGGATATTATACGATTTCATGTAGCCTCCATTATCAAGGAAATATATTTCGTGGGTGAGATTCCCCTTGCTCGCGTGCCGCCATATCAGCCGATCTCTTTGAGCCCCGCGCGGATGCTGCGTTCCAGACCAATCTTGACCACCGTGGCGATGAGCGGCAACTTGCCCTCGAATTCGATCGTGTAGTGCAGGCGGCTGCCATCCGGTAGGGCCGAGAACCGCATGACCCCCTGGTGGTTCTTGAGCGGGCTGCCCTTGGTGATGCGGTATTCGATGCATTCGTTCACCCGATAGGCCGTGACCGTTTCTTCAAAAGGCGGCGCCATGAGAACGCGCAGGCTACGCACGGAACCGACGCCATTGCGCTCGGTATCGCCGCCACGCACACGGGTGATGCGAGCCGGCTTGAAGATGTTCGCCATATTTTCATGCTCGGCCAGATAGGCAAAGAGCCTTTCCACCGGCAAGTGGAAGTCCTGTATGATCTCGATACGACTCTTCATATCAACCTCCTGTGATTTTATCCTCGGGCTCAGCCATGGGTATCCCCTCAGAGGTTGTTCATGACGCTCAGGCGGGCGCTGAAATCATAGTGCTCCAGGTCCTTTTGCGCGAGCCTCTTGGCCGGGCATTTGTGCAGGCAGCGGCCGCAGAAGTCTCCGCAGATCAGGCCGAAGCAGTTCTCCAGCATGGCCTTTTCGTAGTAGTGCATCTCGGGGTCGGATTTGGCGGCGTAGAAGTTGATGAGTGAGCCCGGACCCTCCGGGATGGCCACGGTACTGCGGCCGCCCGCGCCCTTGACCATGCCGTGGATGGCGTAGGTGCAGCGGATATTATCGTGCTCAGCGTACTCGAACATGCGCCCGCCGATCTCCACGGTCTGCTTGGCCTCGGCGGCGATAGCCTGGGTGGGGCAGGTCTTGACGCACAGCGGGCCGCAGGCCTCCTTGCGGCACAGGCGCGGGCCCTCATACAGGGGCGTGGGTTCGAGCGCGGCCGAGGTCAGGATGGAATTGAAGCGCTGCATGGCGCCGAATTCAGGGCTCAGGGCCAGGCCGTTCCAGCCGAACTCGGCGATACCGGCCGCCACGGCGGCATGGCGGTGCGAGAACTCGGCCCGCATCTTGCCCTCGACCAGGGTTTCATCCATGTACTTGGTCATGCTGGTCAGCCAGGTGGGCAGGAAACACAGGCTCTTATAACCTTTATATTCGAGGAGCTTGGCCACGCGGTTGACGATGCGCGAGCTCTCCAGGTTGGTAAGCCCATAGCCGTAGAAGAGGTAGGGCGTGTTGGTCTTGGAACGCTCGTCAAAGTTGCCCCACACATCGGCCGCGCCCTGGTGGATGTGCAGGCCGATCGAGATGACCGAGCGGCATTCCGGCATGAAGTCGGTGGGTTTATGGCCTTCCGGGGCGTTAGCAAAGCGCTCCACCGGCGCGATGCCCACCAGATCGGCCCCCAGGTTCAGGAGCGTATCCACCAGTTTGCGCGTCAGTTCATCCATAGCAACCTCCTCAGATGATCATTCATAGCCGCTGGATTACACGGCATTGCAGGTGCGCGCGATCACCTCGTCCTGCAGGTCGGACGATAGATCGTTGAAATAGGCCGCATAGCCCGAGACCCGCACTAGGAGATAGGGGTACTGATCCGGGTGGGCCTTGGCTTTTTTGAGCAGGGCGGCGTCCATGACATTGAGCTGGGCCTGCATGCCGCCACGCTGGAAATAGACGCCCAGGAGCGTATCCAGCACGATAGACCCTTTGGCGCCCTTGAGGGCCTGGGCGTCGAGCTTCAGATTGAAATTGATGCCATTGGCGATCGGTGTGTAATCGATCTTGTTCATGGAGTTGATCAAGGCCGTGGGGCCTTTTTTATCCATGCCGTTCTGCGGGGCCATGCCCGAGGGGAACGGCGCGCCGGCCGGGCGTCCGCAGGGCAAGGCCCCGGTCAGACCCCCGAAATACATATGCGCGGTATTGGAATAGATACCCGGCAGATAGGGACCGCCACGTGTGTTCAGGCCCGAGGCCTTGAGGATGCGCGTATACTCGCGCACGACGAACGCGGTCCAGGCATCCGCCTGGGCGTCGTCGTTGCCGAACTTGGGTGCTGAGCGCATGCGTGCCACCCAGTACGGATCGGGTCTGCGCGAAGCAAGGAGCTGCCGCAGTTTGGCAAGCGTGAGCACGCCCTCCTGGAAGACCAGGTGCTCGATGGCGGCCAGGCCATCGCCGGCCGTGGTAACCCCCACGGCCTGCAGACCCGAGGAGTTGTAGCAGGCGCCTCCCTGCGTGGAGCAGCGGCCCTTTTCCAGGCAGCCCTCTATGAAGGCGCTCGTGAGCGGGGTGGGGTGAAAGCGCGCGTGCGCGCGCTCGATGCACTGAAGGTCGCGGATCATCCGGTCCGCCAGGTATTCCATCTGGGTGACGAAGGCCGCCTTCACGGCCTCCATCGTGGTCAGCTCTTCCACCGGCGCGGTTCTGGCACCGATGCGCCGGAGCCCACCAAAACGCCTGCCCTGGTTCAAGGCCAGTTCCATGGCCAGCGGGACATTGAGCATGGCCGCGTCCGTGGACCCCAGCGTCTTACCCGGCGCGGTGGGCTCCACGCAGCCGATGGCCACGTAATCGCGCGCGTCGGCCAGGTCATAGCCCACCGCGGTCATGGCGGGCACGATCACCTCGTCGTTAAAGAGCGCGGGTGAATTGCTGCCGCGGGAGAGAACCTCATAGATGCGCTGCTTGAACTCCGGGGGAGACCCGGCATGCAACCGGGCATGGAAATTGGGCTGGCGCATGCGCAGTTCGTCGGCGATGTCGATCAGCATGTAGCTCAGGTCATTGGTGGCGTCACCTCCGTCAGGGTGCTGGCCGCCGATGGTGACGACCTGCCAGCTGGGCATGCCGTCGAAGACCCGGTTCAGAGTATCCGAAAAGACCGGGATAGTCTCGCAGAGCTTGATGCTAAAGGCGGCCAGCAATTCCCGCGCCTCATCGGGCGTGATGCGCCCGTGGTCCAGGTCGCGCCGGTAGTAGGGATAGAGGAGCTGATCGAGGCGGCCCAGGCAGAGGGTCTCGCCAATGCTCTCCTGGAACATGGCGATATGCAGGAAGAAGATACTCTGCAGGGCCTCATGGAAGGTCGTGGCACCCTGGCGCGGGACCCGGCGGCAGACGCGGGCGACCACCTCAAGCTCGGCGCGGCGCTGGGGATCGCGCTCCTGATCGGCCAGGGCCTGGGCCTGCTGGGCGTATCGCTCGCCGAAAAGGGCCAGGGCCTCCAGGCTGGTCAATGTGGCCAGGTAGAAGGCATCTTTGGCCGGGTCCTGGTTCTGCTGACGCAATCCTTCCACCTCGGCCTTGATGGCATCCGTGCCACGCGCGATGAGCTTGGCATGGTCCGGAACCAGGTGCGCCAGGCCGCCCACCTCATTGATGAAGTACTCGCGCGCCACCAATTGCTCCAGGGAATAGCGGATACGGCGTAGCGGATTGGGAAAGGCCTTGGCGATGATGAAGCGGTTCACCCAGAAGGGCATGATCAGGGCGAGCTTGAGCTGCTCGCTACGGGAGATGCGTAAAGGGTTCGCCGCGCGCTTAGGGAATTTCAAGAGGTCCAGCATGACCACCAGCCCATGCGATTCGGGGTAGATGATCCCGCCCACCCGCTGCGAGGTATAATTTCCGACGATCAGTTCGTCCGGGTGGATGACCACGCTCTTGTTCAAAAGCACATGGCGCAGGGCCTCGGCCATCTGTACGGGCATGGGCTTGCGGCGGTTCTTGCGGCGCCTGAAATACTGCGTCCACAGCAGGGCGCGCTCCGTGCAGATGCCCCGGCTATACGTTTGCACCGCATCCTTTAGCCGCGCGATCCGATTCGTGCCTATTGCCGAACCTGGCGATGGTGGCATCGATATCCTCCTTTCGGGAGCCTGCCTGGCCGCGATTCCAATGCGATGCCCGGCATGACGCAATCCCGTCCCGTACATGACACCATATTGGTATTACCAATACAGGTGTTATTCTTCTTTGTCAACCTGTTTTGCGGTTATTATAGGCTATTAAGCGTAATTGGTATTACCATTGCCGCCCATGACAGGGCGGGGATCAAGGGCCGCCACCGGGGGCGAGAAACCAAAGGCGCGCCGCAGCGCCCGCTGCCCGCGCGCCCGCACTTCAGGCCATGGCGCATTTTCCTGGCAATGTGCCCCTGAAATACGGTATGTCTCACGCATGGACAACTGTCCATGGGCGTGATAAAGTTTACCAGAAATGGGCGTTTAAAAGTTTACCAGTAGAGGAGTGATAAGCACTGTAGAGTGTTGGGTTTTGGTTTAGGTTTGGGGTTCGGTTTGGGTTTTGATTTTATGAGGATATAAAGGTTTTGGGGGGTTCCAGGGGGACCTCCCCCTGGGAAGTAGTGCGTCAGTCACCAGCGAGAATCCGAAGAGAACAGATGGAAGTCAGAACGGATCTCCTGGGGGCGGCAGATGAAGACAATGGGAGACGTAGTGGACATCCAGGAATTGAGGCGGCAAGGTTTTTCGCAAAGGCAGATCGCCAAGCGGTTGGGGATGTCCCGTCAGACGGTGAGGAAATACCTGGAGCACCCTGAAGCGTTCACGCAGAGAAGAACCGTGAGGCACGCGAGCAAGCTGGACCCGTACCGAGAGCAGATCATGGGGTGGATGAAGGAAGACGGCGCTTACCAGGCGAGCTGGATCTATCACCGGCTGCGAGGGTATGGATTCACGGGCAGCTACGATATCGTGAAGCGCGCGGTGAAGGAGCTGAAGGAAGAATCTCAGCGTATCGCCTACATGCGATTTGAAAGCGAACCGGGATGCCAGGCGCAGGTCGATTTCGGGGAGTTTGCGGTGGATCGGCCGGATGGATCGGTCCTGAAGTGCTATCTGTTTTCCCTGATCCTGGGGTACTCGCGCAAGATCTACGCGGAGCTGGTGGAGCGCTGCGATATGCCGAGTTTTCTGGATTGTCATATCCGGGCATTCGAAGCCATGGGCGGTGTGCCCGGGGAGATTCTCTACGACCGGATGAGGAATGTCTATCTGGGGAAGATTTCAGGCAAGACTCGGTTCAATGCGAGTATGCAGGGTTTTGCGATACACTATGGCTTTACGCCGAAGGTGGCACCGGCTTATGCGGCTTGGGTAAAGGGCAAGGTGGAGCGGCCGTTTTCCTTCATCCGGGAAGGCTTCTGGAGGGGATACGGATTCACCAGCCTGTCCGCGGCGAACCGTGATCTGCACGCGTGGCTCAAGGTCAAGGATGAGCGGGTACACGGCACTACCCATGAGGCGGTGTGGGTTCGGTTTGAGCGTGAGCGGCCATATTTGAGGCTTATCCCTGCCCGAGCGTTCGATACCTCGTACCGGGTGTTTCGGAAGGTGCACAAGGACTGTACGGTGCGGTTTGAAGGCAACAGCTATGTGGTGCCGCACACGCTGGTGGGCAAGGTCATCACCCTGCGGGTAAAGGACGACGTCATGCGTGTGTATGCCGATGACCGGCTGGTGGTGGTCTATGCCATTCCGGAAGGTCGGGGACACCTGGTGCAGGACAAGCGTTTTTATGAAGCCTTGCGCCGCGATCGGGAGATGAATGCCCGGAAGTATCACCATGGCGCGCGTATCAAGGGGCGTGCGAAACAAACCATATCGCCCCTTCGTCCCCGCTATGCCATGGATGTTCAGGTCAGGCCGGTGGAGGTTTATGAGGCCGTGGCGGGGTGTGCGCCGTGAGCGAGACGCTGGTGTTCGAACGGATCGATGCCAATCTTGCACGGTTGAGGCTCTCCAGAATCCGTGATGTTCTGCCGGAAATCGTCCACACGGCCGAGGACCAGCATAAGAGTTATCTTTCCTTTCTCGACGATCTGCTTGAAGAAGAGGTGGCGCAGAAGGAGCAGCGCCGGGTGGAGACAACGCTGAAAATCTCCGGTCTGCCGTTCATCAAGACCATTGACGAGTTTGATTTCACCTTTCAGCCGGGACTTGACCGCCAGAAGGTCATGTCGCTCTTTGATCTGCGGTTCATTCGGGACAAGGGCAACGTGATCTTTCTTGGTCCTCCCGGCGTAGGGAAGACCCACTTGGCGGTGGCCCTGGCGGTGAAGGCCTGTCAATCGGGGATGAGCATCTATTTCACCACCATGGAGGACCTGATCAAGAAGCTCAAGAAGGACCAGGAAACGGGTCGTTCCGGACGAGGCCGGAGTTATTATAAATCGGCCCTGGTGGTCGTGGACGAGGTTGGGTACACGCCCATCGACCGACAGGAGTGCAATCTCTTTTATCGTTTCGTAGCCAACCGGTACGAGAAGGCCAGCACCATTCTAACGTCCAACAAGGCCTTCTCCGACTGGACCGAGCTCTTTCACGACCAGGTCATCGTTACGGCTATTCTTGACCGCCTCCTGCATCATAGCACCGTTATCAACATCCGCGGCAACAGCTTCCGCCTCCGGGGCAAACTGCCTAAAGAGCAGATCGAATCTCCTGTATCAGGGGGCTAAAGTGGCACACTTCTCACGCCCATTTTTGGTAAACTTTCAAACGCCCGTTGACAACGGATCGGACTGGGGCTTGATGTCCCACTTGGCGGTATCGAAGTAGATGCCGTACACCGCGACCTTGCCGGTGGCCCTGATGCTGTTGGCCAAGCTATTGGCGTCGGCCACCACGTCCTGGCGCATGCGCGCCTTCTCCACGACATGGAGGTTGTACTGGCCGTTGGATTTGCCCTCCACATGCGCCCAGACCTCGGCGTCGTCGCTGACGATCTTCAGGGTGACGTACTGACTGCCGCCGTCCTCGTACTCCACGATCTTCTTGCCGCCGATGGCCGCGGCCGCGTTGGTATAGTTGCGCACGATCTGCAAGGCGCTGGGCTGCTTGGCGCCATCGTTGATATCGTAGACGATCCAGACATAGCGCCCCTCCACCGCCTGGGTCTTGGTGGCCGTGACCGGCATTTCATAGCGGGCGAACTCCTTTTCCTCATAGCGGGAGATGTGGAAACCCGGCATGCGGTTAAAAAGGCTCGGGTCCTTGCTCCCGGCCGTGTCATTGGGGTCGCTGGCGGCAAAGAGCGTCCCGCTCACCATGAGCTGCATGCCTACCATGAATATACCGAAAACCAGTACTGACCTTTTCATTTGTTCTCCTCCTCTGTTGTCGTATATCCGGCCGGCATCTGATAGTTCGCCGTCGGCACGGCCAGGTTTTCTTGGTTATAGGGACACCCTATATCAAAGCCGTCAAGCATGAAAGGAGGAAATATCGTATCGTTCCCGTATGACTACGCGGTATTGACTTATGGCCACGGAAGTTGCTATTTTCATAGGCATACGCTTCCTGGATAGGCCACCGATGATAAAACGGAGTGAAGCCATGAAGATGTATTTCGACAAAGATAACGGCCTGATCGACGAGATCATCCGGCATTTGATGGAGACGGCCGGAGAGATCCGGCGGCCCCAGTACGTCCGCGAAATGATCATCGCCGCGCTCAAAGCCGGACAGGAAGACGACCGCAGCGCGGATCTCAAGCTCATGAACACCACGCTCAAGGAGATGCGCTTTACCTCCAAGGTCTTCGGCCCCTACCAGCACGTGCGCAAGGTCACGGTCTTCGGCTCGGCACGCACCCAGCCGGGCGATCCGCTCTACCAGATGGCCGTGCGCTTCGGGAAGATGCTCGCCGAGAACGGCTACATGGTCATCACCGGCGGGGGCGACGGTATCATGCGGGCCGCCAACGAAGGCGCCGGACCCGGACACTCCTTCGGCGTGAACATCCGCCTGCCCTTCGAGGAAAGGCCGAATGCCGTGATCGAGGGCAATCCGCGCTCCATCACGTACAAGTATTTCTTCAACCGCAAGGTGGCCTTCCTCAAGGAGGCCGACGCAGTGGCGCTCTTTCCGGGCGGGTTCGGCACGCTGGACGAGGCCATGGAGACGCTCACCTTGCTGCAAACCGGGAAACGCAACCCCATGCCCTTGGTGCTCGTGGAAGATCCTGCATGCTCCTATTGGTCCCATATCATCGCGCTCTTCGAGCAAGAGCTCCTGGGTCACGGCTATATCAGCCCCACCGACTTAGCGCTCTTCGAACGGGTCTGTTCCGTGGATGAAGCCGTGGCCAAGATCCAGCATTTCTACCACCGCTATCACAGCCTCCGGTTTGTACGGAGCCAACTCGTCATCCGGCTTACTGCAGAGCTGAACGCCGACGAGATCGCCGGGCTCACGGATCAATTCCAGGACATCCTCACGCCCGGTGGCGGCATCGCCCCATCCGGGGCGCTGGAGGCCGAACGGGATGATGCGGACCTCGTCCATCTGCCGCGCCTGGTGGTGGATTACAACCGCCGCGATTTCGGCCGGCTCAGGGCGCTCATCGATGCGATCAATGATCTGTAAGCCTATGCCGGGCGAAATACCATCGCTTCACACAGGGAAGCACCGAGCGATGATGGTTCCCTGGCAGGCAGAGATACTAGGGTTACCAGGGGGACGTTGGTGAATTATTTACTTTCCAGGCACTATGTTCATTTTCAGCAACGTCCCGTCCATAACCTGCGTGGCCGTCCGGCGTGCTCCCATAGCGCGGCGAGCCAAGGGCCATGCGGGTTTATCCGAGCCAGCTGAACCTATACTCCCCCAGCGGGTGGCTGCCGCGGATCTGGTCGACATGCCAGGCCCCGGTTTCTCTGGACGGCACCGTGAGATCGAAATGGCACATGGCGATGCCCATGTCCACGCGCTGCATATCCGCCTTGTTCGGCATGCGAATCAAAAAGGTAGAATTTCTCTTCATAAAGAAATGAAAGGTATGGCCTTGCTTGAGGATGCGCCAGGGCTGCTTATTGGCGGCCGAGGGAGCCAGGCGCACCATTTCCAGGGCCTCGGCATATTCCCCGGCTTCCGTTCGCGATAAGGGGCCACGGTCGGCAAAGAAGAGCTCTTCCCAGGGTTTGCGCTTGGCCGCCCCGACACTCCAGCGGGCAATACTGTCGAATGTGCGCATGTCGCCCTGATGTCCGACCGGCGAAATGGCGGCGATCATTTCATTGTCGCGGAGCGTAATGTGCCGGGCGAACCCGCTTTGACTGAACGTGCCGCCCAGCCAGCATGTCCCCAGGCCCAAATCCGTGGCCATCAGGACATTTTTCTGCATGAGATAACCGTAGTCTTCCAGCGCATACGGGCCGCGCTCCACGGCCCCGACCATAAACCCGGCCGGGTTGCGGATGAATCCATACGTGGAAAGGTTGTTGACGGCTTCACGGTCCTGGTCTGTGGCGGTAATGAGGGAAAAGCGCACCTGGGTGCCGAATGGCCCCGTGGTGTTGGCGGCCAGAAAGGCTTGCAAACGCTGCTCAAGGTCGGCGCCGAGCGGGGCTCCGTTGTAGGTCCGTATGGACCAGCGCTGTCTGATAAGGTCGGTTACGGGTTTGGAAAACATGTATTCCTCCTGGATGGGTGTTGGTATGCTTACTATTATATTTCGATAATTATCGAACTGTCAACTTGTAAATTGCAGCGCCTTGCGTTCCGCCCCGCTGAAACCCTATTCCGTGCCGCCGGAAAGCGAAAGCACGGCCGACACCGAGGCCAGGGTCTGCTGGTTGATCTTGGCTACCAGGAATTTGCCCTTGCGTTCGGTGACGATGAGATCGGCATTGGCCAGTTCCTTGAGATGGTGGGATATGGTCGGCGCGCCGATACTCATGCAGCCGATGATGTCCGAAATCAGGCACCCCTCTTGGCCGGCCTCGTATTGGATCTCGTGCTTTTTCTTGATCTCGAGATAGAGTTCCAGCCGGTTGGGGTGCGAAAGCGCTTTCATGATCTTAGCCAGATTTTTGATATCCATAGCCTGCCTGCCGTATTGGAGTACGCCTTTTGATTCGATGGCTGTCGAATTATGCTAGTACCCATATCGGGCGCGAAGGTCAAGCATCTTGTTCCTGCGGCCCCACGCAATGTTTTTAGAAGTGCTAAGCCCATTATTCCTTTCTGTCTCTAGCGCAGGAACAGCTGCCAGGTCAGGGGCGCGGCGGTATGGACGATCTTCTGCAAGGGCTTGCTCTGGTTCAAGATGCAATGCAATGATCCGTATTTGATGCTGAGCAGGCAGGCATTGCAGGAGATGCAGCGGGCATTGGAAGAGCCGCTGCCCTCCAGCCAGCGCCGCGGCAGGTCGGGTTCATTGACCAGCGGCCGGGCCAGCGCGATAAAGGCCGCCGCGCCGCCACTGACGATCTGCTCCAGCCGCTCGATATTGCGGTTGCCGCCCACCAGGATGACTGGGATGTTCAGATTCAGGTCCTCGACATATTTCAGAAAGTAGGACTGCTTCTCGGGCTTGACGATATTGGTGCGGGCCTCCGGTATGGGCACGGACACGAATCCGAGTTCGCGCTCGGGACGCACCAGGCAGTCCCACATGCCGCCGCTGACTTCGATGGCATCCACGCCCGTGGCCGCGATAAGGCTGGCCATTTCCGGGAAGCTCTCCCGGTTGGTCCCGCCCACTACATGGTCTTCGCAGTTGATCTTGATCAGGATGGGGAAATCGCCCACCAAGGCGCGGGCCTGGGCCACGATCTCGGCGATGATACGCACCCGGTTGGCGGCTGTTCCGCCGTACTCATCGTCGCGGCGGTTGGTGTAGGGCGAGAGAAAGCTGCTCAAGAGCCAGCCATGCCCGGCATGCAGCTGAACCCCGTCGAAGCCGGCCTGCTGCACCCGGACGATGGCCTGCGCAAAGGCCTCCACGATGGATCGTATCTCTTCCACGCTCAAGCGACGGGCCTGCTTGCGGGTGACCGGGCTGGCCACCACGGAGGGCGCGACCGCTTCCGCCCAGGTATTCTCATGTGTCACCTGCCGGCCGGCATGGTTGAGCTGGGCAATGACCTTGCAACCATCACCAGACTGGTGCACCGTAGCGGCGATCTGGCTGATTTCCGGGATGAAACGGTCATCATAGACACAGGCCTGTTTGGGCATGCCCTTGCCGGCCAGGGCCACGGCCATCTGCCCGGTGATGATCGTCCCTACCCCGCCCTGGGTCAGGGCCTGATACAGGTCGAGCATCTTCTGGGTGATGCGGCCGTCCTTGGTCATGGCCGCCTCATACGTGGCCGCTCGCACGAGACGGTTCTTGAGCTTCAGCCGACCGATTACACCTTCGGAAAAGACCGCGTATCTCTGCCGAGCCATTGCCGCCACCCCCGCATGGAGAATCTATGATCCAACCCGCAACACACAGCGCGCGATAAAGACATCACCCGTTTGCATACCCATCGTGCTAGAGAAATCAGGGCCTTGCAGCCCCGCACGGGCCGTGTCCTTTGGGGATAGCAGTCTTACTCAGGCCTGTCAACGGCGTTGCTCGGGCCGCGGCACGGACGCATCGCGCCGCCTCCGGGATTGATCGTGCGGCCCCATGGGGACAATGGAAAGTCAAAGGATCAACCTGACTCCGGTCAGAGTCCGATGCAGAAAGAAGAACATAGGGGACACTTTTTGACTCAGGCTATCCCTGGCCTTCGCCCTAAAGGGCACACGTAAAGTTTGTCCAATTCGGCTATCCTGCCGAATTGTGGAAAAAAGTGTCCCCCAGCCCCCCCACAAAAACTTTTCATGGTCAGAAGGCTATCTCGGTAAATTCCATCTCTAAAAGATCGATGAACAGCACCTTGCTCCGCAATGAAGCCGGCCTACCCAACACGATCTTGCCAGCCTCGGCTACTTGCAGACCGGCTATAACGGCCACGGCACAGGCGAGATTCCCGATTTCTTGCTCCACCCCCCTATCGTTGTGGCAGTGGGCATAGAGTTTCTCCAAGGTTCCGTCGCCCGGGTATTCGGTGAGGACCTGGCCATACCAGCCGCCGACACTGCCGTGGACCAGGGGGATGCCGTGTATCCGGCAGGCCTGCGCGAGTTCAAGCCGGCCGGAGATGTTGTCCAGGGCGTCAACCGCGACCTGGGTCCTTTCCAACAGCTTGACCCCATTGTCCCTTCCCAGGGCCGCCTTGACCGCCGTAACCCTGATGGCAGGGTTGATCTGACGTACCCGCTGGGCGGCGCATGCCGCCTTGGACCGTCCCAGGCTATGACGGGTGGCGTAGAGCTGCCGGTTGAGGTTGTCCTCGCTGAAGCTGTCCGGGTCGATTATCTTGATCGTGCCCACCCCGAGGCGCGCCAGTTCCTCCACGATATAACCGCCCAGTCCGCCGCATCCGATTACGGCGACCGCCGCATCGTGGAGCCGGAGCTGGTCCGCAGTGGAAAGCGCGGCCATGTTGCGGGCATAGCGCCGGGGCATGATGCCGAGTTCCAGCGCCGCCCGGTGGGCCTCGCGCAGGCTCACGGCATGCCGCCCGGCCACGGCGCGCAGATCTTCCTCGGCGATCAGGCCGCCCCTGGACAACCCGGATATGGTTTTACCTATGGCATTCATCCGCCGCCCACGGGCGGGAAAAGGGCGCAGGTCTCGGCCTCGGCAAGCCTATGATCCAATTCCTTGTGCCGGCCGTTGATCATGATCAGCGACACCTCTTTTTCCGGGATGTCCAAGGACGCGATGAGCTCCGCGACCGTGGTCCCGGCCTCGAAGACCAGGTCCTGTATCTTGAACCGTCCAGCCTGCAGCGAGGCGAAGAGTTTAACCGTTACCTTGATCGGCGGCATAATCCCTGCTCATGCTTAGGAAGTGCGCACCCCAGGTGTCCATGCATGCGGCTATCGCGATAAACGTACATATCATTTCGTTGAGGAAAAAGGGGGGGAACCCCCCCCTTCCCGTTTACCAGTTCATCACCTTATCAAGATCCTCGTCCTTGACCTCGAAGACCACATTGTGCGGGGCCAGCCTTTCATGCTTGAAATAACGCGGCAGCCTGTCATGCTGGGCAGTGAAACCGGCCTTGGCGTTGAACTCCCTTTCCATGGAAAGGATCCGTTTGCCCAGCGCGGTCACATCATCCGCGGTAAGCGCCGTGCCGTAAAAGGCATTCAGCAGGTCGATCAGGGCCTGGAAGGTTTCCGGCTGATCGAGGATGGCAAAGGCGATAAAGAGGCACATGCCGGTGGCGTCGATGGCCGCAGTTGCGATCTGAAGATTGCGCGAGAGCTCGATCTGCCCTTGTGTACCGAGCGGATCGACGAACCCGCCCACCTTGAGGATGTTGGTGGCGATCGCGTATCCCGCCGTATGGTCGGCCCCCATCGGGCTCGTGGCGTAGGTGACCCCGATGCCCTGCACGGCGCGGGGATCATAGGCCGGCATGGCCTGACCCTTGACGACCGGTACCCGCTCAACGCCCAAGGCCTTGCCGGCCACCTCGGCGCCACTGCCCAGGATCCGGCCCAGCGGTGTTCCCGCGCCGACCTCTTTGACCAGCCTCACGGCGCCGGCCGCGTCTCCGAACGGGATGATCCCGGCCTCCATGGCCACGCCGATGGTCGCACCCATCTCAATGGTGTCGAGCCCGAAGTTATCATCGAGAAAATCGAGTTCGGCGATGACATCCGGGTCGCTGATGCCGCAGTTGCCGCCATGGGACCAGACGGTTTCGTACTCCGGCTGCTTCGATATGAACTTGCCGTTTTTATCGACATAGGTACCCGAGCACTGGATCACGCAACCGGTATGGCACCCCTGCGTGGCAATGCCCCCCCTCTGGATCTCGATCTCGGCGAAGGTCTCACCGCTGATCTTGGCCGCGTCTTCGAAGACGCCGGTCTTGAAGTTTCTGGTCGGGTATCCCCCCGCCTCGCACAGGATGTTGGTCAAGACATTGGTGCCGTACGCGGGCAGGGACTGCCCGGTAACGGGATGGGCCTTGAGCCCGGCCGCGAAGACCTTGTTGGCTTGCTTGAATTTTTCCGGGTCCTTGGGCTGACGGGTGCTTAAGTCCTTCATATCGATGACGATGGCCTTCACACCCTTGGCGCCCATGACCGCGCCCACGCCGCCGCGCCCGGCATGCCGGCTGGGACGAGTCTCCATGTCCGTGATGGCGATGGAGGCCGCGGCGAGCTTCATTTCCCCGGCCGGTCCAATAGAAATGCAGGCGATCTTCTCGCCGTAGGCGGCCTTCATCTTTTCGACGAGATCATAGTTCGGCAGCCCCTTCAAACTGTTATCCGGTTTGATGGTGATGCCGGCTTTGCTGACATGGATAACATAGCTCTCATCCGTGGACGGCTTGCCCTCCAGGATGAGCGCGGCATAACCGAGGCGCGAAAGCGCAATGGCCGCTTGCCCGCCCGAGTTGGCCTCCTTGATGCCGCCCGTCAGGGGGCTCTTGCATCCGATGGAGAGCCGGCCGGAGATCACTGCGATCGACCCGGAGAGCATCCCCGGCGCGATCACGAGTTTGTTCTCGGCACCGAGCGGGTGGCACAGCGGCGGCACCTCCCGCGAGATCACCGATGAAGTCATGGCCCTTCCGCCCAGACCGGCGTAATCGCCCAGCGGGTGTTCGGTTATCTTCGGCCCGCCGACGGCCCCCATATCAATTCTGATTAGCTTGTCCATATATAACCTCCAGTTCTTTTCTAGGTGACGTGGTTAATGCTTGGGTCAAAGCGGTGCGCCCCTGTTTATCTCCCTGGCCCCCTGCCCGGCCGCATCGCTAGACGCTTCCCGCATGACCTGGGCCGGGAAAAGGGCGAAGAGGGCCTGACCGCTGAAATAAAGGATCCAGTTGTAGGCGTAGAGATGAAATGCGGGCACGGGCGGATCGCCGGTAAGCCAGGTGGCGAAGAGGATCAGGTCGGAATACGGCAGCAGTATGGCGCCGATCAAGACCCCCAGGCTGAGCAGGCCTTGCCCGGAATAAAAGAAATTCCAGAGCGCCAAGGTCGGCAGTATGACATAGATGGTGGCATTGAACACAAACGACCCGTAGCAGAGCAGCGCCTGCGGCGCGACGTTCTGCTGGACCGACATAACCCAGCACCCGACGTTCAGGGCCAGTATCGGCAGGGCAATCAGGTAGCGCAGGCGATCGAACCGGGTCCCCGGCGTGCGGATACTACGGCAATGATGCCATAAGGTATAGCTGTAGATGACATACCCTATGCCGAATAACAACATCGCCCAGGTCAATTTCAGGGACACCGGCTCCACCCGGCTGAGGGCGGAATTGACATAATCGCCGATGCCGGTGGACAAGGCGCCCAGGCCCAGCCATAAGGCATAGCGGCGGGCTGCACTCCCTTGCTCACCCCGAAAGAACAAGAAAAGCTGCGAACCGACCACCGCGGCCATCAACACCAGATGAATTCCATGATAGAGATCGTCAGGAACGTGGTGAATACCGGCCATAAGCGTCACTTCGAGCGTAATGGAAACGGCCAGCAAGATGATCAGATTCCGGATATGAGTCTCAGCCCGCATGGTTCACTCCTCCCCTTTCGTATATCAAGCCCCCCGAACATTACCTCAGGGGCGATGCAATTGGAAAATGCTCGCCAGCGTCCCGCCTTTTTTGACGAATTCCCGTAGACCCTGCAGGTCCAGCATCAGGAACCCGGCGTGCAGATAGCAGGCAAAGAGCCACAAGGGGACATTGAAGATATCCGTATAACGGTAAGCGAAGTAGCCCAGCTGGGAGGTCGCCCCTTCCCAGAAGCAGCCGAATAACCCCATGAGCAGACCAGCCTGGATGGCCGTGGCGCGGTGTGCGCGCACGAAGGGGATGCGGATGACCCAGAGCGCCAGCACGACCCCGCAGTAGATCAGCGGATGCGTGTTGCCAAAAAGCCCTGAGCCGAAGTAGGCCAGGGTGCAGATGATTACGTTGACGGTCATGCCGGGCAGATTCGGGACAGCCGGCCAGGACTTGGCAAAGGGTAACGTGATCAGGAAAAAGCCGGTGGTGGCGCAGGCAAAAATGGGGAAGGTCCATACCGACTGGCCCTTGAAAATGACATCCAGCGGGCCCCAGTAATAGACCAGGATGTCGTTATTGATATGGAAGAACTTGTCACACAGGGTAAACCAGGCCGCGGCCGCAAGGATACCGGCGATTGTAAGGATATTATACGATTTCATGTAGCCTCCATTATCAAGGAAATATATTTCGTGGGTGAGATTCCCCTTGCTCGCGTGCCGCCATATCAGCCGATCTCTTTGAGCCCCGCGCGGATGCTGCGTTCCAGACCAATCTTGACCACCGTGGCGATGAGCGGCAACTTGCCCTCGAATTCGATCGTGTAGTGCAGGCGGCTGCCATCCGGTAGGGCCGAGAACCGCATGACCCCCTGGTGGTTCTTGAGCGGGCTGCCCTTGGTGATGCGGTATTCGATGCATTCGTTCACCCGATAGGCCGTGACCGTTTCTTCAAAAGGCGGCGCCATGAGAACGCGCAGGCTACGCACGGAACCGACGCCATTGCGCTCGGTATCGCCGCCACGCACACGGGTGATGCGAGCCGGCTTGAAGATGTTCGCCATATTTTCATGCTCGGCCAGATAGGCAAAGAGCCTTTCCACCGGCAAGTGGAAGTCCTGTATGATCTCGATACGACTCTTCATATCAACCTCCTGTGATTTTATCCTCGGGCTCAGCCATGGGTATCCCCTCAGAGGTTGTTCATGACGCTCAGGCGGGCGCTGAAATCATAGTGCTCCAGGTCCTTTTGCGCGAGCCTCTTGGCCGGGCATTTGTGCAGGCAGCGGCCGCAGAAGTCTCCGCAGATCAGGCCGAAGCAGTTCTCCAGCATGGCCTTTTCGTAGTAGTGCATCTCGGGGTCGGATTTGGCGGCGTAGAAGTTGATGAGTGAGCCCGGACCCTCCGGGATGGCCACGGTACTGCGGCCGCCCGCGCCCTTGACCATGCCGTGGATGGCGTAGGTGCAGCGGATATTATCGTGCTCAGCGTACTCGAACATGCGCCCGCCGATCTCCACGGTCTGCTTGGCCTCGGCGGCGATAGCCTGGGTGGGGCAGGTCTTGACGCACAGCGGGCCGCAGGCCTCCTTGCGGCACAGGCGCGGGCCCTCATACAGGGGCGTGGGTTCGAGCGCGGCCGAGGTCAGGATGGAATTGAAGCGCTGCATGGCGCCGAATTCAGGGCTCAGGGCCAGGCCGTTCCAGCCGAACTCGGCGATACCGGCCGCCACGGCGGCATGGCGGTGCGAGAACTCGGCCCGCATCTTGCCCTCGACCAGGGTTTCATCCATGTACTTGGTCATGCTGGTCAGCCAGGTGGGCAGGAAACACAGGCTCTTATAACCTTTATATTCGAGGAGCTTGGCCACGCGGTTGACGATGCGCGAGCTCTCCAGGTTGGTAAGCCCATAGCCGTAGAAGAGGTAGGGCGTGTTGGTCTTGGAACGCTCGTCAAAGTTGCCCCACACATCGGCCGCGCCCTGGTGGATGTGCAGGCCGATCGAGATGACCGAGCGGCATTCCGGCATGAAGTCGGTGGGTTTATGGCCTTCCGGGGCGTTAGCAAAGCGCTCCACCGGCGCGATGCCCACCAGATCGGCCCCCAGGTTCAGGAGCGTATCCACCAGTTTGCGCGTCAGTTCATCCATAGCAACCTCCTCAGATGATCATTCATAGCCGCTGGATTACACGGCATTGCAGGTGCGCGCGATCACCTCGTCCTGCAGGTCGGACGATAGATCGTTGAAATAGGCCGCATAGCCCGAGACCCGCACTAGGAGATAGGGGTACTGATCCGGGTGGGCCTTGGCTTTTTTGAGCAGGGCGGCGTCCATGACATTGAGCTGGGCCTGCATGCCGCCACGCTGGAAATAGACGCCCAGGAGCGTATCCAGCACGATAGACCCTTTGGCGCCCTTGAGGGCCTGGGCGTCGAGCTTCAGATTGAAATTGATGCCATTGGCGATCGGTGTGTAATCGATCTTGTTCATGGAGTTGATCAAGGCCGTGGGGCCTTTTTTATCCATGCCGTTCTGCGGGGCCATGCCCGAGGGGAACGGCGCGCCGGCCGGGCGTCCGCAGGGCAAGGCCCCGGTCAGACCCCCGAAATACATATGCGCGGTATTGGAATAGATACCCGGCAGATAGGGACCGCCACGTGTGTTCAGGCCCGAGGCCTTGAGGATGCGCGTATACTCGCGCACGACGAACGCGGTCCAGGCATCCGCCTGGGCGTCGTCGTTGCCGAACTTGGGTGCTGAGCGCATGCGTGCCACCCAGTACGGATCGGGTCTGCGCGAAGCAAGGAGCTGCCGCAGTTTGGCAAGCGTGAGCACGCCCTCCTGGAAGACCAGGTGCTCGATGGCGGCCAGGCCATCGCCGGCCGTGGTAACCCCCACGGCCTGCAGACCCGAGGAGTTGTAGCAGGCGCCTCCCTGCGTGGAGCAGCGGCCCTTTTCCAGGCAGCCCTCTATGAAGGCGCTCGTGAGCGGGGTGGGGTGAAAGCGCGCGTGCGCGCGCTCGATGCACTGAAGGTCGCGGATCATCCGGTCCGCCAGGTATTCCATCTGGGTGACGAAGGCCGCCTTCACGGCCTCCATCGTGGTCAGCTCTTCCACCGGCGCGGTTCTGGCACCGATGCGCCGGAGCCCACCAAAACGCCTGCCCTGGTTCAAGGCCAGTTCCATGGCCAGCGGGACATTGAGCATGGCCGCGTCCGTGGACCCCAGCGTCTTACCCGGCGCGGTGGGCTCCACGCAGCCGATGGCCACGTAATCGCGCGCGTCGGCCAGGTCATAGCCCACCGCGGTCATGGCGGGCACGATCACCTCGTCGTTAAAGAGCGCGGGTGAATTGCTGCCGCGGGAGAGAACCTCATAGATGCGCTGCTTGAACTCCGGGGGAGACCCGGCATGCAACCGGGCATGGAAATTGGGCTGGCGCATGCGCAGTTCGTCGGCGATGTCGATCAGCATGTAGCTCAGGTCATTGGTGGCGTCACCTCCGTCAGGGTGCTGGCCGCCGATGGTGACGACCTGCCAGCTGGGCATGCCGTCGAAGACCCGGTTCAGAGTATCCGAAAAGACCGGGATAGTCTCGCAGAGCTTGATGCTAAAGGCGGCCAGCAATTCCCGCGCCTCATCGGGCGTGATGCGCCCGTGGTCCAGGTCGCGCCGGTAGTAGGGATAGAGGAGCTGATCGAGGCGGCCCAGGCAGAGGGTCTCGCCAATGCTCTCCTGGAACATGGCGATATGCAGGAAGAAGATACTCTGCAGGGCCTCATGGAAGGTCGTGGCACCCTGGCGCGGGACCCGGCGGCAGACGCGGGCGACCACCTCAAGCTCGGCGCGGCGCTGGGGATCGCGCTCCTGATCGGCCAGGGCCTGGGCCTGCTGGGCGTATCGCTCGCCGAAAAGGGCCAGGGCCTCCAGGCTGGTCAATGTGGCCAGGTAGAAGGCATCTTTGGCCGGGTCCTGGTTCTGCTGACGCAATCCTTCCACCTCGGCCTTGATGGCATCCGTGCCACGCGCGATGAGCTTGGCATGGTCCGGAACCAGGTGCGCCAGGCCGCCCACCTCATTGATGAAGTACTCGCGCGCCACCAATTGCTCCAGGGAATAGCGGATACGGCGTAGCGGATTGGGAAAGGCCTTGGCGATGATGAAGCGGTTCACCCAGAAGGGCATGATCAGGGCGAGCTTGAGCTGCTCGCTACGGGAGATGCGTAAAGGGTTCGCCGCGCGCTTAGGGAATTTCAAGAGGTCCAGCATGACCACCAGCCCATGCGATTCGGGGTAGATGATCCCGCCCACCCGCTGCGAGGTATAATTTCCGACGATCAGTTCGTCCGGGTGGATGACCACGCTCTTGTTCAAAAGCACATGGCGCAGGGCCTCGGCCATCTGTACGGGCATGGGCTTGCGGCGGTTCTTGCGGCGCCTGAAATACTGCGTCCACAGCAGGGCGCGCTCCGTGCAGATGCCCCGGCTATACGTTTGCACCGCATCCTTTAGCCGCGCGATCCGATTCGTGCCTATTGCCGAACCTGGCGATGGTGGCATCGATATCCTCCTTTCGGGAGCCTGCCTGGCCGCGATTCCAATGCGATGCCCGGCATGACGCAATCCCGTCCCGTACATGACACCATATTGGTATTACCAATACAGGTGTTATTCTTCTTTGTCAACCTGTTTTGCGGTTATTATAGGCTATTAAGCGTAATTGGTATTACCATTGCCGCCCATGACAGGGCGGGGATCAAGGCCCTTGAAGTTCTTGACGGTATCACGGCACTCCAACCCGCAAGCACGGACAAACTGATCGCCCGCCTGACTCAGCTTCGCGCAGAGGTGTTCGAGTGTCCTTCGCCCTCGAGGGCTTCCGTCGAGGATCACCTGCGCAGCGGCCCGCTACATGAATGCGGCCTGTCGTTTGTGAATGCGTCAACCCATGTGCAAACGGCAGACGTAGCCGCCAGAAAAGCCAGCCAGTTGCTCGACGAGGCGTTTCGGCGAAAGATGGATGTGTTCTTGAATCCTGCGGTGCGGGAACGTCTGGAGCAGGGCAAGTCTGAGCCTGCCATCTCAGGGCTCTTGGCATGTAAGACCACCGATGAACTGCGCGCATATTTTATAAAGGCGGTCCAGGCAACGCCTGATCTTGTGGACATCATTAACAAGTACCTCAAGCGCATCGTCGTGAAGCGGGTCAGAATGGCCGATTTCAGGCCCAAAACAGGCACCATCCAAAAAGATCAGGTTGGGAATGTGGCGGAGGAATTCGGCCGCTTCCTGGAATCACAGTTCACCGGTAACGAGGGAGACGACGACTCCCTTCCAATGCTTCAGTTGGAATAGGAGGCTGCGTCGATGCTTTCAAGCTGGGTCATCGAAAAATTGGAGGCATTGAAGGATGAGCAAATTCTGCTTGTCCAGGATTCGCTTCGCCTTCTTCCTGAAGCCGACGGCGCTGTCCACCGGTTCGCGAACGAGAGCGGCTTCACGGTCATCATCGCCTCCACAAACCTCGTCTTCAGGGAACTCTTTGAAAAGGCAACCGTTTCAAAAGAGACAAAGAAGCTGCTGCTTATAGATCGTGCTCCGGCCCGAAGGAGGGCCCATGCCTCCCTGACAAAAGCGCCTCCTCCCTTCTATCCGGATCTTCTTGCCAGAACAGCGGATACAGCGCGGATCGACATTAGCCTTCGGCAGTTTCTTATCGAAAAGACCGGGGACCCTAACTGGCCTCAAGAGGCGAATGATCCGCGGTTTGCGAGACTGATTACGGGCTCTATCGACGCTGTGCTGAAGGCACACGCGAGCCTGCGGGTGGCTCATCCAACCAGGTTCACGGATCACGATTTCAAGACCATTGTCGCCTATTCGGCATTGGGCGTTCCAGAAGCGGCTTTCAAGCGGCCTGAGGCAAGAATCTACTGGCGTATCGCACTTATCGGGTATCCTGCTCTCGAAGAGCTCGATTCACTTGCCCCGGAAGTGGCGCGTTCCATCCGTGACGAACTGCGCAGCGCACCGGCTCCATTCTGTTGGTTTGCGGACTCGCCGCCGGAGTTGATTGTCAGGGCTTTCTATCTCTCGACGATATTGTCCCAGCACATTGAGCACTGGAAGCTTCTGCTGACAAGCATTGATCCGGACCTCAAGGCTTTCAGCGAGATGGATACATCGTTGATTGGCGAGGCCGCACCCGAACTTGTGTCGATTGATCCCCATAGGGCTGACCGTGACCTTCTGGAAGTCGAGGCGTCGCTTTCTAAGGACATGCTCAACCTTATCCTTCTCGACCAACTGAAACTTATCACGAACGGACGCTTTGCAGAGGTTATCGAGAGCGAGCATTATTCCGTCCTTATTCGTTCCTTGGCCCTTTTAGTTGGTCTGGACAGTCTACTTTCCGACACCCCGCCCCTCGCTGCCCATGAGAAACTCGGTCAGGTGCTGTTTGCGGAAGCAGATGGCAAAAAAGACCTGTTTATCGAACAACGACCATCGCAAGCCTGGGAGAACCTAAAGGCGGCATATCGTCTGGTGCGATCAATACGTGATATCCGGGATGCCTTGGATGTCGCCGTTAAGAATCTGAGTGTGAAACCAGTCTCTGAGTTGACTTTCAAGTGGTTCCGAGCCTTATGGAATGATCGTCGTGTCAACCGCTTGGAGTTCTACCTGTCTGCTCTGGAGCGACTGGTGTTTAGTATGGATTTTCTCCCGCGTTCGGCGAACGACCTGCCACCAGCGTTTCTGGCAGCACAGGAACGGATTAGAGAACGCGTAGGCAAGCTCCGGGACGAGATTCAAAAGACGCTTTCAGTTTTGAATGTCCGATACCAGGAACTGGTGGCCACACAATACAAATCATGGGTTGCTTCGGATTCATCTGAAGTAAGGTTGACCAGCCAGTTCTTGCGGCGCTGCGTAAAGCCCAATTGGGACCCACAAAGCGAGAAGGCAGTGGTGTTTGTGTTCGACGGCATGCGTTACGACATATGGGACGAGTTGGTCAGGCCCATTTTTGAGGATCGCATGGAGATCATCGCGGATTACCCGGCCACGTCCCTCTTACCTTCAGAAACTCATATCAGCAGAAAAGCCATTTTTGCAGGGACCTTCCCCGAGTCCTTCGACACTAGACGCGGCGAGGACGCTCTGCTTAAAGAGGCTATGCAACGAGAATTCGGGTATGCAGGGGAAGTTGAAGTCGTGGCCCCCGATGGCATGGGAACAGGCGAGACCGTTCGATATCGCGCAGGTAACATCGAGTTCTATATCTTCGAACTTTGTGACAAGGAGCTCCATAAGATTCCCGTGAAAACGCTGCCTGATGGACGGTGCGTTCCTGGCCGCCCGCTGGCGTTCATCTATCAGCAGCATATCAAGGACATCATCGACACCGAGGTTATGGCCATTATTCGTGGCCTAACACCCGATACCAAGGTGTTTGTGGTTGCCGACCATGGATTTGGTGCTATCGGTCGCGAGCGCATCCAAGTTGATCTTCCGTGGCTGAATGAGCCCAATGATTGTTTTTATCTGAACGCATGGCTCAGGCAGACACTCGGCACCGTGGGTGCGCCTCGAAAGGTACGCGATAACGTTTTGGAGTTTTCGGTCAGCGATCTGCGGATGCCTGATTCGGGAGAGGCGTATGACCGGGCCACAAGACAAAGTTGGCAAAAGAAGTTTGAATCGATCATTTTTCCCAAAACGGGCTATGCCTTGGCTCGGCCAAAGGCCAACTTCAATCCTGATGCATATTCGCACGGCGGGATTTCGATCCAGGAAATGCTTGTGCCGATGCTTGCTATGCGAGTGAAAACGCCGGAGGAAGGCTTGCTGGTCCTTGGTTCAATTGCCGGGCCCGCGGAACTCATTGAAGGGGAAGAAGCCGAGTTTAAGATGCCCGTTGAACTTACGGAATCTCATAAACATAGGGAGCTTCGAATAGAGGTACAAGCCGTCTATCAGAACAAGGAATCAACGCCAGCCCTGTCTTCATTAGTTCAATATGTCGCTGCCGCGGGAGGAGAAGTCGTCTTCCGGTTTGTACCTGATGCGACCGACGCTTCGGACGAAGAACGTAAAACAGGCATTATGGAGAGGACGCTGAGGATCAGCGTTACCTATCGTGAGGCGCAGCGAATGGTGAGAAAGGCGCGATCCATTCGCTTCTCTATGCGCCTGAATTCTGAAAAGATCGTCCGCCGCGTACCAGCGCATCTTGGGAAAATACTAGGCTTGACGCCAAGGAGCATGAAGTGATGCCGGATTTCAAAACGTCACCCAAATCGACATGCCCGGCCCGCTACCGAAAATCGATCCTGGCGCTTCTTATGTCGTGGGTGGAGGACTGCGGATGAACCTAAAGCTCAAAGAGGTCTTCAGAGGCAAGGTCGTCAACAAGGCTCATACGATTAACACGGGTGTTGACGAGTTTCCTCGCTATGTTCTGGAGTACCTTATCGACAACTACTGCTCCGAGGATACCTTCCATGAGGACATGGAAAAGGTCGTCAGAAGGTTGAAAGAGACTTTCGTCTACGGGGCGGAGGCTGAGAAAATCAGGCATTACATCCGGGAAAACCGCAGCCATTCCGTGATCGCAAGTCTGGAGGCTCGACTGGTAGAAACGGAGGACAAGTATTGGGGGACGATTTCCGCCATCAACGAGAATTTTGTAAACATACCGGAGAGCATCGTCCGTCAATATCCCATGCTGCTCTCGGGCGGAATGTGGGGCACTATCGATCTGACTTACGACGAGACAGAAATACACAATAAAAAAATCAGGCCCTTCAAAATCACAGCATTTACGCCCTTTCAGGTGAGCGTTATCAATCTGGATGAGTTCATAGAACGTCGAAGGGAGTTTTCCACTGACGAGTGGATCGATGTTTTGGTGAATTCCTGTGGCCTGGACCCGGAGGGGATGACCCGGCGACAGAAGTTGCTCTACCTATGCCGCTGCATTCCCCTCGTGGAAACCAACGTCAACATGGTGGAACTCGCACCTCGGGAAACCGGCAAGACGTATCTTTATCGTAATATCTCATATTACGCCCATGTGCTGTCTGGCGGCAAAGCAACTCCAGCCCAGCTTTTCATTAATCTGAATAACGGAAGGATTGGCGAGGTCGGTGTTCGGGATGCCGTTGTGTTCGATGAGATCGCAAATACCGATTTCACGGACCCCAGGTCTTTCGTAAGTATTATGCAGGGGTACATGCAAGACGCCAAATTCAGCAGAGGGAAGAAAGAAATTCTTGCCTTCGCCAGTTTGGTGTTCGTTGGCAACCTGGACGTCCAGGGAGACCTGCCCCACGAGAAATACTATCACCTCTTTGAGCCGCTACCCGATTTCCTGCAGGTGATTGCGTTTTTGGACCGAATCCATGGCTACCTGCCTGGTTGGGAAATCCCGAAATTGGCACCCAACAGTTACTCGAAAGATTATGGGTTCATCACGGATTATTTTTGCGAAATCATGCACGAGCTCCGGCGCGTTGACCTGCTGGGCGCGGTTCGCTCGCGCTTTGAAGTAGTGGATCACGCTCGAAGGGCGCACGGTGTCTCGGGCCGAGACCAACGGGCTGTGATGAAGACCACATCGGGATTACTGAAGCTGCTGCATCCTGACGGCCGGGTTTCCGACGAGGAACTTCAAGACATCCTCAGCTTGTCCTGCGAACTACGGCAACGGGTAAGGGACCAGCTTCATTTGATTGCTCCTGGAGAGTATGACCGTATTTCTCTGGGGGCCTTGATGAAACAGTCTGGAAGGCAGGTGGTGCCCGAGCTTCCGGACAGCAAACGGGTGCAACGTGTGGCGCTCCCTGAGAAACCGTCAGTGGGCGAAGTCGTTGGTCTGGCTGTTGAGGGAGACCACGGTTGTATCTTGCATTTTGAAATGCAGGCGACCAAAGGGTCCGGCCGTATCGTACCGCTTGGGTCTATACAACGGGTCATGCGAGAAAGCATCGAAGCAGCGGCACAATACATCCGGGCTAAGCATGAGGACCTTGGGATAACTGCCGAATGGCGAAAGAGCTTCGATGTAGCTGTCTTGGCGACCTTTATGGGTGTACCCAAGGAGGGGCCATCCGCCGGCATCACAATCGTTACCGGCATTGTTTCGGCCTTGAAAAAGGTCCCCGTGCGAAACGACCTCGCCATGACAGGTGAGATTACGATTATGGGCAAAGTCCTGCCGGTGGGCGGTATTCAACAGAAGGTCCGCGCTGCCTACGACGCTGGAGTCAAAGAGGTTCTTTTGCCCGCTGATAATTTGAAGGAGGCGGAGGCATTACCCTCCTACGTGCTCGACGGTATCAAGCTGACGCCGGTAACAACAATAGAAGAGGTGCTTGCGAATTCATTTGCTTCTGTCGCAGAAAAGGAATCTTGAAAGAACCCATGGGGCGAAAAATGCCGAAAAAACGAGAGGCTGCTCAACCAGAGATAGTCCAAATGGCCACAGGTCTGGAATGCGAGCTACTCCTGTACAAAGGAGCGCCATGACCGTGTTCCAGCGCGCCTCTCAAGCAACGCATTCTCTTGAGGGCTTGAAGCGCCCAGAGAGCTTCACCGCCTTCCCCGAACATACATTGTTGGAGTCGGGCAAGGTCCCCATTGCCGAGATCGCCGAGCTCGCTCTTCGTGAAGGTCAGTGCACCAATCCGATCTACCGTGTCCACCGCTGGTTTGCACGGCGTCTTGGCTCACAGTTCAGGGCTATCTTGACAGGCCTGTCCTTGAAGCCCGAGGAAGCCGGCCGGTTCTGGGACCTGTATCTCGGAGACCTGTCTCTGGATGGCGCGGTCGTACTCGATCCCTTCGTGGGCGGAGGCACCAGCCTCGTCGAAGCCGAGCGTTGTGGTGCCCGCGTGATTGGGTACGACATCGATCCGGTTGCCACATTCATCACGCGATTCGAGCTTGAAACAGCTTCTTATGATCCTTCGTCACCGGAGATTGCGGCTCTCTGCGAAATGGTGTCCGCACAGATTAGTCCTTTTCACCGGACAACCGTTCCAGGTACAGGCGAACGCGTGGTTCTCCATCATTTCTGGGTCGAGTGTCGAACCTGCGAAGCCTGCGGAAAGACCTTTGAAATTCATCCCCATTACCAGTTGGCGTACAGTAAGGAAAAAGCTCTCCAGTGGGTATTCTGCAAGAGCTGCCATGAGGTCTCGGAGATTCCTATTGTCCGCAAGGAAATCCGATGCGGATGCGGGACGCGCACCCGCATCGCAGAAGGGACCCTTGACCAGGGAAAGGTCAGATGCCCAGGGTGCGGTGGCATGTCGGGACTTGGCGAGCGTGGAGATGCGCCAACGCGGCCTGAATGGCGGCTCTTCGCACAGGAATATCTTGAAGAGACTCCAACCGGTGTCACACGCCACTTCAAAGCGGCGAGCAAAGGCGACCGTATTCGCTACGGTCGGGCGCGCAGTCTTCTGGAGGATGTGGAAAGGGCCGACGGTGGCTTCGCACCCAGCCGCGCCATTCCGGCAGACGGTCGGTCCGACGCGCGGCCACTGATCCACGGCTTCACCCGATACCGCGATCTCTTCAACGACCGTCAACTGCTCCACCTGACACTGTTGGGTCAAGCCATCTCCAGAGTCGAGTACCCGAGGTCGCGCAGGCTTCTGGCCATTGCCTTCAGCGAACACCTTACAACGAACTGCATGTATACGGCCTATGCGTTCGGGTATCGGCGCATCAGCCCAATGTTTTCAATCCACGGGTACCGGCACATCACCAGGCCGGTGGAAATCAACCCATGGCTCGACGGCATCGGACGCGGCACTTTCCCAAATGTCCTCGGCAAGATTGCCAAGGCAGTGGCGTTCGCCGCAGCGCCCACCAATCTGGACCCAAAGGGTGGACGAAAACCAGCGATGATCTATCGCCAAACCGCCGCGAAAGAAGTCTCAACGCACCCATGGAGAGTACTGGGAGGGTCATCCCGGGCTTCGATCTCCACCAAGACGTCCGAAAGCCTCGAAGGGATTCCGGATGGCAGTATCGACCTCATCCTCACCGATCCGCCGTATTTCGACAATCTGAGCTACTCAGAACTTTCCGACTTCTACCTTGCCTGGCACCAGTCCCTCGGCGTGGCCGAACCTCCTTACGACAATCCGGTTCTTGCAGCGCCGATTAAGGAGAACCTCGCTCTGACGGATCGCGGCGACCAGTCTATCGAAGTCTACCGGAACAGCTTGCACCGCATTTTCTGTGAGTGCC
>ENA-UOWE01000816-UOWE01000816.1-activated-sludge-metagenome-genome-assembly--contig:-NODE-816-length-41931-cov-31.223469_pt1 | contig 41931 bp, 17 predicted proteins | sample MGYA00249841_ERZ761562 | MGnify/ENA primary metagenome ERZ761562 (study PRJEB28883, sample SAMN05720200) | activated sludge metagenome | isolation source: Anaerobic digester | place: Japan...
CGTCCACGAAGTAGTCGTCCTCGTTGTTGCCCGGATTGTCGCCCGGCGTGGTCGTGGTGATGAGGACGGTGTTGGTGAAGCCCGCCGTCACATCTGCATTCACCGTTACGGTAATGAGGATCGTCCGGCTCTCACTCGCCACGAGCGTACCCAGGTTCCACACCAGCGGGTTCGGCCCGCCGGTCTGCGCGGGCGTCGCCGCCACGAAGGTCACTTCACCCGGCAGTGTGTCGGTTACGACGACGTTCTCCGCCGCCGACGGCCCGTCGTTCGTCACTGTCAGGCTGTAGGTCATTGGCAAGCCCGGCGTCACCGGCGATGGACTGCCGGTCTTCGCCACCCAGATTTCCACATCCGGCAGCACGTCCACGAAGTAGTCGTCCTCGTTGTTGGCCGGATTGTCGCCCGGCGTGGTCGTCGTGATGAGGACGGTGTTCGTGAAGCCCGCCGTCACATCTGCATTCACCGTTACGGTAATGAGGATCGTCCGGCTCTCACTCGCCACGAGCGTACCCAGGTTCCACACCAGCGGGTTCGGCCCGCCAGTCTGCGCGGGCGTCGCTGCCACGAAGGTCACTTCGGCAGGCAGTGTGTCTGTCACCAGCACGTTCTCCGCTGCCGATGGCCCATCGTTCGTCACCGTCAGGCTGTAGGTCATCGCCTCGCCCGGCGTCACCGGTGACGGACTGCCGGTCTTCAGCACCCAGATTTCCACATCGGCATTGACGAGCGTGGTAATCTGGTCGGTATCGGTGAGGCCCTGGGTGTCCGAGATAAGCGCCGCGTTGGTCAACACCGTTCCGCTCGCCAGGGCGCTGTTCACCTGCACGACGAGGATCACGCTGCCGGAAGCGGGCGGAACAACGTCGCCCAGGCTCCAGATCACCGGCCCGGTTCCGCCAACCGGCGGCGCAACAGCCGCGAGCGGGGCGGAAGAGACGTAAGTCGTGTTATCCGGGACGACGTCGCTGATGGTCACACCGAGCGCCGGTTCGGTACCCTCCACCGCCCAGGCGAGCGTGTAGGTAAGCCGCTCACCTGCCGTCACCGGATCGGGGTCGGCGGTCTTGGTGATCGCCAGGCTGTGCCAGCTTGCCACGACCGTGGTGATGTCATCGGTGTCGGTGAGGCCTTGTGTGTCGGTGATCAGCGCCGCGTTGTACAGCAACGTGCCCGACAGCAACGGGCTATCCACCAGAACCACCAACGTCACGTTGCCGGAGGCCGGGGGATTCTGGTCGCCCAAGTCCCAGGTGACGATGCCGCCGGACTCAGTGCATGGCGCGCCCACACAGGACTGGTAGACCGTGTGCGCCGGGACGGTATCGCTGATCGTCACGCCGAGCGCCGGTTCGTTGCCCGCTACTGCCCAGGCGAGCGTGTAGGTGAGCAGCCCGCCGGCCAGCACCGGCGACGGGTTGGCGGTCTTGGTGATCGCCAGACTGTGCCAGCTTTCCACGACCGTGGTCACGGTGTCTGTATCCGTAAGGCCCTCGGTCGATGTGACCCAGGCGGTGTTGTTCAGCAACGTGCCGTCGGGCAGCAGGTTATCCACCTGCACAACCATGGTGAGGACGCGCGTCACGCCGACAGCGAGATCGCCCAGCGTCCAGGTGATGACGCTGCCGGGGTTGTTATCCGGCGCAGGGCCGGTGTGCGGCGGCGTCGCTGCGACGAAGGTGGTGTTCACGGGGATCATATCGGTGACGACCACGCCTGTTACTGGGAACACGCCAGGATTGGAGACGGTGAGCGTGTAGGTGAGCAGGCCACCCACCTCCACCGGGTTGGGCCAGGCGGATTTCTCCAGATCGAGCGCGGGATAGCCGACATGGACAGTGTTCGTGTCGCTGATCGGTTCATACCGGCGCCCCGCCTCGGCGCGCACAAACCAACTCCACCACTCGATAGAAGCTGTGTTAGTAAGATCGAGACCGGGTGTGACGACCGGATCCACGTAACCCACATAACTGATCTCCAGGACCGAGCCAACCGGCAGCACGCCTTCATCAAACGAGAGAGACAAATACCCAGGCATCGTCCACAGGAAATAGTCGGCCGGATCAACCGCGTTGCCGTTGATGGTCACGTTCAACAGTGTGGGGTCCGCGGCTTGCATCCCCACGGGTAATTCATCCCAGAAAGCGAAACTGTACGCCGGACTACCGCCAACGTTGGTGACGGCGACTGTGTAGGTGACGGCCTGCCCTGGCGCGACGGTGCTGCTCTGCGGCGGATCGCTGGCCTTGATGATGACCAGCTCCGGCTCGACCACGGTGATGGTCACCTCGTTGCTCGTGGTGACACCTGCGCCGTAGGACAGCGTGGCGATGTTGGTGATCACGTCTCCGGCAACCGGCTCCCATGGCGGCGTCCAGTCAGATGAGATGACAACCGCTGCCACAGTGATGACGCGCTGCTCGCCCGCCGGAATGATGGGGTACGTCACCGTGAACGTCCTGTCCCAATCCCACTCGAACGTGCCGCCGGGCGCATCGTAGGTATCTAACGCAAGCCACGGCCAGAGTTGATCCGTCACAGTGACGTTGTACAGCGTCGCCGTGATGGACGGCTCCGGCAGGCGGATGGTGAAGGTGATGACGCTGCCGATGGTCGCCGTAGGCGGCGTCGCTGTCTTGACGATGCCAACCTCGCCGATAGGCGTAACATCCGTTGGCTCGTCGTCCCGATTGTTATCGTAATCCGTCTCCGGCGTGTCAGTCCCGATGACGACGGTGTTGGTGAAGGTCTGCGTCACCCACGGCTGCACCGTCGCCGTGACGACGATCTGCCCGCTCGCCCCGGCGGCCAGCGTCCCCAGGTTCCACAGCAGCGGATTCGGGCCGCTGCTCGCAGAGGGCGTCGCGGAGACAAACAGCACTTCCGCCGGCAATGTGTCGGTCACGACCACGTTCTGCGCATCCGACGGCCCATAGTTCGTGTAGACCAACGTGTACACCAGCGGCGCACCCGGCGTCACCGGATCAGGATTGTCAGATTTGGTGATGGCGAGATCGGCGACGGCAAGCACAGCCACGGGGTAGTCGTCCTCGTTGTTAGCCGGATTGTCGCCCGGCGTGGTCGTGGTGATGATGACGGTGTTGGTGAAGCCCGCCGTCACATCCGCGTTCACCGTCACGGTAATGAGGATTGTCCGGCTCTCGCCGTCCGCCAGCGTCCCCAGGTTCCACACCAACGGACTGACGGCGCTAACGTTGGGGTACGGCGTAGCGTCCACGAAGCTCACTTCTACCGGCAGCGTGTCCGTCACCAGCACATTCTCCGCCGCCGCTGGCCCGTCGTTCGTCACAGTCAGGCTGTACGTCATTGGCAGCCCCGGCGTCACCGGCGATGGACTGCCCGTCTTTGCTACCCAAATTTCAGCATTGGCGTTGACCGGCGTCGTGACCTGGTCGGTATCGGTAAGGCCCTCGGTTGACGTGACCCAGGCCGTGTTGGTGATGATCGTCCCGCCGGGCAGTGTCGCGCCCACCTGCACGAGCATCGTCAGCACGCGCGTGGCGTTGATGTCGAGCACGCCCAACGGCCACGTGACCACCCCACCCGCTTCGTTGCACGGCAGCGGGCCGCACGCGAGGTAGGTCGTGTTGAGCGGCACAGCATCGGTGACAACGACGCCCGTCGCCGAGACGATGCCGGTATTGACGACGGTCAGCGTGTACGCCAACAGACCGTCCACCTCCACCAGACTCGGCCAGGCAGATTTCTCCAGGTCGAGCGCCGGATAGCCCACATCCACGGGCACAGTATCGGTGGGGATGTCGTACACACGCTCGTCGGGGTTGTCGCCCGGCCAGTTGCTATACGCGCCCCAGGCGGCGTTGGTCAGCGTGACGCCCGCCGTGATGGCGGCGCTCACCCGTGCGGTGAAGCGGATCGTCGCCACCCCGCCCACGTTCAACTGCGAGAGCGTCCACTGCGGATACGCGCCGCCCGGCAGCGCCGCCGGATCGGTGACGGTGAAGTCCACCGCGCCGACGTAGACCAACCCGGCGGGCAGGCTGTCGGTGATGACGAGGTCATAGGCCGGCCAGTCGCCGGTGTTGGTGAGGACGATGCTGTACGTGATGAGGTCGCTCGCGCCGAGTGGATCGCGCGGCGTCTCCACACGCTTGTCGAGGACAACGCGCGGCTCAAGGACGGCGACGGTCACCTCGTTGCTCGTCGTGACGTCGTTGCTGTGCTGCAAGGTGACGATGTTGGTGATCACATCGCCCGCCACCGGTTCCCACGGCGGCGCGGCGGCGCTCGACACCACCAGCGCCGTAACAGTGATGAAGCGCTGCGCCAGGGCCGGGATCGTCGCGTAGGTGACGGTGAAGGCGCGCGTGTCCCAGGTCGCCGTATCGTTGCCGGGCGCGGCGAGGGTCAACAGCGCCAGCCACGGCGAAAGTTGATCCGTCACCGTGACGGTGTAGAGTGTCGCCGTGATGGGCGGCTCCGGCAAGCGGATGGTGTAGGTGATGACGCTGCCGATGGTCGCTGTGGGCGGCGCAACAGCCTTAACGATGCTCGCTCTGGCGGTGTAGTGAACGACGCTGTCCGCGCCGTCGGCGTACTCGCGCTCATCCGGCGGATAGGGACCGAGGCCGTCGCCGGGCTGCGAATCGTAGTAGGGAATCGCGGCGGTGTTGGTGAGGCGCAGACTGGCGGTGATCGCATCGTTGACGCGCGCCACAACGGTCATGACCGCCGTTCTGGGAATCCAGGGCGAAGGATAAGAATAAGGATAGGGATAACGCCCGCCCAGCTCGTTCACCTGCCAGGTGAGCACGCCGGTCGCGTTCAGCGGCGGTGCGTAGGTGAAGGCGATGGTCGGCGGGGACGTGCTGCTGATCGCCGACGAGACGTAGGTGAGGCCCGCCGGCAGCATGTCGCTGACGATGAAATCATACGCCGGGCCGTAGCCGGAGTTGGTGATCGTCAACGTGTAGGTGATGAGGTCCCCGCTGGTCACGTAACTGCCGGACGGCGGATTGCTGTCCTTATCAATATCCAGATGGGGTTGGATAAGTATGCTGGTCGCATACCCATCATCAATAAAGTAACCTTCCTGCCACAATTCCACACGGTTGCCCGGATAATAGGGGATCAGCGTGTCGGTGAAGACCACTTCCCCGTTGTCAATGCGCAGTCCCACCACCTGCACCTGGAAACTGAGGGTAATGACGGTGGGTGTGGTCAGTTCGCTGGTGACAGGCTGGCCGAAATACCAGTACATCACCTGATAACCAGGCGCTTCGACGATAGAACTCACGCGATTGGTGAACGTGATCGGGCCGACCGCAGGCGGCGACCACGCCAACACCTCGGTGTCGGTGATATACCAGATGCCCGGCAGCAGCGCGTCGCGCAGGAACGTGTTGCCGCCCAGGGCGCTGACGCCTGCCGGGATATGGATGATCAAATTATAGGTGGTCACATCGCCCACCCGCAACGCCGAAGCCGCCGTCTTGTCCACCGACGGCAAAACGATATCCACAGTGGCGGTGTCGGTGTAGACGTAAGGTGCGCCGTCATCGGTATACGTCATTCGGATGAGGTTGGTCCACCGCACACCGTCTTGATTGGCGCTGGTGTATTGGATCATCGCTGTGATGACGCCGTTGATTTGCACGACGCCGGGGAGATTGCCCAAGAGCCAGATGATGTTGCTACCATCCAAGAGCGTCGGCGCAGCCACATTCGTCACCGGACCGTTGCTGCTGCCGTCCACATCCGTGGTGTAGGTCAACACGGCGGACACGTACCCCAAGCCGGCGGGCAGTGCGTCGGTCAGCACAACGTTCGTGTAGAGCGCGTCTTCATCCGAGAGCGTCGCCGTGATGTGGAACGTCACCAGGTTGCCGAGCGTGCCGGTCTGGATTTCCGGCCCTTTGCTGAATTCCTGCAACAGCGTCGTGTGCGCCTCGGCGTAAGCGCGGCTGCTCGCACAACCGGTACCACAGGCAGCCTGCGCCCAGGCGCGGTTGGTGTTATCGCCGGTGGCGATCAGATCTGCCGTCACCGTCGCCGTCCACGAAGCGCCGACCGCCAGCGGGCTGAGCAGCGTCCAGGTGATGGCGTTGCCGACCAACTCCGGCACAGCCCCATCGGAACCGTTGCCCGCCGCCACGTTGACGTAGTTTGTCCCCACCACGTCGGTCACGATGACGTCGTAGGCCACATCCGTGCCCGTATTCTGCACGGTCAGCGTCCAATAAACCGGATCGCCCACATCCAACGTCTGGTCAACGGGCGTTTTGGCAATGGTCAGCGCGGGGCCAATGATGTCGAGGGTCTGCGACGCGGCGTCAACGTAGGGGCCGGTATTCAAACAATCCCATCTGTCATCGTCATAGCGCACTTCGATGCGGTTATCGCCCACAGGCAGCGCGCACGTATCGCCACTGCCGTTTTGGTTGCGCACACGGAACACAAGCGTCGTCACGCCGCTCAGCAACGCCACTTCATCCCACAGCCAGACCGCAGGATTGTCGCCGTCCGATGGTTCAACCAGTGGGGGCGTGCTGGCAGAGAGTGTTTCACTGTAGACAAAACCCGCGGGCAGCGTATCGGTGAGGATGACGTTGTAGGCCGGCGGACCGTCGTTGAACAGGGTGATGGTGAGCACGCCGCCGCACTGACCGAGCGTATCCGGCGCGAGGTCGGTCACCAGGCCAATCTCCTCGAAGACGGGGCGCGTGCGCAGGTCGGCATAGTCGTCCAGAATGACGCGACACCCATCGGCGCAGCCCCAAATCAGTTGCGCGTGGTTCGTGGTATCGTAAGGATCGCACCCGTTGGGATCGCTGATCACGGTGCTCACGGTCAGCACTACCGTCTGGCCGGGGTTCAACGTGCCGACGGTCCATGTGACCGTGCCGCCCAGCGTCCCCACCGGCGGCGCGCTGAGGCTGTAGCCCGGCGTCGCGTCCTGGTAGACCACGTTGCCGGGCAGTGTATCACTGATGATGACGTTCGGCGCCGGGGCAGCGTCCGCCAGATTCGTCGCGGTGATCGTCCACACCACGGTCTCACCCGGCTCGCCATAAACCAGGAATGGGTCGGGATGCGGGCGGTCGAGGTTCTGCCCGGTCTTGTAGAAGACGAGGTCTGGCTGCGTGGCCTGCATCACGTATGACGAGGGCAGCGTGTCGTGCGGCGCGCCACACGGATCAAGATAAGACGTCTGCACACGAATCTGCCCGCCGGTAAAGGGACACGAAGCGATAGCCTGGAAGCGGATATAGACCGTCTCGTAGGGGCGGATGCGCGCCAGCCACACATCCAGCGGCGCGCCGTTAGCCGGAGACCAGGTCAACTGACCGCCCGCAATCACAGGTTCAGGGCCAGGCTGCCAGTGAACCGTATCGGTGCTCACCTCTGTCGTACCAGCCACATAGTTCAGCCCCAGGGGCAGCGTCTCCTGCACCGTCGTGGTGTAGACGCTGAGCATCCCGGCGTTGCGCACGGTGACGGTGATGGTGCGTGTGCTGCACGTATCCAGCGGGCTGTCGAACAGGTTCGTGTTCAGCAGTACCGTGGGCGGCAGTTCCACGTAGGCCGTTTCCGCACAGCCCTCGCGGCAGTTCTCGCCCAGACAACCCTGTTGCCCGCCCAGACGATTGGTCAAATCGTCACAGGCGGATCACCTCAGCGTCGAAGAGGATCGTCACCTTCTCCTTGGGCTGCACCACCGGCAGCGTCCAGGTGACGTGCTGCGGCGAGGTGAGCGGGACAACGCCCGCCGCCGAACCCTGCGTCGAGTTGAGGGTGGAACCGACGTATTGCAGGCCGCTGCCCAGCGTATCGGTCAACGTGACGTTGTAGGCCGGGCCGGCGCCGGCATTGAAAACGGTCAACGTCCAGCGCACGAGATCGCTGGTGGCGTAGATGACCTCCGGGAACTTGGTGAAGATCGGGGAACAGGGGGCGACCTGCGGATCGGCGAGCGTCCCACCGGCGGAACACCGCTCGCGGTAGGCGTCGTTGTCGGTACAGAGGTTGTCGTAGTGCAGCGCGGCTTCGAAGGGCGCGTCGCCGGTACAGCGCAACTGCACGCGCAGGCGCACCGTCGCCTCAAGCGCCGTGGCGAAGGCGTCGCCGTAGTACCAGTGATAGCCGCTGCCGTCCGTTTCTGTGAGCACGGGCGTCACGCCGCCGAAGCCGAGCACCGTCAGCACGGCATACGTGTCCGTCACCAGATCAATCACCGCATCGTAGGCGGCGACGTCGGGCGTCGTCCGCTCCGCCGTCAACGTCACCGTATACTGGCCGCACTCGGAGATCGAAGGGGGCAAATCGTCCAGGCGCAGCGTCATCTGCGGGGCGCGCGTCTCCACGAAGGCGCCTTCCTCAAGCAAACCATCGTAGGCGCAGGCGTCGTTGCCCGTCACGCCCAGGTTCAAATACGACCAGTCGAACCAGGAAAAGTCGGAGCAGGCCGCCGGTTCGCCTACATTCGTCTCGTAGATGATGTGCAGCGTCGCGCCGGGCAGGTCAACGGCGCAGTTCGGCGCGATGTTGGTGATGACCAGTTGCCCCCCCACAAGCGCCGCGTTGAAATTCGCATCGCACGAGGTCGCGCCAGCGGAGACCAAGACCCGCGCCGTACCCGTCGCGTAAGTCTGGGAATACACCAGCGATTCGGTGAAAATCAACCCGCCCCACGTCGGCGTGACGATGAACGTATCGCCGAAGCTATAAGTGTTGGTGTAGATGAACGTCCGGTCGGAGCACACAGCCAGCGGCGCGGAAACCTGTTTATCCGACACAATGCCGTCATCGCACTCCACGTAGACGACGGCCTCCGCCGTGGCTGTGCGCGCGCAATCCTGGCAATCCGTTCCATACGCCGCAACCAGATTGGATGTCGAAAAGCCACAGCCTGAGCAGCCATCGGGTGTAGCAGCAGGCGTATCGAGGACAACATTGAATGTACTCGAAGCGGTGACTTCCCACGTGATGTAGGTTGTGCCGCCCACGGTGAACACGTTCCCGCCGTCCGCATCCACGACCGTCCAACCGGCAGGCAGCGTATCGGTGACGACCACCGGCCCGCCGGTGATGCCGGTGAGGTTGACGGTGATGGTCGCGTTGACCTGGTCACCCCGGTAGACCTGCGAGGGCATCGTTTTGCTGAGGCTGATGTCACCGGGGACATTGATGAGCTGCCATCCCGCGCGCTGCGGCAGTTCATAGTAGGGATGTTGGCAGCGGTCAAAGTACACAACATTGAAGTTGAAATTGCCGCTGGAGGGCGCGCTGCACGCATCCGCCGGCAACGCCAGGGTAAAAACAAGATTGTAGGTCTCGCCAGGGGCGATCGGTGGGAGGTGGAACGCGCCGCCGCTGTACGTCACGCCGGGCGCGGTTGTGACAACAAAAGGCGACAGATCGGTCGCCAGCGTCGCCGAATAAGCCACACCATCGCCCACGTTGGTCACGGGCACGGTGAAGGTTTGCGAACCCGCACAGAAGGGGATGTCGAAGCTGGCCGGCAGCGTGTAATCCAAATTGGGGTTGCGCATCTGCAAATCAATGGCAGCACTGGCCGTCTGCGGCGTGAGGCAGGTTTGCCCGCTACAGCCCCACGTACCGGTGACCACGTTGGTCAAATCCACACAACCTTCTACCCGGGCCACAACGGGGAAAGTGCGCACCTCGCCCACCGTCATACGGGGGATATATGCCGCGGTCAACCCGCTCTGGTACACCATCCCGCTGCCCAACACATCGGTGATGAACACGTTGGTCACGTCACCGTAGCCGGTGTTCTCCACCGAGACCGTCCACGTGACCACATCATCGAGATAAGCCGGGATCACCGCCGGTTCCTTGCGCACGATAATCGCGCCAGGATTGACTACTAGATCGGTGTAGCGAACGATGGGGGCTGCGCCAGACTGCGTCAGCGTGACGATGTTCTGCCCGGAGACCGCCGCGCACCCGCCGGTGAAGACGAAAGTGCAGGTGCGGACCTGGTTCGCCGCCATGTTGTAAGGCCCACACGTCTGCGGACTGGGCGTATATGGCGCGTGCATCGCGCTGGTGACGAGGACGTTGGTCACCGGCGTGCTGTTGTTGGTGAAGACGACCGTGTACGTGAGCACGTCGCACACATTGGCCGTCGCCGGGCCAGAGACCGACAGACCGGTAGCCCGGACGACGCTCAACGGCGCGCTGACAGCCGCCGCCTGTGGCGCTGGCACCGTCGCCGCCACAAACCACGCCGGGAACGTCGCCGCCGGATTGGACGCTGCCGGATCGGTCGCCGCCGGGTGATTCAGCCAGGCAGGAAGCAGCTCAGTCGCAGCGGACGCAACCGGCCGACTCGCCGGCGGGCGGGACATCCACGCCGGGAACACCTCCGTCGAGGGCGATGCGGCTGCTGTCGCCGGGACTGGCGCGGCTGCCACAAACAACACCGGGGAAAAAAGGCCAAACAAAAGCGAACACGCGGTCAAAAAACTGAGTAGCTTCATCGTCCCCTCCATCACAAACGATAAGTGCATTACAAAACGGCATACTGGATAAAACGTAAAACGTGAAACGTAAGATTCCGTTTACGTTTTACGCTTTACGCTTTAACCCTCACCGCAACAACGCCAAATACTGCTCCAACGTCTGCGCGTTCAACTGCCCCACATGGCGGGCAACGACGCGCCCTTCGGCGTCGAGGAAATACGTCGTCGGGTAGCCGGAAACCTGGTACTGCTGCGCCGTCCGACCATCGGCGTCCAGAACCACGGGATACAGAATGCCTTGCTTGTCCACGTAGGGCTGCACCAGGTCCGCCGTTTCGCGCACGTTGACGCCGACAAACTGCACGCCCGTCGCAGCCTCGCGCGCGTGCGCCTCCACCAGCAGCGGCGTCTGCGCCCGGCAATGGCTGCACCACGTCACCCAGAAGCTCAAAACGACCGGTTGGCCCCGCAGCGCGTCCAGGTCGAGCGTGGATGGCGGATCGCTACCCAGAAGCAGAAGCGCAAAGTCCGGCGCGCGCTGCCCCACCCCGGTTCCGCGCGGAACATCATCCGCTGATGAGGCCGAGACAGATGTAGCAGTCAATACGGGTGCAGGTGCAATGGGCGTAGGCGTGGGGAAAGTCTCAGTAGGCGTCGCTTTCAGCGGCGTCGCTTTCAGCGGCGTCGCGGTGGGCGTGGGCGAAGCAATGGGCGCTGCCATCTGGGGCCGCGCAACGACGCTGCCCGCCGCCAAACGTACATCGGTGGCCTGCCGCAATTCAAGGATAAAGGCTTCCGGCGTCATGCCGCGCGCTTTGGCCTGCGCTGCGCTGAAGTCACGCGCGGTGATCAGATTCGCTAGGTAAGCATCGAAGGCCGCCAGCGGGAACCCTTCAGCGAGCAGCGCTGCCTCCAACTCTGCCGTGGACTTGCCATACGCCGCCAGCAGCGCCTCACGTTCCGCCGTCACCGTCTCCGGCGCCACACTGAATCCGGCGGACTCGGCGGCGCTCAACAGCAAAACTTCGTTGACCAGCCTGTCAACCGCCGTTTCCTCGTCCGCCGCCGGGATATTGAACAGCGCGTTGAGCGCCCGATCCATAGCCTGGCGTTGCGCCAGCGCCTCACGGGGCAATGGATTGCCGTTAATCCAGGCGACAGCATCTTGGGAAGCGGCTGGCGCGGCAGTGGGGAAAAGTGTCCGCGGGGCAGGTGTAGCGACGGCTTGCGCAACGCCAGATGACAGCGGGCGCGCGGGCCGGTTGAGCAACCACAGGCCCAGGCCGCCCATCAACGCGGCTGCCGCCACCGTCAACAGCGCCGCCAGCCACCGCCCGCCTTTGTTTCGCATGGGTTTTCCCGTGTGGTTTAGCCGCTCACGTCCGCCGACGGGCCAGCGCCGCTCCAACGAGCGCGAGGAGCAGCAAGCCCCCCCATCCCAGGAATGAGGCTGCGGCAGAGCCAGCAACGCCAGACTCCGGCAGCAACGGAACGGAAGTTGGCGTCTCGACAGGCATCTCCACTGGTGTAGGAGAAGGCGGTGGGCCGGGTTCCTGAGTCTGCGGCGTAGGTGTGGGGGATGCCGTGGGGGTTGGGGTAACAGTGAGGGTGGGCGTAGCGGTGATCGTCGGAGTTGGCGTATCGGTAGGCGTAGCAGTGATTGTCGGAGTGGGCGTGTCGGTGGGCGTGGGCGTCGGTGTGATGCCTGCTGTCACCGGCGCAGGGCACAGCAAGCCCCACAAACTCAACGACAACAATAAAAGTACAGCAGTCCATAGACCTGTTTTTGTATGATGCATTGAAGTTACACTCCCCTTTCTGACGACGCCATCGGCATCTCAAGCCAACTAAGCGGCGTGGATGAGACTTTGACACCTTACATCAATAGTCGGCGCCGCGCACTCCAATCGGTCTCGTTGCCTGGACAGATGGAGAAACACTGATGCTAACGGTATGCATTATACCATTGACCATGGCATGACCGCAAGTCAAACCATCAAAGTGGGTATAGGACAAATTATTGGGAATCGCTCGGGCCGATCTCCGACCGCGCCCGCCCAACCCATCACCTGGGCCTGTGGTGGCGCGGTCGGAGACCGGCCACAGCGGGTTAAGTGAGCGAGAACGAGATGCCTCACCCCAACCCATCAATACCCGCGCGCCACCAGCGGCAGATAGAGGTGCATCGCCCAGGGGAGCACCGCCCAGTGCAGTGGCAACGCCGGGTCGCCGAAGAAGTGGAAGCTATCAACCAGATGTTTGCCCACGCCGCCAGCCACGGCCACTTTGGCGACGCTTGCCGCGACGCCGGGTGAAGCGGGACTCGCCCCCAGCGCGCTCGCGTAAAACGCCTGGTGTAGCGGCGTTTGCGAGCTGCCAAGTCCCAGACCAGCATTGCCCAACGTAGCAACCGCGCCGGCCTGTGGCAGTCGCAACAACGCCTCGTCCATCGAGGTCATATTGGGATCAGGATGCGTGAAGTGCCCGGTAAAGCAGCTCATCGAGAGCACCAGCGGGTAACGCGCAGCGCGCGCCAGGAGAGGCAAATCGTCGGTGTGAAAGAGCCGCCCGTGTTCCCACTGTTGAAAGGCGCTGTGCCCCACCCAATTAACCACGAGCGCGCCCTGGTTCCAGCCCTGCAACAGCGCCGCGCGCACATCCGGCAGATTGGCGCAGGCGGTGGAGTTGATGGGATCGTCGGCGCAGTAGAGGCGGGTGACGGTGTGCGTGATGGGCGCCAGCGCCGTCACCGACTCGGCCTCGGCGGGAAAATTGCCGGCGGGATCGGCGTCATCGGCGACGAAGAGGTGGCGCGTGTTCCAGTCGCCGGGCAGAGGCGCGCTGGTGTAGGCGATGAGCTTGTCAATGACGGCACTCAACTCAGCGGGCGAGTTGACGGGCAGCCGCCCCACCGCCAGGTCGGGCAACAGGTCGTCGCCGTCTACGGCGACGAAACGGTTGTCGGCGGGAATTTCGCCAAGCCACGGGTCGGCGTAGGCCAGATAAGGCGGCAGCAGCGTGGGCGAGCCGGTTTTCAGGTGGTCGAGCGGATCCCACGTCCCATCGCCCACCAGCAGCAGGTAGCGCGGGCGCGGCGTCCACGCAGCGTAGGCGTGGGCGACGAACGCGCGCAGCGCCGCCGGGTCCATGCGCCCATCGCCGTAGAGATCGTAGAGCGCCTCCGTGGATGCAGCAAACGTGGTCAGGCCGCGTGCCTCGTGGAGCGCCAGCAACGGTGCGAGCGCCGGGAGCAACGACGCGGGCGCGAGTGCCAGGTAGTCCGCGCCCGCCGGTTCATCCAGCGTTGCCAGCGGCGACCACTCGGTGAGCGCCCGCACCGCATCCGGTCGTGTAGCGAAGTACGCGCGCGGGCCGGGGCGGTCATCCACCAGCGGGAATCCTGCCGGGAGACGCACAGGCGCGTCAGGAGCGGTCACATCAAAGACGAGGGCATTGGCAGGCAGCCCGCCGACAGTATACTGCCGGGGTTCCGCCGCACCGGTGAAATGGATGCTCGGCGCAGCCGTCGCCGCCAGGGGATAGCGCAGCGCCAGCGCATCCACCCACGTCCCTTCGATGGCGACGCCGGCAATGCCGGGGAGCGTGAGCCGCACGGTGTTGTTCCCGGCGAGCAGGGTAGCCGCCGGGACGCTGAACTGGGCGACCTGCGGCGTGCGTCCAGACCACGTCACCTCACCCACGCTCGCGCCGTTGACGCTGACGCCAACGCGATGGTTGGGGTCGCCGGCCGGGTTGGTGTAGCCGTGCAGCCACACGGTCAGCGTCGCGGGCAGACCGGCGCTCAGCGGTGTGTCGAGGGGCAGCGTGAAATCGGCGGTCGTCGCGCAGGCCGCCGACGCGGGACGTTCCAGACAGCGCCAGTACCAGTGATCGCCATTGCGGGGCGAGGGGTAGAGCGAGTCGTAGGCGCGCTGCTCTTCGGCGATGACCGCGGCCCAGGGCGCTCCAGCCGGCAATGACGTGGCGGCAGGCGCATAGCTCGCCATCCGCAAGGCAGGCGCGTCGCCGTAGGTGGCGCGGTAGACTTCGTCTATGGCCCAGGGGGTGGGCTGTGGATCGGCGTAGAAGAGGAAGCGTTGCGCGGCGGCATCCCAGTGCAAGGCCACTTCGGCGCCGGTCGCCGGGCGAACAAGGCGCACACGGGCCGGGTCCGCCGGCGCGGTGACGACGCCAGCGGCCTGCAAGGTATCCCACGCCAGGGCGTACACGCCGCGCGCCGTCACGCGGAACTGCGCCGTGGGGACGGATACCTCGGATACTACCGTAGCGGCCAACACTTCGGCAGCGGTCGTCGCCGGTTGGGGATAGCCGGCGAGCAAAGATGGGTTGAGGACGAGTGGGCGCAGGGCAGCGTGCAGCGGCGCGACAGGTCCGGCAGCGCGCAACGGTTCGGCGAAGCGCAGCGTCGCCTCAACGGCGCGGAACTGCGTCAGGCGCAAGGCCACGGGATCGTAGTCGAAGGGCACGAAAGTCAACTGCGCCAGACGCACACCGGCCATCCGCCCAATCTCGGTCAACGTCACCCCGGCGGGGGGCAAACCGGGCAGTTCCCAGAGCGGGTCTGGCAGCGCAGCGTCGGGCGACGTTTCCAGCGTCAGCGGGGCGCGCAGTGCGCGCGTGGTCACGTCGAGCGTGCGGACGGTCAACGTCACCGCGCCGGTGGGCGGCAGGACGACAAGGGTCGTCGCGTAGGGCAACCCTGACATAGCGTCGGTCCGCCAGCCGGACAAGGGCCACGCATCTGCGCGCACGGCATCCAGCGCAGGTGAAGTCCAGCGTAAAGCCAGGGTTTCGGGCGTCTCTGTGCGTATCTGCGGCGCGGGTGTAGGGTCAACCGCCGCCACAGGGACAGCGCGGATCATGGAAAAGACAAGCAGCAATGCGAAGAAGGCGCGACAACGACGCGACAACATCGTACCCACCATAGCTTTCTCCACAATACAATTTGGGCGCGTTTCAGCTCAGTCGAAGAACGAGCTTCTGTAAAACGTAAAACGTAAAACGTGAAACGTAAGAGATTTTTACGTTTTACGCCTTACGTTTTACGCACCCACATTATACAGGAAAAATGGCGCGGCAGATTGCCGCAGCGCCGTTTTGCAGTATAACTAAGACGTTGCATCAATCAGCCGCTCAAGAGGCACAGAATGCACAATCTGATACCGCATTTCATCCACGAACGCTTCAGCCGGGAAGAACGCGCCGGAGCTTTTTCTGCAACGACGCTCTTTGTTGACGTCACCGGCTTCACGCGGCTGACCGAGACACTGATGCAGCACGGCAAAGAGGGCGCAGAGACCCTCACGGACGCGCTCAATCACGTCTTCAATCCGCTGGTTGGTGAAGTCTACGCGCGCCGGGGCTGGATCGCGGCTTTTGTGGGCGACGCTTTTCTGGCGCTTTTCCCGCACGACGCTGATCCCGCTCAAGCGCGCCGCGCGGCGCTGGACACCGCCGCGCACATCCTTGCGTTCCTCAAGGAGCAAGGCGCAATCTCCACCCGCTACGGCGATTTTACGTTCAGCGCGCGGATCGGGCTTTCGGATGGGCCGGTACGCTGGAACATCCTGGGCGCGGACAACCGCCGCACCTATTTTTTCAGCGGCGCGGCGATAGCGGGTTGCACCTATATGGAAAGTCAGGCCGGTGTGGGTGAAATTGCAGCGGACAGGCTGATATGGCCCGCGATTGTCGGCGAAGACGTCGGCGGCGTCGAGGTCACAGGTGAACCACGCGGCGAGTTTTTTGTCCTGTCTACGTTGCCGGCCCCCTCCCGCCCCAAGCTGGCTGGCGCTCCTGCCGCGTTGCCACGCGAGGCGCTGCGTCCCTTCGTGCTGGACGCCGCGATTGATCTGGTCACAGGCAGTGGCGGGGCTGAATTCCGCCAGGTGGTCAACATCTTCGTCTCCTTCGATCCGACGCCGGAAGTCGAGGCGCTGATTGATCCCTTCGTGACCACGATCCTCAACGCGGCGACCGATCACGGCGGCTACTTCAACAAGCTCGACGCCAGCGACAAAGGGCCGATGATCCTGGTGCTCTTCGGCGCGCCCATCGCCCACGAGAACGATGTAGAGCGCGCCGCCGACTTTCTCACGGCGTTGCGCGAACAGACCGCCGCCTCCGACTTACGCGCGATCCGCTGGCGCGCCGGGGTGAGCTACGGCATCGTCTACGCGGGGATTATCGGCAGCGCCGAGCGGTGTGAATATACGGCCATCGGCAGCGTGGTCAATCTCGCGTCGCGGCTCACCACGGCGGCGACGTGGGGTGACATTTACCTCTCCGAGCATGCGGCAGCCAGCAAAACGATCAAAACCGCCTACCTGGGCGCGCGTCCTTACAAGGGATTTGCGCAGCCGCAACCGACCTACCAATTCCTGGGGCGTAAAACTGAAGCGCCGACCTTCTTTGAACAACCGTTGGTCGGACGGCAAACTGAACTGGCGCAACTGCTCACAGCAGTACAACCGCTGTTCGCGGGGCGCTTTGGCGGCGTGGTGTGCATCACCGGAGAAGCCGGTCTGGGTAAATCGCACCTGGCCTACGAATTGGAGCAGACGCTCCACCAACGCGACGCGGTGACATGGTTCACCGCGCAGACCGATCAAATCCTCCGCCAGGCGTTCAACCCGTTCACGTACTTCCTCAAACGCTACTACAACCAGGCCCCGGACGTTTCGAGCGACCAGAATAAAGAACGTTTCGAGACGCGGCAGCGGGCGTTGCTCGCCGCACTCGAAGCATACGGCGCAGCCACACCTTCAAAAGCGCAAGCCGTGCAGGCGCACATCGCTGAACTGCGCCGCGTGGAGTCGGTCCTGGGCGCATTGGTGGGCCTGCACTGGCCCGGCTCGCTCTACGAATCGCTGGAAGGGGAGCTGCGTTACCAGAACAGCCTGCTGGCGATCAAGGCGCTGGTGCTGGCCGAGACTTTCTTCAAGCCCGTCGTGCTGCTGCTGGAAGACTTGCAATGGCTCGACCCGGCCTCTTACGACGTGTTGACGACGCTGTGCCGCAACGTCAACGAATATCCGTTCCTCATCCTCATCACGTCACGCTATCTGGACGACGGCAGCCCGCCGGTCGTACCGCTGCCCGCCGATGTCCCTACCCTGACGCTCGACTTGAAAACGCTCTCCCCGCCGGAGTTGCGGCAATTGACCGAGACGATCCTGGACGGCGACAGCGACGCGAGTTTGCTCGCGCTGTTGCAAGAACGCACCCAGGCCAATCCCTTCTTCGTCCAACAGTTCCTCTACTACTTCCGAGAAAACGCGCTGCTCGAACGCGCGCCGCACGGCGTCTGGCAGCTCAAGAGCGGCTTGCCCGTGGAAATGCCCACGACGATCAATGCTTTGCTGATCGCGCGCGTTGACCGGCTGGCGCAAAACGTGAAGGATGTGGTCAAAGCCGCCGCCGTGCTGGGCCGCGAGTTCGACGATCACATTCTGGCGTACATGCTCGCCGCCGACATCACCGCCGAAGTGCGCGCCGCCGAACAGGAGCAGATCTGGTCGCGGGTGTAAAAAAGCCGGGGTTCTGAGATGACAACCTACCTGTTCAAGCACATTCTGATCCGCGACACCGTCTACACGATGCAGTTACGCACCCGGCTGCGGGAGCTGCACGCGCGGGCGGGCGAAGCCATTGAGTCGTTGCACGCCGATAACCTGGCGCCGTTCTACGCTGACCTGGCTTACCATTACGGGCAGGCCGACATCCCCGACAAAGAACGCTACTACGCGCTCCAGGCCGGGCGGCGCGCGGCGGACGAGTACGCTAACGAAGAGGCGCTGCGCTTTTTGACGCGCGCGATGGAATTGACGCCATCGCACGACAAAGCCACGCAATACGAAATCCTCAGCGCCCGCGAGATGGTTTATGACTTGCAAGGCAACCGCGAAGCCCAACGCCACGACTTGCAACTGCTCTTTTTTGTGGCGCAGGGCGAACAAAAGGCGGACGTGGTGTTGCGCCAGGCCAGATATGAAGAACAGGTCGGCAACTATACCGGCGCGGTGGATACTGTGCAGCGCTGCGTCGAACTCGCGCAGCGCTATCACAAGCCCGCCACAGAAGCGCGGGCTTACCTGTATTGGGCGCGCGCGGAATGGCGACAGGGGCGCTACCACGCAGCGATGCCGCTGTTCGAGCAGGCGCTATCTCTGGCGCGCCAGGTTGGCCTACCCGATACCGAAGCCGATAGCCTGCGCAATCTGGGCAACGTGCACTGGTCATTGGGCCAATATCCCGAAGCGATGGCCTACTATGAGCAAGCCTTGTCCCAATATCAAACGCTCAACTACAGACGCGGCGAGAGCGCCACGTTGAATAACATCAGCATCGTGCTCGTGGATCAGGGAGATTATGCCCAAGCCCGCGCCTACAGCGAATCGGCCCTGCACCTGAAGACGATGATCGGCGATCGCATCGGCGCGCGCATCGCGCATAGCACGCTCGGCGACATCGCCTGGCACTTTGGGCAGTTGGCGGAAGCGCGCCAGCACTACGAAGCCGCGCGCCGTCTCAGCGAAGAGGTAGATGATCCACCGGGACGCTGCGAGGATCAGGTGAACCTGGCGCGGCTGGCTTACCGCGAAGGCAACTACGCCGTGGCCCGCACACACAGCCAGCAAGCCCTTGCCCTGGCGCGCGGTCTCAATGATGCCAATATCCAGGCATTCGCCTTGCTCTTTTTGGGACACGCGGCCCTGGAAATGGGCGACTACGCCGAGGCAGCCACAGCGTACACCGATGCCCTCGCGCTGCGCCGCGCGCTGCGCCAGGAGCACCTGATCGCGGAGCCGCTTGCTGGTCTGGCGCACGTATGGCGCTGTCAAGGGGAACTGGCGCAAGCTCGCACGTGCCTCGAAGAGCTGCTGTCCTACCTGCCTGAGGACGCCGTCCAATCGCGCCGCATCTTGCAAGGCGCGCGCGATCCCACGCAGATTTATCTGACCGCCTATCGCGTGCTTCAGGCATTGGATGATCCGCGCGCGGGCGCAGTGCTGCTGCAAGGTTACGCGCATCTACAAGCGTGCGCCGCCCGCATCAGCGACGCCGCGTTGCGCCGCCAATTTTTAGAGGATGTGACGCCGCATCGCCTTCTCGCGGAAGAAGCGCGGTTGCGCTCCTTCGAAAATAGTCGCCGAGAACACAGTTCACAGAGATAGAAAATAACTCTCTCTGTGCGCTAAAGGAGAACGAGCGCCAGACTGAAAATAACCGCTAAACTTTGGGAAGTAACGTATAATAAGGGTGCAGCGAAAGATTCGGAGGCGTCTGGACGGCATCGTGAATGCTGTCGAGGGCAGGACACTTTTGTTAAGAGGGTTGTGACGTGCGATTACAAGATCACTGGGCGATAGTGAGCGGTTGGGTGTGGCCGATGGTTGCCTGCGCCCTGACCATGACGAGAGCGGGCGACGGGGGAACCAATTTCGGCACTCTCCATGAACCAGAGACGCTCCTCTACCGGTCTGCCGGTCATAGTACAGCCCCGATGCTACTGCTTGTCGCGGCTATCGGGCTGGGACTGGCGGTCGGCAGCTTCGTGCTCATCAAGTTGCTCAATGACACCCTCATGTCGCCGGATAAAATCGCCCGGATCACCCAACTGCCCGTGCTAGGCGACATCACTGACATCGAAAGCGAAAACTATGCGGAGAGGCTTATCGTCCACCAGCGCCCCCGCTCCGCTGCGGCGGAAGCTTATCGTACCCTATGCACCAAAGTTCGCTTCTACTTCATCCATCAACCTATGCGCACGCTCATGGTTACCAGTCCCACACCCACAGTCGGGAAAAGTGCAACGCTGGCAAATCTTGCCGTGGCTATGGCCCAGACAAAACTGCGCGTCATCCTGGTTGATACGGACCTCCGCCATCCTGTGCTTCACAAATTCTTCAACGTCGCTCATACAGACGGGTTGAGCCATCTGCTCCTGACCCCAGAGCTTGAGGTAAAATCGCATCTCCAGGATACCGGGGTGGAGAACCTGCGCCTGCTGCCGTGCGGCGATCTTCTGCCGAACCCCACCGAGGTACTTGGCTCAGAACGGATGGGGCAGGTGATTGAGGCGCTCTTGGGTGAAGCCGACCTGCTGCTCTTCGATAGCCCGCCGGTTTTGACGGCGACTGACGCTGTGGTTCTCGCCGCGCGGATGAAAGAGGGCGGTGTGTTGATGGTAGCCAACGCGGGCAGCATCCGCCGGGGCATGGTGAGGCGCGCTGTCGAAGAACTTCAAAGAGTCAAAGCCCGTCTGCTTGGCGTGATCGTCAATCGGCAGCGACCACAATATGGCGCGGGGTCGCAACGATCAGGGGGCCACATTGAGCCAGCCTCGGCAGGCGTGAATGGAATACCGGACACATCCGGCGCGCGCCGCCAGAGGGCGATGGTGATGACCGGCGCGATCATGCTTGTGCTGCTGTTCGTGGGCGGGCTGATCTTGCTGAACTATGCCGACCTGCAATCGCAGGCCACACTCTCCACCGCGACAAACACTGCTTTGCCGCCGACCGTGGCTGCGACAGCCATGTCCACCCCGGCGCCCCCATCCGGCCCAACTTTGCTGCCTGGCGGGGTCTATTACACCGTGAAAGAAGGGGATACCCTGGCAAGTATCGCGTTTTTGTTCAACGTCACAACGGATACTTTACGCGAGGTCAATACGTTGGCCTCAGACGCCATCACGGCGGGACAACTACTGATGATTCCACCTACAGCAACAGCAACTTCAACGCCCGCGCCGACCGCTACGCCGATGTCCATATCTACACCTTCCCCCACGCCCACAGCGACAGCCACGCCTACACACACCCCCACCTCTACCCCCACCGTCACCCCCAGCCTGACGCCCACTGCGCCCCGTACCCGCACGCCTACTGCGACGGCTACGCCCACTGTCACCCCCACATTACTCCCCACGCCTACGGAAACGGTGGCGCCCTTACCGCCCACCAACCCATCGCCGGTACCCACCAACCCGCCACCGCCAGCGCAACCTACGAACCTGCCGCCACCCCCGTAATCGTGAGGAGACATCAGTGCTAACGCGCGCTCTGCAAGCACGAAAATGGCTGTCACAGAGGACGCAGAGAACACAGAGTTGTTTCCCCTATCGCTGTGAACGCTGTGTTCTCAGTGGCGATTTTCGAAGAAGAACCAGTCTTTCTTTACATCTTCGGTCTTTTGCATACGCCAGACTTTCAACGATATTGTCGGGAGGTACTTTATGCTGCGAAATTATCGTTTACGATTGGTCTTGTTGATCATACTGTTGGTATCCGTGCTGACCAAACCAGTGTTGAGCGCGCCAGGGCCATTTGGCAAGCTAACCCCGGAAAATGGCGCGACGGGTCAACCCTTGTTTCCTGCTTTTTCGTGGGAAGAAAGCGCGGGCGCAGTCAGCTACGAGTACTGCTACGATACGATTGACAACGATCAATGTGACAAGGCGTGGATTCCCGTTGAGACGGTGTTCTTGCCGCCGAGCGATCTGACATACAACACGACCTACTACTGGCAAGTGCGGGCAATTGATGCCGAGAACGTGAGAACCGACGCCGATGGCGGCGACTGGTGGTCATTCACGACCCAGAATCCGGCGCTGGCGGTGGACAAAGCCCTGACGAGCCAGAGCGCGACGCCAATCGCGTCAGGTACTATGCTGACCTACACGGTCACAGCGACCAACGCGGGGAACATAACCCAGCACACCGTCGGCGTGAGCGACCCGCTGCTCACGCCGAACACGCGAACCTGCCCGACTGTGGGGCCGGGCGGCGCCTGCGTCCTGGTGGGCCGCTACACCGTCACCCAGGCGGACGTGGACGCCGGGCAGATCGTCAACACCGGCAGCGCGAGGAGTGACGAGGTCACGGTCGCCGTGACAGACACCGTCGCCACGCCGATCCCGCAGCACCCGGCGCTGGCGGTGGACAAGATCCTCACAAGCCAGAGCGCGACGCCAATCGCGTCAGGTACTATGCTGACCTACACGGTCACAGCGACCAACGCGGGGAACATAACCCAGCACACCGTCGGCGTGAGCGACCCGCTGCTCACGCCGAACACGCGAACCTGCCCGACTGTGGGGCCGGGCGGCGCCTGCGTCCTGGTGGGCCGCTACACCGTCACCCAGGCGGACGTGGACGCCGGGCAGATCGTCAACACCGGCAGCGCGAGGAGTGACGAGGTCACGGTCGCCGTGACAGACACCGTCGCCACGCCGATCCCGCAGCACCCGGCGCTGGCGGTGGACAAGATCCTCACAAGCCAGAGCGCGACGCCAATCGCGTCAGGTACTATGCTGACCTACACGGTCACAGCGACCAACGCGGGGAACATAACCCAGCACACCGTCGGCGTGAGCGACCCGCTGCTCACGCCGAACACGCGAACCTGCCCGACTGTGGGGCCGGGCGGCGCCTGCGTCCTGGTGGGCCGCTACACCGTCACCCAGGCGGACGTGGACGCCGGGCAGATCGTCAACACCGGCAGCGCGAGGAGTGACGAGGTCACGGTCGCCGTGACAGACACCGTCGCCACGCCGATCCCGCAGCACCCGGCGCTGGCGGTGGACAAGATCCTCACAAGCCAGAGCGCGACGCCGATTGCGCGGGGCACGGTGCTCACCTACACGATCACGGCGTCCAACGCGGGGAACGTGACCCTTTCCAATGTGAATATCAGCGACCCCATGCTCACACCTGCCAGTAAAGGCTGTAGTGTTATGGCTGTGGGAGTAAATTGCGTTCTTGCTGGCGCCTACGTGGTGCAGGAATCAGACTTTATGGTGGGCAAGATCGTCAACACGGCAAGGGTCACTGCCGCCGCCCCCAACGGCGACCCGCTAGACCCCGTGACCGACACGGTCACTATCCTGCTCGTCGCGGCGCCGCCGGTGGCTAACCCGGATCAGTCGTCGGGCAATCCAATCGGCCAGGTCGTGACAGTGGACGTGCTGACCAATGACGTGAGGGGCGATCTGCCCCTTGATCCGACCTCGGTGGTGATCGTCAACCCACCCGCAGGCAGCACGCTAAGTCCAGACGGCAAGCTGCTGATCGTGCCCCAGCAAGGCTACTGGACGGTGAACCCGACGACCGGCGCAATCACCTTCACACCGCTAACAGGCTTTACCGGCAACCCGACACCCATCGCCTACACAGTGGCCGACGTCCGGAGCCACACCTCCAACGCCGCCACGGTGACGGTGCTTTACACTGACCCGCCGGTTGCAGTGGACGACGTGCTGCTCGGCAACCCGGTCGGTCAGCCGGTCACAATGAATGTGGTGGATAACGACACAGCGGCTGAGGGCCGGACCATTGACCCCACCTCGGTGGTGATAGTAGGCGCGCCCGGCGACGGGAAGACTCTCGTGGCGGCGGGTGAAGGCGTGTGGACCGTCAATCCAAATACCGGGGCGATCACGTTCACGCCAGAAACAGGGTTTAAGGGCAACCCAACGCCGATCGCGTACACGGTGAAAGATGACCAGGGGAACATCTCCAACCAGGCTACCGTCATCGTTACCTATACGAACAACCCGCTGGCCAGGAACGACGTGTCAGCGGGCAACCCGATCGGCAGCGTGGTGACGGTGGCGGTGCTGAATAACGACGTCATGGCGCCGGGCCGGACGCCCAATCCGGCGTCGGTGCAGATCACCGGTACAGCGAACCCGGGTGCGAGCCTGGTGGTGACGGGGCAAGGCGTCTGGTCGGTATACACCGTCACCGGCGTGATCACTTTCACGCCGGAAGCGAGCCTGGTGGGCAACCCAACGCCCATCGCCTATACGATGAAGGACGATCAAGGCAACATCTCCAACGCGGCCACGGTGACAGTCACCTACACCGCGCCGCCGACGGCGAAAGACGACGCAAGCCCGGGCAACCCGATTGGGTCCACGGTGACAGTGGCGGTGCTGCTCAACGACTCGGCAGCGCCAGGCCGGACGCTGAACCCGGCGTCGGTGCAGATCACCGGTACAGCGAACCCGGGTGCGAGCCTGGTGGTGACGGGGCAAGGCGTCTGGTCGGTATACACCGTCACCGGCGTGATCACTTTCACGCCGGAAGCGAGCCTGGTGGGCAACCCAACGCCCATCGCCTATACGATGAAGGACGATCAAGGCAACATCTCCAACGCGGCCACGGTGACAGTCACCTACACCGCGCCGCCGACGGCGAAAGACGACGCAAGCCCGGGCAACCCGATTGGGTCCACGGTGACAGTGGCGGTGCTGCTCAATGACTCGGCAGCGCCAGGCCGGACGCTGAACCCGGCGTCGGTGCAGATCAGCGGGACGACGAACCCGGGCGCGAGCCTGGTGGTGACGGGGCAGGGCGTCTGGTCGGTATACACAGTCACCGGCGCGATCACCTTCACGCCAGAAGCGAGCCTGGTGGGCAATCCAACACCCATCGCCTATACGATGGCCGACGACCAGGGGAACGTATCCAACGCGGCCACGGTGACAGTCACCTACGTCGAACCAGACGCGCAATTCTTCGTTTACCTGCCACTGACGGTACGGGACTGGCCGCCCATCCCTGCAAAACCCGTGTTGAATGTCATCAACAATCCTGATGGCTACGGTGAATACACGGTCAGTTGGAGTAGCGCAAAGCACGCTACGTCATATATCTTACAAGAAGCCAAAACTAGCAACTTTAGCGATGCCGTCCAGGTCTATTCCGACACAAATACCAGCGTATTGCTCAGCGATAGAGGTCCCACGCGCTACTACTACCGCGTCCTGGCGCGCAACGTCTATGGCGATAGTAGCTGGTCGAATGTGCAGGCGGTGGACGTGTTGTGGGAAAAAGAGCCTAACGACGAAGCGCTGAACCAGGCCAACGGCCCGCTCGTCTCGGGTCTTACCTACTACGGTCGCTTCTCCAGTGGTGCAGACAGACAGGACTATTTCTTCATCTATCTGCAAAGCGCCCAGAGTGTGGAACTCTGGCTCAGCAACATCGCGGCGGGGCAGGATTATGACCTCACGCTGCGCAATACCGCCCTGCAAGTGGTAGGATACTCCGGTGAACCAGGTGACGCCAACGAGCACATCCGGACCACCACACTGCCAGCCGGACGCTACTACATCCAGGTCTACAACCGCAGCGGAAGCAGCAGCACCCAGGCGTATTATCTACGGGTGGCCTACCCAGCCGTGGGATTCGCCAGCGCGGATCCATATCCTCCCACTGCGACCCTCCAATAGCCTGCCGGAGCCGTAAAGTAACGAGCGCAGCGCCCCAGGGATGGGGCGCTGCGCAAAAAACAACTTCGCTTTGTCGAGTGAGGACAAATGATAAGAACGCTCCCTGCCTTCGATGATGTCATTGACGCCGCCAGCCGCATCCAGCCCTATATCCATCGCACGCCAGTTTTGACCTGCAGAACGCTGAACAAACTGGCTGGCGCGGAGATATTCCTGAAAGCCGAAAACTTCCAAAAAGTTGGGGCCTTCAAAGCCAGAGGGGCCTGCAATGCCGTTTTTGCGCTCGCGGCGGATGAAGCGCAGCGCGGGGTGGCGACGCACTCATCGGGGAATCACGCGCAAGCCATCGCATACGCGGCAGGGTTGCGCGGGATACCCGCCATCGTGGTGATGCCAGAGGATGCGCCGCCCGTCAAAGTGGCCGCGGTCAGAGACTACGGCGCCGAAATTGTGTGGGCCGGTGCCACGCCCCTGGACAGGGAACGAACGCTGGAAGCTGTGCTCGAACAGACCGGGGCCGTTTTCATCCATCCATCCAACAACTTTCACGTGATTGCCGGACAAGGCACAGCCGCACTGGAACTTCTCCAGGATGTCCCCGATCTGGATATCGTGATGACGCCAGTGGGCGGCGGCGGATTGCTGGCGGGAACGACATTGTCAGTAAAGGCCCTCTCGCCACGCGCGCGGATTATTGGCGCCGAACCTGAGACAGTGGATGATGCCGCGCGTTCTTTGCGGGACGGCTGCATCTACCCACCGACGAATGAGCACACCATCGCCGACGGGTTGCGCACTTTCCTCGGCGACGTGAACTTCCCCATCATCCGGGAGCATGTCAGCGCCATCGTCACCGTCAGCGAAGCAGGGATTATCGCGGCGATGCGTTTGATCTGGGAACGGCTGAAAATCATCATCGAGCCGTCGGCGGCGGTGCCGGTGGCGGCGGTGTTTGAGCACCCCGACGTTTTCCGGGAGCAACGTGTCGGCGTGATTCTCTCCGGCGGCAATGTTGACGTGACGCGCCTGCCGTGGTAGGATGGAGGATTCAAAACGCTCGAAGCCTCGTTCATGGGGCGGCTTTGGTGATCTCTGGCTCACCGGTTCGCCGGACGAGGGCGGCGAGCGAGATGGATAAAATACGGACTGGCGTTGTTTTCATATTTAACTTATAATGAAAGTAATTTTCTAACCCCCAAGGTATGTCAAACTCTCTGTGGTTAAGGAATAACATTATTGGAAAAAGCATACATACATAAAAGAGGAGGCATAGTCATGACTATACAATTGGTACAAAACGTATGGCGAAAAAGCTTGCTGGTATTGGTCAATCTCGCCCTGCTGGCAGGGTTGATATGGAACGCGCTACCGGCTACCCCGGCGGTGGCGGCTTCGACGGGGTATGTGCAGGAGGTTGACACAGGCGGCTGGCACACCTGCGCGCTGACTTCCGAAGGCCGAGTGAAATGTTGGGGCAGCAATACTAACGGAGAATTAGGGGATGACAAGGTCAGTGGAAACAGCAGCGCTGTACCGGTAGATGTGTGCGCCGATGCCACCTGTGCAACATCGTTGAATAATGTGGACGCGATTGCCACGGGCCGCTATCACTCCTGCGCGTTGTTAGGCACAGGCAAGGTCAAGTGCTGGGGATACAATGGCGACGGTCAACTGGGCGACAATTCTACAACCCAAAGCAACACCCCGGTCTACGTATGCGCGGATGCAAGTTGCACAACAGACTTGACAGACGTTATTGCAATTACGGCCGGCGACAATCACACATGCGCCTTGATTAGTGGCGGCGGGGTCAAATGTTGGGGGAATAACGACGCCGGTCAGCTAGGCGATAACAATGCTCCTAATGATAGCCCCGCCCCCATTGATGTATGTGCGGATACAGGCTGCGCCAACGCGCTCAGTGGGATAAGTGCTGTAGCGGGAGGTTACCAACACACCTGTGCGGTGACGACAGCCGCTAATGCAATGTGCTGGGGCGCTGATGGCGGCGGGCAACTGGGCAACGGCGCTCCGTATACAGACAGTGGTTTACCCGTGTATGTCCGTACCAGTAACTCAGACGCCAATCCGCTGAGCAATGTGAGTGCGATCGGCCTGGGCGCTTACCATTCCTGCGCAGTATTAACTGGCGGCGGCATTAAGTGCTGGGGATTTAACAACAGTGGGCAGTTGGGGGACAAATCATCCACCAATCGTCCGTCCCCTGTGGATGTCCACACCAGTGCTGGAGATGCCACACCCTTAAGCGGTGTAAGCGCAGTCAACGGAGGCTATGAACATACCTGTGCACTCATGACAAACGGCAGCATCAAGTGTTGGGGCGCTAACAGCCTGGGCCAGCTCGGTGATGACAACGCCCCGAATAATAGTGATACGCCTGTAGATGTAAGTGGATTGGCGGGGACAGCCAATACAGCGAGCGCAGCAGTATACCATAGCTGTGCGCTGCTGAATGATGGTCGCGTTAAGTGCTGGGGATTTAATGGCGATGGGCAACTCGGCGACGGCACTAATACGCAACGCAACACACCGGTGAACCAATTGTGGATGACCACCTACGTGACCACTGGAGCAATAAACAATGGCATGTGTAGCGGCAACGGTCCCTGCTATGCCTCTCCCACCACGGCGCTCAATTTCACTGTCGGCAATGTCACGTATAGCGGAACAGTTAACGTGCGAAGTGGCACGTACAACGAGTCGCTCACCCTGGACAAAAACGCGACCGTCATCTTCGAGGCTAACGCGACGCTCAACGGCGACCTGACCCAGTCCGATGGGACGCTGACCATCGGTAATGGCTTCGCTCTGAACGGCGCACTCAGCCAAACCGGCGGAACGATGACCATCGGTACGGGCTTCAGCCTGAGTGGCAATCTCAGCCAAAACGGTGGAATGTTAACCATCGCCGACAACGCCGCGTTGGGCGGCAGCCTGACGCAGGCCAGTGGGACGCTGCAAATCGGCGACAACGCTACGCTAGGCAGTGACCTCGATCAGTCCGATGGGACGCTGACTGTTGGCACTGGCTTCGGTCTGGGCGGCAATCTCAGCCAAACCGGCGGGGCGCTGACCATTGGCAGCGGCGCAACCCTGGGCAGCAGCCTGACGCAAAACAACGGGACGCTGGCTCTCGGCAACAACATAGCACTAAGCGGCGCCCTCAACCAATCGGGTGGAACGCTAGGGATTGGTGACGGTGCCACGCTAGGCGGCAACCTGACGCAAAGCTATGGGACGATAACCATCGGTGCAGACACAATTCTGAGCGGCACCCTCAATCAATCCGATGGCACCATCAATGCGCCTACCGGGACGTTCTCCATCACGGGTGACTTGACACGCACAGGCGGATTGTTCAATCATAACGATGGCACAATCGTTTTCAACGGCACCGGGACACAAACCTTGACCGGCTACACGATATTCAACAACCTGACCATCAATTACGGTAATCTCCTGGTGCTCGCCACCCAACCGGCGATACTCGGCACATTCACCAACAACGGCGGAGTGCAGGAGACCAAAAACGTTGGAGGCGCTACGCTCTTTCTCGACCTCTGGGGGAACGAACAAAAGTATTGGGGCGTGTGGATCACCCCCGTAAGCGGCAGTATGGGGGATACCACGGTCACCATTCGCGGCAACCAGAACTGTACCACCCAGGCAAGCGACCCTATCGTCCGGCGTTGCTTCGAGATCGTGCCCACAACCCCGACAACCGCCACCCTGAACTTCCACTATAGCGAAGCAGAACGCAATGGGCAAGCGAACGCGACGATGCTGGTCTACCACTGGAACGCGACCAATCACGTGTGGGAGCAAGAAACGGGGATATACACGGTAGGCGGAACAGGAGACGGACAATTTGTACAAGTCACCGATGTCTCCAGGTACTCGAAGTTCGTGCTGAGCAGCAGTTTATCAGCCCCCACCGCCATCAAACTAAACACGCTCACCGCCGTGGGCGGCGGCTGGGGATTCAGCGTGCTGCTTGGCTTCATTGCCGCGTTCGCGCTTACGCGGCGCAAGCGATAAATCTGTTGACACAGAAGAACCGGGGCTTTTTGCCCCGGTTTTTTTATTGGCCTGCGCTAACCTTACGAAGGTCAAAAAAATGCTGTAAGGTTAGGATCAAGCTAACCTGATGCAAACTTCGATCTATAGATTCCCTCGGCGAGAACCTCGGCAAGACGCGCCAACTCCGGCGGTTTTTGCAGCCACGCCACGACGCCAACGGCTTGCAAGGCTTCACGTTCGTCGGTCAACGGATGCCCGGTCATCACCACTACCCGTAATGCCGGGGCCTGTTGGTGCAATGCCTGCGCGAGCGCCTTGCCGCCCATCTCCGCCATCACCAGGTCGGTCAGCACCAACGCGATCTCTGCGCGGTGCGCGGCGAAGACTTCTAGCGCGACCCGCCCGTTGACCGCCTCCAGAACGCGGTAGTTGAGCAGTTCCAGGCTGGCGACGATGGCAGCACGCGCCGCCGCATTATCTTCCACCACCAGGATCGTCTCGCCGCAGCCCATCGGCAAATCATCAAAAACGACGGCCGGCGGCGCTTCCGGCAACGCCAACGCGGGCAGATAGAGGGTGAAGGTTGTTCCCACGCCCAATTGCGTCTTGACGTCAATGTAGCCATCATGGCTGGATACAATCCCGTACACCTGCGACAATCCCAAACCGGTCCCCTTGCCCGGCGGCTTGGTAGTGAAGAAAGGATCGTAGATGTAGGGCAGAACGTCATCAGGAATGCCCATGCCGGTGTCCGTTACCGCTATTTCAACCCAATCGCCCGGCGACATATCGGGCAACGGAGCCTGTTTCGCTTTCGAGAAGTGCAGCCGCGCGAGTTCGATGGAAAGTTTACCGCCCTCCGGCATCGCGTCCCGCGCGTTCACGACCAGGTTCATAAACACCTGCTGCATCCGCGTCGGATCAATGTTGACCGTATAGGCATCCGCGCCGTAAGTGAAGGCGACCTGGATGCTCTCTGGCAGTGTGCGCTCCCACAGTTTGACTTGCTCTTTGAGCAAGGGAACTAAATCCAAAGGCAGCCGCTCCAACACGGTGCTGCGGCTAAAGTCCAGGATTTGGTTGATGAGATCAGCGGCGCGATGCGCCTGATCGGTGATGATTTTGAGACGATCCCGCAGTTGGGGATTAAGATCTGGCGTGCGCAGCGACATCTGGCTGTACAGCACAATGCCGGCAAGGATGTTATTGAAATCGTGGGCGATGCCGGCAGCCAGTTGGCCGACCGTCGCCAGCCGATCCTGGCGTTGCACCGTCTCACGGAAGGCATATTCCTCAGTCACGTCGCGGATCACCAGCACCCACCCCCCCATCATCGGCCCGGTCTCAATGGCGCGCGCTGTGACCTGGAAGTGCTGACGTTTGACGCTCACGTCGTGCCACAAGCCACGGGGCGGTGGGCTGAGCAGTTCGGCGATGGGACGTTCGCCAAGCTGCGTCAGTATTCGCGCAGGTTCCCAGACGGGTGTGGAGGTCAAAACTGGCAGATAGGTGAGGGCAGAAGGGTTGCACAACAGCACACGCAGTTCAGCATCCAACAGCAGCACGCCTTCGGGAACTGTGTCCATGATTTGCTGCATCTGCCGGGTCTGCTCCTGCACCTGGCGCAGCAGACGCTCGCGGTCTTGCTCGGCGCGCTTGCGCTCGGTGATGTCCAGGGCGGTGAACGTGACCCCGGCGGCAAGATCGGTCGGGTCAAGCGGCGTCGAACTGAGCCACATATCCAGAATCTGGCCGTCTTTGTGTCGCCAGCGCGTTTCGACAGTACCAGTCCCGTATTCGCGTATCTGCCGGTACTTCTCCCGCCCTACATACTCGAAGTCTTCGTCGGTCAGGTACAATATACGCGCGCTTTGACCGACCAGCTCGTCTTGTGTATACCCCGTCATCTCACAGATACGGTCATTCACTTGCAGAATCACGCGATTGGCGACCAGACCAATGCCGATGGAGGCGGCCCGAAAAATGCTGCGTAATGTCGCGGCGCTGCGGCGCAGCGCCGCTTCGGCCTGCTGGCGTTCTTCTTCAGCGCGCAACCGCTCAGTGATATCCCGCACGGTTGAGAAGATCGCCGGTTTGCCTTTGTACGTCGCCAGGCGTGCGTGAACTTCGACCGGGAGACGCCGCCCATCGCGCGTCACATGCGTCTGAGAAAACAACACATCCCGGCCGGCGCGGAGATCGCGCATGACCGCTGGCATGTCCGTCCCGGAATCGGGCGCGTCAACCTGAGATACATGCATCTGCAAGAGTTCCGCGCGCGTGTAGCCCAACATACGACATGCGACTTCATTGACCTCAAAGATGGCACCGGGCAGACCGTCAGCGTTCACGTAATGGCCATAAATCGCGTCCGTTGTTGCATCCGCCAGGCCGCGGTAGCGGGCCTCGCTTTCGCGCAACGCCTCTTCAGCGCGCCGGTGGGCAAGCGCGGTAGCCAAACTGTCGGCCAGTCGTTCCAGCAAGGCCACAGTCTGACGGTCAAAACGGCCCGGACGCCGGTCATTGAGTTGCAGCAACCCCAAAATCTCAGTGCCCACGCGCAGGGGAATCAACGCAGTGGATTGATAGCCTCCAGCATGGCAACGGTTGCGCGCGCGCCCCTGGCGATCAGCCGCACTGTTCGCAGCCAATAACGTGGCGGTGGTGGTGGCCCAAAAGCTGCCATGCTCGGTAAAGAACGGCAAGGCCGGATTGAAACGCCCGCACAGGATGTCGCCACACATACACTCCAAGACTGGATGGCCCTCACTGTCACGCAGTAATTGACCCTGCTGATTAAACGCGCACAGTGAACTTTCAACCTGCACAAACTCAGGCGGGAATCCTCGCGTCTCGTAGTAGGGGAAATCATCACCCTGACTGAGGCGTATACCCACAGCCTCGTAATCCAACTCGCGCCGCAGTAAATCCAGGACGGCGCACGCGAGGTCGTGCAAATCATTCTGCTCATTGATCAACTGCAATAGCGCGATGGTTAACTCACGCTCCAATTCCATACGCTTCCGCTCGGTGATGTCGCGGCCAATGCCCACCAAACCGACGACCTGGCCCGCTGAGTCTTTGAGCGGCAGTTTCGAGCTAAGCAGCCAGACGCACCGCCCATCACGGTTGCAGAGGAATTCCTCATGGTTAAGCTGAGATTGCCCCGTGCTGAAGACTTGTTGATCTTTGACGTTGAAGTGCGCCGCCACTTCAAACGGGAAAATGTCGAAATCGGTTTTGCCGAGCGCTTCTTCTTCTGTCGCCAGGCCCATATTGTCCAAATCCGCCCGGTTCGCCAATGTTTTACGCCCTTGCAGGTCTTTCACGTAGATCGCGTCGGGAAGGTGATCCACCACAGCGCGCAGCAGCCGGCGCTCTTGCAACAGAGCCTCTTCAGCGCGCTGGCGGGCCGTGATGTCGGAGGCCATGACGAAGACTTTACCCCATGTCTCCTCGTAACCGGAGACGAGTGTGGCCTGGCACAGCGTGTTCACCAATTCGCCGTTAAATTTGCGTCCGACGATCTCGCTTTCAAAGCGCTTCTGCCAGCGATAGAAAGCGAGCAATTGTTCGGCAAAAACAGTCAAGGATTGGTCAACAAACAGCTTATCCAGGCCCTGCTGCAAGGAAGCTTTATCCTGCGCGCCGAACAGATCAACCGAAGCCGGGTTGACATTCACGATCTTGACGAGAGATGCGCAATGCCGCACCACATCCAGATGGGTATGCAAGTAATGCGCCAGGTCTTCTACCCCCGCCGCGCACAGCTCATCCAGATAAGCTTTGACCGCGCTAAAGTCTTCCTCCCACACCGAGAAAGGCGCGTCCTCGAAGAGACCGCGATAACTGGCCTCACGCTCGGCCAGCCTCTCCTCAACGTTGTGCCGGTATAGCGCAACCTCGACGGCGCTGCGTACCTCACGCGCTTGAACGGGCTTGAGCAGGTAGCCAGAAGGGGCAACAATGCCAGCGTGTTGCAAGAGCAGCGCATCATCGGTGCCAGCAAGAAAGAGAACCGGGATATCAAGACCCGCGCGCAGTTTTTCCGCGACTTGCAGGCTATCCAACGCACTACCAGGCGCGACATCCACCACAATAACGTCCGGCGCAGCTCCCCATGTGGATTGTCCCGCCAGCGCCTCGGCCATCGTCGCAACGCCCGCCATCTGGTAATCGGCAGCCCGCAGCCTCTCGGCGATCTCGCGGGTCGCCGCGTATTCATTCCCAATGACTAGCAGGCGGGATTTCTTCATGGATCACCGTCCTTTCACCCATCCGAGCGCTGAAACTCATGGCTTGAATGTCGAGTGTGACATAATATACTTATGCTACTCCAAACTCAGACTTCGGCAAGTGAAAGTCAACCTACATGTCAGATTGCCTTGCCATCCCGTCAGGATGACGTACACTGAGAAGTTGTAAGTACGATCGTAACCACAATGAGGTGATGGATGACCAACAACATGGAAGCACTGATCAAACAACGCGTCGCCGCGTATTTTATTTCAGGCGACAACAATTGCGCGATGACCGTCCTGCGCGTCCTCGCCGAGGTTTTCGACACGCCGGTAGCTCAGCCGGTCATTGATGCAGCGCAGTGTATGCCGGGCGCGGGCGGCGTGGAGCACCTGTGTGGGCTGGTTTCCGGCGTCCTGATGTTCGTCGGCGTATGGGGCGGGCAACAAGGGCTGCACCGTCAAAAGCTGCGCCCACTGACCGTCAATCTCAGCCAGGCCATCCAGGAACGTTTCGGCAGCCTGATGTGCCGCGATTTACGTCCGGCGGAAGGGTGCGGTCCGTTGGCGGTCGCTTTCCTCACCTTCGTCATCCCGTACCTGGAAAGTCGTTTGAACGTTTGAACGTTTGAACGTTCCAACGTTCAAACGCCCATATACTGCTGCAAAATGGCCTCGGCGGCGGCGCGCACGCGGGCGATCAACTCCGGGGGTTCAAGCACTTTCACGGCTTCGCCATAACTAAGCGCCCAGCCCGTGGCCCATTCCAACGTGGAAGCGCCGAACCGCGCCGTGACTGAACCGTCGTCATGCTCGGTTAGCTCCATCCAATGGCTGTACCGCTCGCGGATGTGCGGGGCAACGTTAGCCGCGATGTCTACAACGACGGTGTAGTTTTGCTCAAAACTCAACGTTTGGGTGATATAGTCACGCGCCGAAAAATCGCGCGGAATCGTAAAGGGTATCTTCAGCGGTGTCACGCGCTGAATACGGTCCACGCGGAACGTGCGCATGGCCTGGCGCAGACGGCAAAATCCGACCAGGTACCACAGCCCACCGTGGAAGGTCAGCGCGTAAGGCTCGATATCGCGGGAGGTTTCCTCGAGGGCGAAGCTCTGGTAGATGAGGCGCACACCACAGCGGTGCATAATGCACTCGCGCAGCGTGTGGATGATCGGCTCCCAGGGGCGATAATCCCGCGCCGCCAGCCCGCTGATGACCAGGCTTTGCCGCGCGCTCGCTACCTCGTGGCGCAGGTCGTCGGGGAGCACGTTATCGAGCTTGGCCGTGACCGCCGTGACCGCGTCCTTGTACGTCTGCCCCCACACCTCGCCGACCAGATTAGCGCCCATATAGAGCACAGTGGCCTCTTCCGCCGTAAAAATCAACGGCGGCAGTTTGTAGCCGCGCACCAGCGCAAATCCACCGTAGGGGCCGCGTTCAGAATAGAGCGGGATGCCTAACTCTTCCAGCATCCCTATATAGCGGTGGACGGTGCGCTCGGAGACTCCCAACTCGTCAGCGAGATCCGACGCCTTCCAGGTGGGGCGGGATTGCATCAGCAAAATCATCGAAAGTAAGCGCGTTGCAACGTTGCTCATGGCCTGACAGATTCCATATCGTCTTGGGAACATCTCTATGGTAGCGCGTCAATGCGAATTCGTCAAATGTCATGATGAGCAATACAACATAGTGTAGTGTATGGCGGGTGCGATGGACATCCAAAGCTGATAAGGATTAAAAAATATTACACATCTCATTCAAATAATTTAAGGTATATATTGACATTTTTACGAATCGGTTTAAGATATTTACATTCAGTCTGATACTTTCTGGAGAAACCGAACATGAAAACAAACGCTACGCAACCTACTGGCATGACCGCTTTTACGATCGTCTGGATCGGCCAGGTCCTTTCCCTGCTCGGCACCGCTGTCGGCCAATACGGGCTGACGTTGTGGGCCTTCGACGCCAGCGGCGGGCAGGCGACACCGCTTACGCTCATCGGCTTCTTCTTCATCGCGCCGATGATCGCCTTTGCGCCAGTCGTGGGCGTGCTGGTGGATCGCGCCAACCGCAAGCTGATGATGATGCTCAGCGACCTGGCCGCGGCTGTGAACACGCTCATCATCCTCATCCTGTATCTGAGCGGCCATCTGCAAGTGTGGCATCTCTACATCACCGCCTTTATCGGCGGGACGTTCCAGGGCTTTCAATGGCCGGCTTACTCCGCCGCCATCAGCACAATGCTGGACAAAAAGCACTACACGCGCGCCAACGCCATGCTGGAAACCGCCGGTTCCGCATCCGGCATCCTCGCGCCGGTGATCGCGGGCGCGCTCATCGGCCCGTTGGGGATGATGATCCGCAACACCTTTGACCCCGCGTTTGTCGCCAACCTGGGCAGCAAACCCGGTATGCTCGGCCTGCTGATCATTGACTTACTCAGCGCCTCGTTCGCCATCAGCAGCCTGCTTTTTGTCCACATTCCGCAGCCCGAACGTACTGAGACAGGCGAACAGGCGCGCGGCAATTTCCTCCACGAGGCGGCCTTCGGCTTCAAATACATCTTCAAACAGCCCAGTCTGCTCGGCCTGCAGATCGTCTTTTTGATCGGCAACTTCTTCAGCAACATCGGCTTTGCCATCTACGCGCCGATGATTCTGGCGCGCACGAACAGCAACGAACTGGTCTTCAGCAGCGTGCAGAGCGCAGCGGCCATCGGCGGAGTCGTCGGCGGATTGGCGATTGGCGCATGGGGCGGCTTCAAGCGCCGCGTCCACGGCGTCTTGATCGGTTGGGCCTTGAGCGGCGCCGGCATGGTCGCCGCCGGACTCTCGCAAGCGCTGCCCGGCTGGCTCGTCGCGGGGTTCTTCACCTCGATGCTCGTGCCGCTCATCAACGGCTCGAATCAGGCAATCTGGCAGGCGAAAGTGCCGCCCGACATCCAGGGGCGCGTCTTCGCCAGCCGCAGATTGATTGCGTGGCTCATCAGCCCGCTCAGCCAGTTGATCGCCGGGCCGCTGGCCGACCGGGCCTTCGAACCGGCGATGCAAAAAGGCGGCGCACTGGCCCCCATCTTTGGCTGGGCCGCCGGCGTCGGCTCGGGGGCCGGTATGGGATTGCAATTTGCGCTCGCTGGATTCCTCGCCCTCCTCGCGGGCCTGGGGGGATATTTCTTCTCCGTCATCCGCAACGCCGAAGACTTGCTGCCCGACCACGATGTTGCCCCCGCCGCAGCAGCGCCCGAACCCGTCGCCGCCGATTGACGGCGGCAACATCACAGTTACAATACGCTAAACAAAAACCCTTCGAGCGCAAACTCGAAGGGTTTACTGTCACTAAAGAAATCAACAGAACTCGACGGAAATAACGTTCAAACGTTCCAACGTTCAAACGATGTTCGAGGAGGCCAGAATGTATCAACCGGAAATCGGGGTGTCTACGGCGGCGTTTTACCCCACCTATCTAACCGAGGATGCGCTCACCGCCGCCGGTGAACTCGGCTTCCCGGTTGCGGAAGTCTTTCTGCAAACGCGAGAAGAATACACGCCGGCCTTTGGCAGAACACTCGACGAACGCCGCCGCGCCTTCGGGGTGCGCGTCCACTCGCTGCATCTGCACAACGACTTCTTCGAACTATGGTCGCCTTATCCGCGGATGTTAACCGAGGCGCGTGAACGATTCCTGCACACATTGGAGATCGCCAACCTTCTGGGAGTGCAAGGGTTGACGTGGCACGGCATCCGCTTTGGCTTCAAAAATCCGGCGTTCGTCGCGCGTTTTTTGGATGGCGCGACCTGGGCCGCTGAACAAGCCTGCGCTGTGGGAGTGACGTTGTGCCTCGAAAACGTGAGTTGGTGCTATGTGCGCACGCCGGAACAGATCCGCACCCTTCACGAACACCATGTCCCGGTCGGCTTCACCTTCGACAGCTTCCAGGCTGGCGAAACGCCAATGGACCCCGTCACCCTGATCTACGCAATGAACAGTCGCCTGAAAACAGTGCATCTCGCCGACTACGCTCCCGCCGGCCCGCGCCACCTGCCGCTCGGCGCAGGCATACTTGACTGGCGCGCCATCCTGCACGCGCTGGACGCCGTCGGCTACGATGGGCCGCTCATCATTGAGCTGGCCGGCGTCGAGAACGTCGAAACGCTGCGGGCGTCGCGGACGTTCATCGAACAGCAGATCGCCCGCTACAACAACGGCGTCTAGCGATCCGCCTCAGGGACATAACCGGCTGCTGTCCATGCATTCATACCGCCGGTCATGTTGTGGACGTTAGTGAACCCTGCCTTCTGCAAAATTTGCACCGCCTGGCCGCTACGGTTGCCGCTGCGGCAGACCATCACCACGGGCTTATCTGTGGGGACTTCATCCGTGCGTTTCGCCAGTTCACCCAACGGGATCAACGTCGCGCCAGGAATGCGGCCTACGGCGTATTCCTCCGGTTCCCGCACATCAATGATGACGATCGCCCCGGTCGCGCGTAGCTCTTCCACCATTTTCGGCGTCACATCCGCCGGAAGCGTTAGCGGCGTGGCTGTAGGTTGTGCGGCGGCTGGCGGCGCCGTCGGTGTAGGCGTGGCGCAGCCCACGAGCAGCGAACTCAGCACGAACAACAACGCAATGTAATGTTTGACACGCATAAAAGAACCTCCTTCATCCCATCGGTTATCAAGATTTACACAATAAAGTATATGATATTATACTTTATTCAGGGAAATTCACAACTCAAAACCTGGCATCAGCGTGCATCATAACAGAACCGCCGGAGTTTGTCCAGACTCCGGCGGTTCAAGCAACAGTTTCAAGTGATTTAGCTGCCCATCAGCTTGGTCAGCCCGCGCACAACCGAGCCTTCGTCTACTGACTTGCCGCTGCCTCCGCTAACGTGCGGTGCAGATTGCAAAACGCGATCCGCCAGGCGTGAGAAGGGCAGCGATTGAATCCACACGCGCCCCGTCCCCTGCAATGTCGCCAGGAAGAGGCCCTCGCCGCCGAAGATCATGGACTTGAGGTTGCCCGCACGCTCGATGTTGTAGCTAATCTGGCTCTCGAACGCGACGATACAGCCGGTGTCAATCAAAATTTTGTCGTTCTCCAGACGCTTCTCCACAATCGTGCCGCCGGCGTGGATGAAAACCATCCCATCGCCGCGCAGCTTTTGCAGGATGAAACCCTCGCCGCCGAACAGGCCCACGCCGATCTTTTTGTTGAAGGCGATGCTGATCTCCGTCCCCATCGCCGCGCAGAGGAACGAATCTTTCTGGCAAATCAACTCGCCGTGAACTTCATCCAAATCAATAGGGATAATCTTGCCCGGATACGGCGCGCCGAAGGCGATATGCCGCTTGCCCTCGTAGACGCTGGTGAAGTGCGTCATAAAGAGCGACTCGCCAGTGATCACGCGCTTGCCCACGTCCAGCACCTTGTCAAAGAAACCGGAGCTAGGCTTGGAGCCGTCGCCCATCTTCGACTCGAAGGTGATGCCGCTTTCCATATAGACCATCGCCCCAGCCTCGGCGATCACCGTTTCGCCGCGATCCAGTTCGATTTCGACGAATTGCAGGTCGTCGCCGTAAATCTGGTAATCAATCTCGTGACTCTTCATTTACATTGCCCTCCTTTCGAGATAGTTTCAGGTTAAAGGTTGGAGGTTCGCGTTTTATCGTGAACCCAACACAAATTTATGTACGCAAAGCATCTGCCCAAGTTGCGTGCCGGCGATGCGTAGCGCCGACTTATGAAGTTTTACAAATTAGTTCGGTAATGGGTAAATCGCGGTTTTCCCGACTGAAGTCGGTGTGTACGTATGCACGCCGGCCTCAGCCGGTTTTCCCCGGTATAACGATTACCAGATTATTTTCTTAACTCTCATCAATCAGCCTTCCAAGGCAAAGCGCCGGATTGTGATCCGGTGCAAGCGTTTGACGAAAACACGAGCACGGCGCTAGGTACGTTTGCGGACGCGCGGGCCTTGCGGCGTGTCTTCAATCTCGTAGCCGGCGGCGGTCACTTGGGCGCGCAGGGCGTCGGCGTCCTTCCAGCGCTTCTCCTTGCGGGCGACCGTGCGCTGTTCGACGAGCGCCATAATCTCGGCAGGGATTGCTGCTTCGACCGGCTTCCATTCCGCCAGCCGCAAACCCATCACCTGATCGAAGAAGAGCAGCGTCGCCTTTTTCGTCGCATCGGGCAGGTCGCTTTTGACCAGGTCCCAGGTCAGCGCCAGAACACGCGGCATGTTCAGGTCATCGTTGACGTGCGCGGCAAATTTGTCCACATAATCCTCATCCAGCGCGCCCGGTTCGCCCCAGGCATACATCGCCGTGTGCAAGCGGTTGAGCGCCGTCTGCGCCCCATCCAATCCCTCCCACGTGAAGCTTAGCCGCGAGCGGTAGTGCGCGCCCAGGCACATAAAGCGGTAGGCCAATGGATCATAGCCTTGTTCGATTAACGTCTGCACGCGCAGGAAATTGCCCGCCGACTTGCCCATACGCGCCTCGTCAATCTGCAAGAAATAGCCGTGCAGCCAGAAATTCGCCAGGCGCGTGCCATAACACGCCTGCGTCTGCGCGATTTCGTTGGGATGATGCACCGTGATGTGATCCTCGCCGCCGCAGTGGATGTCGAAGAACGGCCCCAGGTATTTGGCGGACATTGCCGAGCACTCGATGTGCCAACCGGGGAACCCCACCCCCCACGGGCTGTCCCACTCCATCTGGCGCTGTTGGCCGGGCGGGCTGAACTTCCACAGCGCGAAATCGGTGATGTTGCGCTTCTCGCCACGGTCCACACGCGCGCCGGATTGCAAACCTTCAATGTCCAGCCGGCCCAGGTAGCCGTAATCCGGCAACTTCGACGTGTCGAAGTAGATGCCGTCCGACGTGCGGTAGGTGAAGCCCTGCGCCTCGATGCACTTGACGGTCTCGATCTGCTCGGCGATGTGATCGGTGGCGCGGCACCAAATCGTCGGCTGCTGGATGTTGAGACGCTCCATATCGGCCTGGAACTCGCGCGTGTACATCTCGGCAATCTCCCACGCCGACATCCCCGTGCGCCGCGAGCCTTTCTCCATACGGTCCTCGCCAGTATCAGCGTCGGAGGTCAGGTGGCCGACGTCGGTGATGTTCATCACGTGCTTGACGGTGTAGCCGTTGAACGCCAGCGCGCGGCGCAACACGTCCTCGAAGATATAGGTGCGCAGGTTGCCGATGTGGGCGTAATCGTAGACCGTCGGCCCACAGGTATACATCCCCACCTCCGGCGGATGCAGCGGTTCAAAATCGCGCACCGAGCGGGTATAAGTATCATAAAGTTTCAGTGGCATCATTGCCCTCCTTCAATAACTCGTTTGAACATTGGAACGTTTCAACGTTCAAACGAAAGAGCTGATGCAAGCAGGTTGCTCGCGCTGCCTGCGGGGAAGCGCAAGTAGTGTTCGGTGGCCGCTTCCAGGTCGGCGTAGACGCCGCGATAGTCTGGCGGGAGCAAGGCGGCGATCTGGTACATCATTTCGTCCGTCATCGCGCGCCGCACCTCTTGCGTCACCTTGGCCCCGCGCGCATCCAGGTAGAATGGCTGCCCAACGACGATGCGGAAATCGGTGCGGCGCAGACGCCGGATGTTATCGTGAAAGCGCTCCGCGCCATAATAAACAAGGGGTAAAATTGGCGCGCCGCTGTGCAGCGCCAGCAATACGACGCCGGGACGCCCCGTCTGCAAACGTCCGTGCCCACTGCGGGTACCCTCAGGGGCGACCGCCAGAATTGCGCCGTCTTGCAGCGCGGCCAATCCCGCCCGAAAAGCGCGCACATCGGCCTCGCCGCGCTCCAAAGGAATCGTCCGCCACGTATCAAACAGGTAACTATTCAGGCGTCTGCAGTGAGAGGCGGTAGGCAGGCTGGTCGAAATGGCG